>OJGU01000475.1_pt1 | contig 23591 bp, 25 predicted proteins | sample 1594741 | NCBI WGS metagenome assembly OJGU01 (sample SAMN05416841, study PRJEB24817) | seawater metagenome | isolation source: Sea water | place: Canada:Atlantic | collected 2013-07
TGGGCTCGGAGATGTGTATAAGAGACAGGTAGGTACTCGGCGTCGCATTCCCGCCAAAGGGAAGGGCAGATTGCCAAAGAATTTCCCCCGTGTCTTGGTCAAAGGCTCGAAACGTCTCATCGGCCGTCGCGCCAATGAATATTAGGCCCCCGGCAGTCACGAGTGGACCACCATAGTTCTCTGTCCCAGTCGGAGGAATCCCTTGAGCCGTCAGTTCTGGATATTCCCCAAGGGTCACCCGCCACTTGATTTCGCCGGTATTGAGATCAACGGCGTTCAAGGTACCCCACGGAGGACGGATCCCCGGATACCCATTGGTGTCTAACCAGCGGCGAAATCCACCGAAGGCAAATGAAGGAATACCACCGTCTTCGTCACGATTGCCGCTAGCTGCCGTCGGTGAAACCTTGGTATTCAAAACGTAATCGAGGATCCCAGCCCGGCGCCCCTCCGGCATTGTCGAGTATCCTGGCATCCGCCCACCACCTTGTCGGGTGATCTGTTCGATCTCAGTCCGTGTCTTTCGCTTCTCGACATCGATCAGCGATGGAAATCCTGCCGCGAGATTCCCCTTCCTATCCAAACCATGGCATGCCCCACAGTAGATCATGTAGTCCCGCTCGCCTCGAACCAACGGGGAACCGTCCGGGCGCTTGGTGGCAACCATCTGCAAGAGCCAAGGCATCTCATTGGTATTCACGTAGTAAATCCCCTCCGGATCAGCAGCTCCTCCCCCCCACTCCATTCCACCATCAAATCCGGGAAACATGACCGTCTCATCAAGACTAGGCGCCGGAAAGGGTCCAAAATTGGGTGACGCTTTGATCCGATCAAGGGTTAGCTGCCGGCTCTCTTCCGAGATCGAGGACACATCGGATTCCGTGTATCGTTGGCGCATCAGAGGCGCTGGCTTGGTGGGAAAAGGCTGCGTTGGCCACGCCTGCTCCCCTGGCAACAGAGAACGAGGCACGGGACGCTCTTCAATCGGCCAAAGGGGTTCGCCGGTAACGCGATTAAAGACAAAAAGACGGCCATGCTTTGTTCCTTGAGCAACGGCATCCACCCGTTGGCCCTCATGAGTGACGGTCAGAAGTACCGGCGGACAGGGCAAGTCCTTATCGAGCAAATCATGATGGACAATCTGATAGTGCCAGATCCGTTCTCCGGTTGCGGCATTCAGGGCCACCAGACTATTGGCAAAGAGATTCTTCCCATGACGTTTCGCACCGACGAAATCGGGTTCGGCAGTTTTCGTTGCGACGTAAACAATGCCCCGTTCTTCATCCAATGACTGCCCCGACCAGGGCATCACACCGGTCACTGTCTTGAAAGCCTCTTCAGGCCAGGTTTCATAACCGAATTCGCCCGGCCGAGGGATCAGATGAAAAATCCAACGCTGTTCCCCACTCCGAACATCCAAGGCTCGAACGGCCCCTTTCCCTCCCACACCTCCAAGGATCAAAGTCTCTCCATAAATGATTCCCGGCGTGTTCAAGCCACTTCCCAAATTGATGGAACCTCTCTCCCCAAAACTCCGAATGACTTTGCCCGTCTTGGGATCCAGAGCAAACAAATAGCCCCCCACGCCGGTGAACAGTCGTTTTTCGCCGCCTTCCTTATTCTCCCAATAAACCAAACCCCGTTGCCGTTGCCTCCCTTTACCCGAGCGCTCCTCGGCTGGGTCCCAAACCCAGAGTTCGTTTCCGCTTGCGGCGTCCAACGCAATCACTTTCCGCGACGGCGCCGGTGTATAGAGCACGCCCTCGACAATGAGGTTATTGGCCTGATACTCCCCTCGATCACCGGTTTCATAGCTCCAGGCCATTTGCAGAGACGGAACCGTCTCGCGATTAATTTGGTTTAACGGCGCATAAAGATTTCGCTCCTTGCCCCCGAGATAGACTGGCCAATCGGCGTTTTCAGTTTCCTGCCCCATCGACGCGACCGCAGTTAAAACGCCAATGAATAGTGAAGAGAGAGAACGGGAAAGGATGTATTTCGATCTCATAAGTTTGAATGGGTGAATGCCTTTCTAGATTGGGTTAAGAAAGGCGCTTCAGGCGAGCGGAAAAACGCACAAAACGTCCCTTTCGAGGACTTGCTCGCTACACCCTTGAGGCCCTGACCACAGCCATCAGGCGTATACGGATCACTAGTCCGCTTATGCTATATCATTCAGAAGATTCTCAGCCAAGGAAGCCATTGAAGGGACCGTCAAATCCGGAACCGCCTCGCTCGCAGGGGTTGCACCGCCACCCTTACGCCCGGCTCGGCGATTCACCCAGACCGTTGAAAGCCCTAGAGATTTAGCTGGACCGATATCATGGAAGAGACTCTGCGCCACGTGAAGCATCTCACGCGCCTCAAAGCCAGACTTCTCAATCAAGATCCGAAAATTCTGCAAGTCGGGTTTATAGCTCCCTAGCTGCTGGGACGTCAGCACACGATCGAATCGAATCCCAAGCTTTTCCTGAGAGGGCCCAAACAACTCATCATCGACATTGGAAAGAATGATGAGTTCGAATCTTTCCGAGAGCGCTTTTAGGGCAGGCGTCGAATCAGGAAAAGGAGACCATTCCTTGACTGCCTCCGCAAAGGTTTCCAACTCCCCAGACCTTGGATGGAAACCCAACACCTCTCCGAGCGACACTAGCACAGCCCGAAGCACTTCGCGATAGGGGCGAAACTTGCCTCGCTCGATCTCGGTTTCAAATCGTCCAAAGAGTTCCAGCAACCTTTCCGCAGGACAATCAATGGCGTGGGCCGCGAGAACCGGTTTTAATGAGGCGAGCAATCCAGCTTCCCAGTCAATGAGCGTTCCATAACAATCGAAGCTCAGGCAACGTATTCGATCTCGTCTAAGACTCATCGCTTCCCTTTATCGCGAGAACAGCCATTGCCACATGGCCAAATCATCATAGGCACGTTCCCAGGCACCCACATGTCCCACGCCCGGATAAACAGTCAGACGGGCCTGAGGGTTTCCTCCTTGAGTCAGAAGCTTCAGCATTCGTTCCGACTCTATGATGGGCACCGATTGATCATCCGAACCGTGAAACGCCCAGACGGGCACCCGACTAGCCGATTGCAATCCAGCGGGAAGAAATTCGTTAACAATCCCGTGTTTTTCCGGCGGGCGATTCGCCGGCAAGCGAAATGGATCGCCGCCTCCACAAATGGGAACGGCGGCAGCGAAGAAGTCAGGATAATGCGAAAGAAAACTCCAGATCCCATAGCCTCCCATACTTAGTCCCGTTACATACAAACGTTCTCGATCAACATCCCCACGCTGCTCAATCACCTCTTCCACCAAGGCGTGGAGCGCCTCAACACGCCACCAACTATCATTGGGACACTGCGGCGATACGATCACCGATCGTCCCAGCAATGCCACCTTGGACCGGAGTTTGGGGGGGCCGTGTTTCGTTACTTTCTCGATCTCATCGCCGCACTCTCCATAACCATGAAGAAACAGAACCAGCGGCCACCCAGCAGTTGGCTTATCTCCGACCGGCTCTTGTAACAGATAACTCAAACGATGACCATCGACGCTCTCAGACATCGTCCCCACCCGTTCCTCAGACTGCGCCGTCACCGTCTTGGTCATCCCAAGATTTTCAGCAGAGTCGAGCCTCGAATCAGAGCCTACCTGACAGCCCATTTGCACGAATAAGACCGAAGCCGCGGCACAACGAATAGCCAAAGAAAATTTCACAGCGAAAGAATGACGCTATGCCGGCAAGCTTGGCAATAACTCTTCGATCTCGAATAAGACGGCTACGACCGCCCAAACGGATTGCGAACTAATCCACCCCTAAAGAAATCCGCTCCGATCGGAGACATTGAAAGCGTTGACGTTTTTCATTGGCATGCCCTCCAATTTGATCGAGTCTTCGCGCTGTATATGGAAGCAACGATTCTTTGGGTATTTATTGCGCTGTTGATCGCTGGTGGAGTGATGGGCTATGTGAAAGCCAAGAGTAAGGCATCTCTTATTGCCTCACTTTCCTTCGCTCTCCCCCTGATTCTAGCCGCACTAGGTTATATTCCGGCTCTGATCGCCGATATTGTGCTGGTAATTCTTCTCATTTTCTTCGGAAAAAAATACATCCTCTCGAAGAACTTCATGCCAGCAGGTCTCATGGCAATCTTGAGCGCTCTCGCGTTGCTTGGAAGATTCATTTTCTAGCGATCCAGCTGATAGGGACTCATGATACGGGCCCCTAAGCTGGTTCCTCCAAGGTCAATCAGGAGGGGCATTTAGGAGAAGTCTACCGCTCAAATGCCTAAACTAGGTTGAATACCGTCACAGAGTCACTTCCTCACTTCCGTTTTTCAACGGGAGCACCGTCCCGACTCTTCTTTGAGCTCGATGAACCAGCGGCCTTAAGAGACTTCATCTTTCGGCCTTTCGTAGCTTCTTGGGCCGCTTTTGCTTCTTCCTTGTTCAACTTTCCGTCTCCGTCCTTGTCAAACTTCGCAATGTAGGCCTTCTTGCGCTCCGCAGACGCTTTCTCTGCCGCCACTTCTGCAGCGCGTCGTTCATCCCTGTTCAACTCCCCATCTCCGTCCTTGTCGAACTTCTTGATCATCGCTCGCTCCCGCGACGATCGATAACCATCATCCACGGGAATGAAGAGGTTCTTCGCGACGATCGCCAAACAAACAACGATCACACCCAGCAAAGCAACTATTGAAAGCGTTTTCTTCATACAGAAATTCGAAGTCTTAAAATTGTTACGTAATCCATCCTCGTCTATGGCGCATCCTGAAACTGAGGGGGCGTGGCCCGCCACTGCTCCGTTACTCCCCAGAGATTCTCGGGATTCATCGTTCCTCCATACTTCACGTGCCTCACACTCCCATCAGCAAACGCATAATTGGACCCACCGCTCTTTCGATTACCAGGGCGAGCGCCATGTTTCGCTTGATTGACTTCCTCAAAGTCATTCCCTTCGCCCTGATAGAAGTCCATGTGGTTATGAGGCGAGTCCTTGAATTTCTCTCCAAACATGATGGTCTCCGACGGATAGCGAATACTGGAGAGCTTCATGGTTGCGGAGCCTTGCCACTTTTTGAATTCTTCGAATTCTTCCGGCGAAAGATGGATCGCAAAATAATCGTTAAAACCGTTGATGAGATAACTACTCTTCGCTCTTGGACCGTCCGTCGGGCAGACGATCAACTTGCGATCAACGTAATAAGGCTGAAGTGAGCTCAACCAATTCTCTCGCCCTGAAATTCGAGGCGGAATCACGTCATTGAAGTCATCAGCGTACATTTGCAGCGCCATCTGGAGCTGACGCAAGTTGTTCACGCACTTAATCTGGCGGGCCTTCCCCTTCGCTCGCGACAACGCAGGTGACAACATCGCTGCGAGTATGGCTATGATTGCAATCACAACCAACAACTCGATCAACGTGAAAGCGGACGCGCACCTCCTGCCAATTCTTGCGGTTTTCATCAGATTATTCGATTCGTTCATTGAGGCAACACTCCAACGATCCAGCCATCAACGGACACTGATACTGATGACCCTCCCAAGAACATTTTTGTTACAATACGAATCTGATGACCAATCCGCCGATCGTTCGTTAGCTGGCGTTTACCGGTCGGGGATCCACGCCTGACACCTCAAAGATTCCGGACGATTTCGACGCGAGAAACGTGTCGAGACTCGCCTGCCAGCTCAGAAAATGAGGGCTGGAGCGATGGAAATCGATGGCTGATTGATCCTCATAGAGCTCGTAGATCGCAAACTTCGCGGGTTCACTCACGTGACGGGACCACTCCCATTTCAAACAGCCTGGTTCGGTCCGTGAGCCCGCAGCATTCCCCTCCAAGGCAGCAATCGCTTCCGATTCCTTGCCTGGTTTGATCTCAAAATTAACAACAATCGCTAGCATAGTGGCAGCGATGGTAGTTAACATCAAAATCATGGCAATTCATATTGCAGCGTCAATTTGCGTAACGAACAATCCTTCCAACATTTTCGGAGCATTCGCACAGAGGTGATCGAATCAAACCGCTTGACGATAGCAAAGCACTAGACCAATCTCGATGTAGAACCATGCAAGTAGAGTCAACGACACAGCCGCGTCCCGCTTCGGTAAAATGCAGAAAGTGTGACCATTCGAACCCACTAGATGTGTTACGCTGTGAATCTTGCCTTAGCCATCTCTACGTCTCCTGCAAGCATTGCGGCGTCCTAAACACCCGCACTGAAGATCGGTGCGAGGAATGCCGCACGCAGCTGCATCAACGTGGAAAGAATATGTGGAGACGGGCCAAAGCGCGAAAATGGATCCACCCTGTTTCCTATGTTCTGGTAGCCGTGGCATCCGTTCTCACTTTCTACGGCGTCGTGAAAATCTCCCAGCACGATTTCACAAAGAGCCGTCCAGAAGCCATCTACATCGAGGTCGACGGGGAGACACTCGATAGAATTCAGGCGGACTAGAGACGTCACCGGATTCTTAAATCGAACAAGAGAGCGAACTAAACCTTCGACCATTCAACTAAGGCCGCTCCCATCTACTCTCGCGGGCCGTTTGATTGAACACCGAGCTCTGCGATCTTCTTAGTCAGATTAGTGCGCGCCTGAACTTCGTATCGGACTCGAAACGCTTGAGTTAGAAAAATAGCCTCCCGGAGCAGGAAAGTTTGTAACACCTCAGCTCTAGCCCCCCGGTAGCGCGTGTCTGGCACCCACTGGAATTCACGCCGTATCGCCGCGTCATAATCCTCAAACGCCAGAGACGAAGCGCCAAGAATGGAAAGATCGATATCGATCATTAGCGCCTCGTCATTGCCCCTTGCGTGATGTGATTTCGTCGCGAGAACCATCGAAACAATACTTTTCCAGGCATCTTCATGAGCCCCGTGGGAGGTCAAATAGCGTTCGGCAAGCGCTGCACTTTCCTCTTCATTGTCATTCCTCTTCGAGTCATAGACGGCATCGTGAAACCACAAAGCAATTTCAACCCGTTCTGGGAACACGGCCATATCTCGATGTGCCGCGAGAAGCGCTAAACAATTCTCTAAGTGCGCCACATTGTGGTAACAACGCGACTCATCGCCATACCTTTCAATTAATTCATCGAAAAGGGATCGACTCGACTCAACCCCACAGCCAATCAGGGCTCGCTCAAGTGCCGAGTATTCCAGCACCTAGCCCCCTATTCGTTCCAGTACCAAACCGCAACAACACCCCGACTATGAGAATCACTATGGGATATTGAGATCAAGCGATCAGGCCCAAGTGAGGACGCAAATTCTGCGGCCTCAGCAAAGAGATCATCCCAACTCTTCAAGGTCGCATCAAAAGTTTTATGGCAGACTTTCTTATTCATTATTCGTCTGAACACTAAACCGCCATAGATAGCAAAAGACCATTACGAAACTACTCGATTTTTCTCATCATCCCTTGGTTCTGGAAGCTTTAACGGAATAGGTAGGGATACAAAATCATCTTCTCTGCTAATTCTCAACGAACTGCGCATCGGTGAGTGTTTCAAGGAAGGCGACCAAAGCCGCCACATCATCCTTAGAAAGCCCCAGGCCGTCCATCGGATGCTTTGCTAGATTCGCATCCAGCGTCGGACTGCGCTGAATCCCACGATTATAGTGATTCACAACCTCCGTGAGGTTCGAGAATCTTCCGTCGTGCATATAGGGCGCGGTCAAAGCAATATTCCGAAGGCTAGGGGTGGCAAATTTTCCTCGATCGCCTTCATTCCGCGTCACCACGAAGCGACCAAGATCACCGTCTCCCGCAGTCTCAAGTCCATTATTGTGAAATTGGTGATCACTAAAAAGCACGCCTCCATGGCAATGAAAGCAATCGGCACCAAAGCGCTGAGATCGAGGCTCATATTCGGTCATGAACAATTCAAAGCCTCGCCGTTCTTGCTTCGAGAACCGCGCTTCTCCGGCCCGGACACGATCAAATTTCGATTGATAGGAAGTCTGCGTGAGGAGAAAGTTTTCGATCGCCAGCCCAATGCGTTCGCCCGTAATCCGCGAACTATCAAAGGCCTTCCCAAAGGCTTCTCGATATCCCTGCTGCTTACTAAGTTTGACGATAACATTCTCGATTGCCTCGTCCATTTCGCTGTGATCCTCAATAGGCATCAAGGCCTGCTCGCGAAGGCTTGCCGCCCGTCCGTCCCAAAAGAAATTCGACTTCCATGCCAGATTAAAGAGTGGCATGGCATTCCGTGTCCCCGCCCGCCCCTCGACACCGAGACTCACTCGTCTCGGATCAGCCAGTGCCTTCTGCCGCAAATGACAGGACGCGCATGAAATGGAATTGTCACGTGAGAGCGCTGTTTCATCAAAGAGTTGGCGGCCTAAATCGACCCGTTCTTGAAGCAGTGGATTATCTCGAGGCAGCTTTGGAATCGGAAACGAGCGGCTTAGTCTGAACGGAAAGGCGTTGATTACCGATGGGAGGTAGAGAGGTTTGATTTCACTGGCGTGGACGATTTCCGGGGCACGAGAAACGATTCGATAGACTTGAAAGGCCCCCGGCAGATTCGACGCGAGGGCACGGGCGATTGGATCACCATCACGGGAATGCGTCGAATTGCCGTCGCGCTCAAATATCAGGCGATCGGGCGCATTGAGAAGCGTCGCGATGTCGAAATCGACCACACAGCTCAGCGGGTGATTCAAATCGAAGTTCCCTGCCATTGTGATTGGGGTTCGATTAGGCGAACGGGCCAGGTGATAAGAGAAGCCCGATAGAGGCGAAGTTTCAGAACGAAACTTTCCTTCCAGGGCCAGGAAAATAAAGCCCCCTTGCCAGCTCCAATGCAAGCCGTTGGTATTCGGATTGAAGGGGTGTTCAGGAGCAAAGCTGGCAGGATCACGCTCGTTATCACTCGTATCAGGCCCGATGAAAAACCGCATACTGCGATACTTGGCTCTTGGAATCCCTGGGATGTGAACACTCGTCCGCCTAGCACCAACATCGATCCAAGCCGATTGCTCTGGAATCTCGATCAAGTTCCCATCAAGCGTCTCCATCGCAAATCCACTGAGCAAGTAACTTACCCGAGTTACTGAATAGACCTCCCCCCCTGCATTTCGATAGCGGAGAGAATCGCTCAGCAAAGGCTTGCCGTTGATGACATGCCGGAATGAAAGGTGCAACGACGCATCAGAAGTCCTGCCGGCGCCCATCAAATCCACCCCAGTGGATAGGATGAGCGCCAAAATCAGGACAAGTGGCATCTTAACCTTCATCGCGAAGGGCCATTAATCTCATCTTAGCGCGGAGGCGGACCGCCACCAGGAGGAGGCCCCATTCCCCCTCCACCAGGTCCCATCCCTGCCGCACTCCCAAATTCAGTGTCGTCATAGTTAGCCAATCCCGTTCGAGATAGTCGATAAAAACGCTCCGGCAAACTGGCGAGGACGCCTTCGTCCGTGCTCTGAAAGGCATCACGATCAGCAACAAACGTCGAGCCACTCACATCCCAGTCTACTAGGTTCTCCGTGCTATCAATCCGGTAAGAGCCGCCTTCAACCGCGCTCCAGGAAATAACAATGTCATCGCCATCCGCCTGAATCCTTTCGATCAATTCAGTCTTAGCCGGACCGCCTTCGAAGCTCACCTCAACCTCTTCGGTAATTTCCGTGAGCCCTTCACCAATTGGATCGGCAAAATAGGAACGGGCGATGTTATACGGAAAGGTAGGAGTGCCATCGGGGAGAATGCAGGTAAAATACGCCCAAGTCCCTTCGGGAAACTCTGGGGTACGACAAAACCTCACATTGTACACATTGAGGTCGAATTCCGCCCCCAAGCTCAGACCAAGATCACCCTTGTAGGCATAATCCTCGAAGTATCGGCCCAGAATATATGTCTCACCTTCAATCTCGGCATTCACATCAGGCCCATATTCTGTCGCAGCCAAGGTGACACTCCGACCTTCAACGGTATTCACCCACTTTGGAAGGCTCGTACGCCCGGTTTCGGCGAGGTTCGTTGAGCCGTTGCTTCCATCACGCAATTGAAACCCACTAATCATGCGACGAATCCCCGAATCATTGCTCGCCGGATCAGGATCGGAGTATCCGTAGGGTCCGTAAATCGGGAGACCATCCCGTACCCAACCAATAATCGGAGAATGGTTCCCGTTGAAGTTTTCGGTATACACATTCGTTGCCGGATCATAATCGACGCTGTCTCCGAGAGCATGGCGGAGGGCGGGAGGATTGGCATGGTAATGATGCACGCTTCCCGCGTGATGAGCGTTGGCATTGTCAAAGGTCACGCCCTCATTGATAAAAGCGTCCCTCACCCAAACATCGTCACCCTGAGCTGAGTTGACAGGGGTTTGATCCATTCCCGCGCTCGAATCATAGGAAAAAGTATCCGTTGAATCGAACATCGCGATGCCATCAACAAAATATCCGATACTTCCAGGCGTCGTGAGAGTCTTGGTCGTCGGGATTGTTACCTCTCTGGGGAAGCGATACAATGAGGCGGTGTTAGCCGGACGATTACCAAAATCCTGAGTCTTCGCTTCATCAAAGAACCATGGTCCCATGACGTGGGTCCCCAAGCCGGTTGTTTTGATATAAACCCAATCAGTCGAATGGGCGATTTCCTGTACCCCAGCATAGGCCGGCAACTCTTGACTTCCTTGCCCCTGGCTCGTCCACGTCTTTGAGACGGTCCCTGAGTTCATGTCTTCAAGACTATCATAGATCCGCGCATAGCTCCCAGACTTCTCGATATACCAAGAACTAAGGAGCGGATCGGCCTTCGCAATTCCTACGATCGACACAAAAATTGCAGCGCTCGCAATGGCATTCCGTTTCTTCTTCATTTGTGAATCATTCTCCGTTTTTCTAAGGGTTGCCTCGAGAGTCAATCGGGCAAAGGAACCAGACGTCAGGCGGCTCACAATGGTTACAAAACTGCCCCAAAAGAAGTCCATACTCTCCGAGCCCAATGCCAAGCTCCCTTTCGGGGCCTCGGAGCGAGTGAGTCAACCCTTCACTTCTCGGAAAATCGCTCAAGGAGCCATTCAGCTCGCCCTCTCACAATCGCATCTGAGTCGCTCAATGCGCCTCGAATAGCGAACTTCGCTGGTAGCGCATTCGTTCCAAACGCGGCCAGAGCTCCGATCGCTTTCTGCCGAAAACCAAGGTCAGGAGACGACAAGAAAGGCACAAGTGCCGGAAGGCATTTTTCCGGCTGACTCTTAATCATGCCCAACACAACAAGAGCATGAGCCTGAATAATTCCATCCGTGTGATTCAGAGCCCTTAGGAGTTCAGGAACAGCGGTCTCTGCCTGAACCCCAAATTGCCCAACCATCAACGCGTTGTGCGATACCAAGAAGTCGAATCACTAGTGTCACTGAGTTTTGCAATCAAGGTATCAGGCGATTCCTGATTAATCTTCATAAGAGCCACCTTAGCGGCGCCTTGTAGATACCAGTTGGGACTCTTTTGCACCGTTCCCAATACCAATTCAGCTTCACTTGCGTGAGATCCCATTTCTCCCAGCAGGAACGCTGCCCGTCCCTGCCACATTTCCTTTCGCTGTTGAAAAATACGGCTCGGGGTTTCTGAAAACCATTCAAACACTTCCATCAGTATCTTCAAGGGCGCGTCCTCCATCCGCCCAACGAGAAAGGGAACCGCTTCTGCCCCCATCGAACGGAAAGCAAGAGAGTCATTCTCTGAAAACTCTTAGAACCAATCCTCAATCGACTGATTCTCGTAGAAGGGCCCAGTAGACCAGAAATCGAAAACGACCGCCAATACAGCCACCAAAGCCACTACAATCGCGCCAATCTTCGATTTTTTCATATTTCAAAGGGTCCTCTGAGCCAACAATCGATCGTGGAACCACCCTTCACAAGCGTCAGCCCCACAGATTCTTAGAAAAGTTATCGATCAATTGAGCGTTGAGCTTTCCGGAGCGTCGAACACCAGAACACAAATCGACACCAAAAGGATCGACCCTCGAAATCGCATCCTTGATGTTAGCTGGCTTGAGCCCACCTGCCAAGAAAACCGGCTTCGACGACTGCTGCACAAAGGAGGCGCTGATATTCCAATCATGCGCCCGCCCCGTCCCACCAAATTCTGCCACCGCGGCATTCGGACGCCCACTATCCAAGAGAAAGGCGTGGACGTAAGGCTCGTAGATCTCGATCAAACCAAGTGCAGATCGATCTTCAACATGAACCACCTGCACTCGCCGAACCCGAGGGATCCGCTCGATGATTCGTTGATACTCACCAACTGCGATATGCTGAACGATCTGAACCGTCGTCGTCCCACAGGATTCGACATCATCAGCAATCGCATCCCCTGTTAGTCCAGAACTTAGTAAGAACGTTTCAACGGGAGGCGGTGTCCATGCGGCGATTTCGCGGATCCTCTCCCGATCAATCGTCCCGGGTCCCGAGGGCATTTCCCCGACCAGCCCAATCGCGTCAGCACCATGAGCTATCGCCAGTTCCGCTTCAGCAATAGAGGCAATACAACAAACTTTCAAACGAGTTCGTTTCATCGATCAATTCCCATAAATAATAACTCCGCAATGAAGATCCCGTCGCCTTCAGTTCCCGAGACAGCTCGCCTAGCATGGCTTCAAACGAAGGTCACGATCGGCACAAGCGTGTCAAATCAATCACGTTTCGCCTAACTAGAAAGGCCTGGTCATCGTCAGATATCATAAGCACTCGACGAAAGCTGAAAGAAAAAACAAGCTACTAATCCCCCCCTAGTTCACGGGGCTCAACACCTCGCAATTGCTCTGGAGAATCCGCGTAAAATTCGACGTAACCACAGCTCAAGCACACCCATGCCGACAAAGGAGAAACGGATTTCTCCTTAAACACGAGAGCCTCAGGTTTCTTGAAGGTCGCAACCGATAATTCCCATTCCGTATTGTACATACCTCCTCGGTCAATCGCTTTTGCATCCGTCGCAATATCACTTGATCCACACTTGGGACATTTATTCGTACTTTTCATTCATTTAGACGCAAACGCTTGTCAGACGAAACAACCCGAGACTGAGATTCCCGTTCCAATTGATAGTTCGTGATAGCCGAGATACAAGCCGAGGCATGAGTCATCGCAATTAAATGCCCGCCATCAATCACTAGGTCCGCACTAAGTGGCTTAGGGATGATTCGATCATAAGCCCCATGAATTCGAAAGACGCGACGACCATCATTCACCCCGCCCCATTTGAAAATTGCCCGGCACATATTCCGGATGAATCTAGGGTCAGACTGACGAAACATGCGGGCCAGCTCCCCCGGCACCAGAGCTGCTGCCCGCTGTACAAATCCGACGGGAGCGAGATCAATTATCGGGTTGAGAAGAGAGAGAATCTTTGAAACTTCTTCTTTGTGTGTCGCACTGCCAATCAGCACGACACCTGGCATGTCTCGTTGATTAGCGATCTCACAGGCAACCATGCCCCCGAACGAGGAACCAATCACCAAATCGTCTCTAGCTAACAGATGGTTTGAAACAAGCAATCTTGCCAGATCCTCGATGGATTCCCCGGCAAACCCGCTAGGCCAGTCAAGAAACAGAAACCCTTCGAGCGCTTGCCATTCTCGGGCGTACATCGCACTCGTCGCCCCCATTCCTGGCAAAACGTAGTTCATCTAGCGCATCTCAAGACTCAACCGTCAGCCACAATAATCAATAGGCTAGAACTCACGCCTTCGCCTCGAAATGATCTTCCCGAAGCTTGGCTCGGCCATCAGCTTGAATCACCCAGAGTTCCTTCTGAATGACTCCGGCCGCTTTATTCATCTTCCAGTCAGACTTCAATATCGCGCTCGTCGCATCTACAATCTCAAGTTGCGGATCAAGGTAATCGACATCCTTAAATCCCTCATCAATGAGCTTCTGCCAAAAGGCTTGAATCTCAGCCGTGCCCGTAAACGTTCCGAACGGTTCGGCCCGCATGGTCGCATTTGTTTCATATTGATCGGCGCACCCGGCGGCATCCCCAGAATTAAAGGCTGTTTTCCAGGCATCGCTCGCACGTTTGACCGCTTCCAAAACTGATTCTTCCTGATTCGTCAACATATCCTACTCTTTTCTCGGGCTTTGGCTCGTCTTGAAATCGTTTGAGTCCACGAAGGATCCATCAACCGCCCGACTCGATGGCTCCAAACTCATTACGCTACTCCAGAGCAAGAGCCTAGCGAGGAATTCGGATCCCCCAAGAAGAAAGCAGAGCGTGATCGGATGCGGATCAGCGCCTTCTCAACGACCTTGACGGCTGATTCCTTAATTCATTGCCCCCATGGCCGACATGCCATCCGTCGTCAAAGAGGCATCCAAGGAACAAGACTTACTCATAGCGAAGCGAATTGGCGGGATCAACCCGGATGGCGCGCAGGCCAGGGATCAAGGTTGCCAGACTAGCAGCCCCAGCCAGAACAAGGACGACAACAAGGTATGTCAGCAAGTCATGGGGACTAATACCGTAAACGAATTCTTTCATCGCAAGTGTCACGCCTGAGGCAATCAAGAGTCCAACAAACAACCCAAGCAACACAAACGACAGACCCTGGCGAAGAATCAACTGGAGGATCCGTCCCCGACTCGAGCCCAAGGCCATTCGAATACCGAACTCACGACGTCGTTCCGTCACCGAATAGCCGACCACGCCATAGATCCCCAACATCGCAATCAGCAAGCCAAACAGTCCGATCGCACTCATTGTCCGAAGCCCTGCCACCATGCTTTCCATTGCCCTTGCCATCGATGACTCAAGGTGAGCGACCCGCCCTACAGGAAGATTGAGATCAACTGCTTTTACCGCTTCTCGCAATTCCTTCCGAAACGCTCCAGAAACAAGGGCCGTTTCGATCAGAAAGCTAGATACCGCCCATTCAGGAGTGACTTGACGGAAACAGAAATAGGCCTCGGGTCCTAAATCTCTTTCTCGCCCCAAATTCGGGCGATCCGTCACCACTCCGATGATCACAGGCCATCGCTCCTTGCCCTCAAGAGTAAACCCGAGTTCCTTACCAATCGGATCCTCCTCGGGATAGTGCCGTGCGACAAACGATTGATTAACCAACATCACATCTGGAGCCCCTCGCTGATCGGTCAACTGAAAGGCCCGCCCCTTGAGAATGGGCACATTCAGCAGCTCGAGGTAACCAGGTTCAATAATCGAAACGCCCACAGAATCTCGCCGATAGCCTTCGGTCCCCATCGTCCTAAATCCCATCGGGAACGGATAGCGATTCACCGCAGGTTCTGACGCCAAGCTAACTCGTTCCACCCCGGGAACGTTTCTCAACCGCTCGAGCACCGTTTCATTATAGACAGCCCTCTTGGAGGGCTCCGGATATTGATCACGATCCAGCCTTACCGATATCGAGAGGAGGCCAGAAGGATCGAAGCCCGGATCAAAACGACGTTTCTCTCCCTGGCTTCGTAGCATCAGACCGGCCGCAATGCACAAGACCGTGGCCATGCCAACCTGACCTACGACCAAGATGTTTCGCAGTCGATGTTTAGACACCCCGCCCCCTGCCGCGGCAAGCGAGGCATCCTTAAGATCGAAGGAAAAATCACCGCGAGTCGCACGGAAAGCAGGCAACCACCCAACGACAATCCCTGCTATAAGGGCGAATAACGTGGTCCCGATCACAACGCCCGGACCAAACTGCGTCTCCAGCCCAAGCCCTCGAGCCCACTGAGCTGCCCAGTACGCAACCAGCAAACCAATACCTGCTGCAATCAAAGCCAGCACCGTGCTTTCGACGATCAACTGCCGCACGATTCGCAAGCGATTAGCGCCTAAGGAAAAACGGACGGCAAACTCGTGCCGTCGCGTCAACATCCGCGCCAGCAAAATATTCGCTACATTGAATGCCGCGATGCCGAGAACAAGGAAAGGGATTGTGAGCCCGAATACGAGCTCTCCGTCGACTCGTGTATCTGGACGCTTATCGGCTCTCAAGGCGATCACCGAATAGTCCGCTTCAGGCGCTTCCCTACCTTCACTACCAGTTTCCTCCTTCAGAGATAAGGTCAGCGAAGTCAGCTCAGCATTCAATTGCTTCGAACTCACAGAAGCTTTTCGCCTGCCAACAACGTTTAAGTAGTATGTCTGACTGATTCCGGGAGCACTAAAGTCAAAGGGCAATAATATGTCGGTGCCATAGAAAAGTGCATTATCCGTCATCCCCGGAGCCATCACACCGACAATCTGATAAACGACATTATTCAGCCTTATCTCTTTTCCGATGACCTCCGGATCCCTCTCATAATGAGTTTCCCAAGCCTCCTCACTGATCACCACCACTCGACTCTCGCCTGCACGCACCTCCTCGCGAGAGAAAGGACGTCCGAGAGAAAACGGAACCCCAATCACATCAAACACCTCCGAGCCGACCTTTTGAGTCGACATCGTTTTCGCTTCGCCAATTCCCGTCAGCACCATGGTATCGTATTGCCCCATGGCAGCCATGGACTGAAGACCTGAAAGATTTCCAGCAAGCCATCGGAACGTTTCGGCAGGCAACCGATCCTGGGGGCCATGCTTTGAGATTTGCCATAGACGGACCACTTGTTCTGATTCAGGAAAGGGCATCCAGCGAGCCCGGTCGCTCTGGAGCAGTCCTAAGATCATCCCCATGGCAGCAATCACCAGAGAAAGCGTGCCCAGAATCACGAGCGTCCCTCCGGGCTGTTTTCGAATTTGGCGCAGCGCCTGTTTAAAGTCATTCATAAGCAGCTCAGTTCTCAGCCAAGCTCTAGCCAGAGCCATGCCAAATCGTCACACGAGGAAAACCACCATCTTTTCCCAGAAAAACCGCCGTATCTGAGCAATGCGACTCCCACCATTCCCAAGCATGGGATCCTGCTCATCCCATTTTCGAACCCACCAGAAAAGAACCTGAGCTCGCTACCCTTCAAGGGCGCCATCTATGGCTCATCTTTGGTCACTTCGGCCTCGGCCTGAATCGATTTTAAAGCCAGAGTCGCGGATCGTCGGAGAGATGGATTATCACTCTCTAGGAAGCTCTCGAGGGCCTCGCTGCTATCTGCAGCCTCGGGGCCGATATTGGCCAGCCCATCAATTGCCATGAACTGAACGCCCAAATCCCTGTGCCCTAGCGCTGTCGTGAGGGCAGGAAGGGTAATACTTAACGAATTCGTCATCGTTCCCAAGACACGCGCCGCACTCATTCGAGTGTTAGGATGAGGTTCGGCATTCATCCGCTCTCCGATGAACGATGCGATATGAGATTCAACCAAGGGCGTAACGGCGTATTCCAATTGGTCCAAAACATAGCTTCGGAGCGTTGGGTCGCCGATACTTGGAAAGGTCTCTGTCAGAGCGGTTGCCCCATTCACACCACAAGTACACAAGGCCATCACCGCAAACCGAAAGTCGTCCTCCGAATGAAGCATCGCCACCAGTGCAGGGATCGCTCCATCAGCCTCAGCACCCAGGGCGCGAAATCCCAGTAAGGCCAAAGGAGGGTTGTAGTATTGAGAAATGAAGGGATACAGCATCTCGCTTACAGCATGTGGCAGCCGCTTATGATTCAATAAATCGATCATTTTTCTGGGCAAAGCATTATCCGGCCGAGTCATCAGTTGCACCAGCGTCGGAATCGCATTTGTCCCGATGGCCTTTACGGCGGCGTCGCTCTCTGCGGTTAGAAGGACTGGAAGAAACCCACCGACAGCTGGCGCGGACCGATATTGCTGCAACCAAGTAGTCAGAGGCAATCCAAGGTGCTTCGGCTGCGCTGCGCCCCGCTTCGAAAACAAAAAAACACCACCAGCCAAGACAATCAGAGCCCCCCCGACAAGGAAGCTGAGAACTCTCTTAGATCTGAACATTCTAACCTTCATCAATTTCCAAATGTTTCCTCAATATACGGTTAATCACCTCCTCCCATCACGACTCACCGTCACTCTTAACCTTTTCACGAATCCATTCAAACGACTGCTACCGATGCCGACAGAAGGATCCAATCTAATCAAGCGCCGACATGCAAGATTTCATCCCTACCAATTTCACCGGCAGCCGCTTCCTTGACAAAACAGGTGCATCTGTGTACCGTCACACTAGTACACTAAATCAAAGCAAATGTTTTTCGATATCGATCCGAATGACGATGTGCCGATGTATGAGCAGATCGTGCGGCAAGTAAAGCTCGCTGTTACCAACGGCCTTCTCCAGGGAGGCCAGATGGTGCCAAGCGTTCGGCATCTATCCAAAGAGCTTGCAATCAATCCCAACACCATCGCCCGCGCCTACCAAGACTTGCAAGAAGACCGGGTCTTGGATGCCGTACGCGGCCGCGGCATGATGGTTCGCAAAGATGCGATCAAGCGCTGCACAAAAGCACGCAATTCCATGGTCGAAGAAACCGTCCGTCGAGCCCTTGGCGACGCGTTGGCAGGTGGCATGAGTGTGGAGGAGTTACGGAAACTCTTTGAATCAGAGCTAGCGAACAGAGCCTCGCAATCCCTTCCGAGAAGAAAGCATCAAACCCGGTAACCCCACAACCCTCAATAATCCTATGAGTCATCCCTCGCCCATCATTCGTCTCAAGAGTATTTCAAAGCGTTTTGGAAAAACCCAAGCTCTCTCCGAGATCAATCTTGAAATTCCCGAAGGCCTGGTCTTCGCCCTCCTGGGGGAAAACGGAGCTGGAAAGTCGACGATGATTCGAATTCTCACCGGTTTTCTGGATCCAGACCAAGGCGAGGCTGAGGTCATTGGGCATTCCATCAAAGACTCAGTCCTAGAGATCCGACAAGGCATCGGCTATGTCTCCGACTCCCCTGCCCTCTACGACTGGATGACGGTAACTGAGATCGGCTGGTTCACTTCAGGGTTCTATGACGAAGCATTTCTCAAGCAATACAAAAAATTGGTCACCGAACTCGATTTACCTTCTGACACGAAGATTAAGCATCTCAGCAAAGGACAGCGATCCAAGGTTTCCCTTGCCCTCGCAACATCTCACGATCCCAGGCTCTTGATTCTGGATGAACCAACCAGTGGGCTTGACCCGATGGTACGACGTCAGTTTCTCGAATCGATGGTTGATCGGACTGCCGCGGGCAATTCGGTTTTTCTAAGCAGTCACCATATCAGCGAGATCGAACGAGTTGCGGACTGGATCGGGATCCTTCACGAGGGCGAACTCAAGCTAGTTAAACCGCTTGAAGAAATCCATGAAACGACGTCGATCATTACCGTCACTCTAAACAACCCGAATCTTCCTGTCCCGCTCCCACCAGGACAAATTCTTTCTGAATCTTGCTACGGAAAGCAACGACGTTGGGTGATTCAAGATTGCCCCCGTGAATGGACTGCACAGCGAGCGCCCAACGAAAACGTCACCAGAATTGAAGTCAAGCAGGCAAGTCTCGAAGATATTTTCGTCGCAATATGCGATCACCCGCGACCATCCAACCGAGTCATCGAAGACTCCGTCGAACTACCACTTCAGATACTCTAATAAGACGTCAAAACGGAGACCCCGAAGAGATGAAAACTCAACCATTGGCCCACCTTCTTTGGAAAGATTACAGAATTCTCAGACCGCTCCTCTTGTTCGTTGGAGCACTCTCGGTGTTCCTTATATTCTCGCAGACGAACAAGGTCTTGAATCCAGTTTCTCGCTTCACCATAGCTGTCGAAATGGGTATCCTTGTCCCCCATATCTTTGCCCTTCTGGCCCCTCTCATTTTGTTAGGCTACGAAAGAGACCGGGGAACACTGCAATGGCTTAGGCATTTCCCCTATCCTTGGAAGAACATCGCTACCTCCCATCACACTTCGGCTTTCTTAGGACTACTGGCCCTCTGGATTTTCAGCGGCATCAACGTCGCCGTAGCCACATCACTCAATGGATGGCCAAGCAGCGAAACTTCGATAACAAGTTCAGTATTCCCTTTGATACTTCCCACCGCCCATCTGCTCCTTTCCAGCATTTCTTGGTTGGCGCTTGCCTTTTTGCTCACCCATCTTACCGGAACAACCGCGATCGCATCGATTCCGATCGTCTTGTTTGGTTACGTAATGATTCTCAGTAGCATTGATGGCGCTGAGCACGCCTTTTTCTCAAAAAATGTTCTCGGAATTGGAGTTCCCTCACGCATTGCATGGCCCCTTGGCATGTTGATCGGGGCTCGACTCCTCTTAGAAGCCCTCCTTCGATTAAAAGCAAAACAGAAGGATGATTCTCTAAAGCTATCAATAATCCTCCCAAGCCTCACCCAAACCGAATCAACCAAGAATCGACGGAGAGGAGCCGGGCGCCCCACAGTATGGCGAGCACTGCTGTGGCAACAATCGAGGCAGATCGCTCCCACCATTCTGATCTGGACCCTCGCATCCCTCGGATTGTCTGCCTTGTCGTGGCTTGACCGCTCGAATCCAGATCGCTTTTGGTTTCTGGACCCCATCGCACTGGTGTTTACCACAATCGCAGGCATGTTTTCACTTGGTGTCATGACCTTCTACCAAGACAATCTCACGAGAAACAAAATGTTCCTCGCCGAGCGCGGCATTGAGGCAACGATCATCTGGTGGACTCGGATCATACCTGCGATTTCGGGGTTTCTCTTCTTTCTAATTCTATACATACTCCTAACAATGCACGCCGCTATATTCGCAACTCCGCCCACCTTCAATTATCCACATTTGATCTCACCTCAACCGCTTAGGCTAGCACTCCCTTGCACCCTCCTCTTTGTCGCTGGCATACTCATTTCGCAAAGCTTTGAGCGCCCCATATACGCCTTTCTACTCACTCCATTTTACTGGATCATTCTTTGGTCGGTATTCGAAGTTTGGAGTTCGAATCAACAACTTCCCTATGCGCTCGCCTCGATCATTCTTTTGGTGGCGTCCTATCGACTAACAAGGCCTTGGGTTGACGGGAGGGTTGATCTACGTTTTGCGGGCAAGGTCGTGGGTTTTACTGCGATCGCCACGATTCCATGGATCGTATTCAGCCTCATCTAAACAGCAAACTTGCTAGGCCTTGATGGGCTGACGGGCCCATTCCGCAACAAACTCGAAAGACGCGATGAACTTCCCTCTTGTTTGAGGGATCCGGGCAGTGTTACAACGCTTGAATGCTCTCTACGAAGTTGCTCAAGTGCGCCATCCTGAGCCTCACTTTGGTGACGAATTCAATCCATGGGGCAATCCCCCTCGTGACTTGGAACGACACTGAGAATCGCAGTGCGATCATTGAGTTTACCGAACGCGTCACCAGTAAATCCAGTCCCACGTTTGTCCCTCCATCGGAGCGCATCGCTGTCTTTGACAACGACGGCACCCTTCTCTGTGAAAAACCCAATTACACACAAATGCAATTCTCGGTCGACCAAATGAAGGCGACGGCGACCCAGCACCCGGAATGGAACGACGTCGCCTATATTCAGCAATTAATCTCAGCCCCCAGAGAAACGCCAGTCACGCTGGAAGGAAGAGACTGGCTGGATGTCTTCTCTAGAACGACACAGAGGCTCACAGTTGAAACCTTTGCTCAGAACGTCGCGCAGTGGCTTGAATCTGCACGCCATCCCGACTTTCACGCTCCTTATCCGTCGCTCACCTATCTACCAATGAAAGAACTCATTCATTATCTTTCCGCAAACGACTTTCAGGTCTACATCGTCACGGGCAGCAGTATTGGGTTCATGCGTCAATGGGCCCCTAGCACGCTTGGAATCCCCGAGGAACGAATCATCGGTAGTCGGATGGAAATGGAATACGAAAACGTCGATGGAGCACTGCGCATTGTTCATGGCTCAAAAATCGAGCGATTCAATATCGCAGCCAACAAGCCCGTCGCGATTCATGAAGCGATCGGGAAAAAACCGATCTTTGCCTTTGGTAATTCAATCGGCGATCTCGAGATGCTGGAGTGGGCCTCATCAAACGAACATCACTCGATGAGCTTGGTCCTCCTTCATGACGATGAAGAACGAGAATACGCCTACGATGAAAAGACAAAAATCTATGCACTCGCGAAAGCCCGCGCTTGGAAGGTCGTCCGTATGAAGCATGATTTTGAGTCCGTCTTTTCACAGACCGTCGGACAGAGATCACGCGCAAAGTGACATCGTTTGGGCAGTCACGATTCCATTCAAGATTGAAAAGCCTTAGGCATCTGCCGCAAAGAATCTTGACTGGCTCACCGTTTTAAGAAACCGCTTAGTCCTTCCGGCTTTTAATTCTGCCATCGAAGATCGAACCGCAACCAAGCCCCAGAGCAATTCCGACCGCTATCCCAATACTGAGATTGCCCAGAAAGGCGCCCAGAGCAGCCCCAAGGCCTATGCCAATGACCAAACCCTTCTGGCTCCAAGAACGTTTCGATCGGCTAGCCCCCCCCTTCCTTGTCGATATCCATCCTGTAAATTCCCTTGCCCCTAATCGACCGGCACTTCGTAATACTCTAAGGCCCACTCTTCCATGTACCTCACCTGCATCGGCTTCACGCGGTATATAATGAGTGCTGGATTATCGATCGACCCTAAGTACTTCCTCAAAAGAGGATTACTCTCCCAAATTGCCTCAAGCAGCGGACGATCATCCAAGACATGAGCCACTCCGGTAATTCGGACCTGATTGTGGTTTTCCGCCATGTAGCACAGCTCAACCTTCGGATTAGCGGCAATCTCTTGCGTCTTATGGTACATCTTGAGATTGGCAATATAGACCGTGAATTCATCCGTCCGGACGGGAGAAACGGGACGAACGCGAGCTTGATCACCGTCCACCGATGCTAAGGTAGGAAACTTGGCTTCCTTCATCGTGGCCATGGCAAGTGATCGGAGTTCCTCTGGAGCAATGGGCTTCAATTGGGGCTTTTCCATGTGAAGTAGTAGGCGGCGAAAAGCGGCACAGACAAGAGACTACCGCTTCCAACGCTTAGGAATAGTTGAACAAATCGGCGATCTTGTAGGCCTTTCCTGAAGCAAGGTTTAGCGCGTTCCGGACCTTGAGCTGGACGTTTCGGGTCAATCGGCGCCCCTTGCAGCCTTTGGCGACCATTTTATGGGTCAATGACTCGCGAGAGGCAGCGACGAGGTCATGATTCTTGAGCTCGAGCTCGTCGAGAATTCCTTGCAGGGGTTGAATCCCTAAATTGCGTTCAGTCTGTTCTTCCATTGAGTTGTTCCAGGAGTATCAGCCATACAGGGGCTCGAATTCAAATCACAAATCACACTTGGAAGCGCCCAGCTCGCTTGCCCCCTTTTAATGATAGCCTTGTTCGGTCAATCGAAGCACAGCGAGGCATGTGAAAATGAAACCGGAGAAATCTCGAAATAGCGCATTGCACTTGCAGCCCACGCATTGCATCCGCATTACTGTAGATCGATCGTCAACCTGCAACAATCAGAGTTCTGACCAACAATGACTCAGAATTATTGAAAATCCGCCCAATCAACGGCGAAACCCGGAATCGCAACCCGGGAATTCAAAGCTGGCACGCCCGATGCTAGAACAACCTCAGCGCACATAACGCGCAAACCTGTCTCTTATACACATCTCCGAGCCCACGAGACCTCTCTACATCTCGT
>OJGU01000477.1_pt1 | contig 23534 bp, 16 predicted proteins | sample 1594741 | NCBI WGS metagenome assembly OJGU01 (sample SAMN05416841, study PRJEB24817) | seawater metagenome | isolation source: Sea water | place: Canada:Atlantic | collected 2013-07
ACGAGATGTAGAGAGGTCTCGTGGGCTCGGAGATGTGTATAAGAGACAGGGCGAGGCTCCCGAGATTTCCTCTCGGAGTTCGGAATCGTCGAAGGTCTCCTCCACTTGGTCGGGCTCGGCCGCAACGAGGTCCTCCGACACTTGCGTGCCTTGCGAGGTCTGTGCCGCAACGTCGGCGGGCGTTCCGAGCTCGGGAGGGAGGGGGCCTACGCTGGTGCCGGTCTCCAGGGCTTCCACGTCCGCGAAGTCGTCCTCGTGGTCGCCGAGCAGCGCTCGCATTTGAGGGAGCTCGCCGGGCAGGGGCGTGTCCTCGTATTCGGTGATGACGTTGTGCGGCTCGAAACCGGGGGTCAGGGCCTCGTCGTCGGGTCGCGCGTCGAAGTTGGGTTTTGCGGGCCGCGGGCGGCTCTCCAGAGACGTGCTCGAGAGGTCGGCGACCCCGGCTTGGACCAGGCCGTAGACGAGGGCGTGCGGGTTGGGCACGCTCTGCGCGAGCTCGTCACGGACGCACTGCGCGACCGTCCGAGAGCCGTCGATGCACTCGACGAAGTAGCGCTCTTCGCCCAAGAGATCCAAGTCGGCGACGTCGAGCGGGGCGTCCTCGCCGTAGACCAGGTAGTCGTCCATCGAGGACTCGAGCAGCTTCTCGGCTCGTGCCTCGTCGTAGCGGTCGAGGATGGCGCCAATGATCACGGCCTCGGGTCGTGCGTCGAGTCGGACGCCGGAGCCGTTGGTCGCGGTATCGGACTTGAACTGATACCGGCCATCATCCCAAGCAAAGATGTCGTAGAGCTTGGCGCGGAGCTGGGCGGCCAGGCCATAGCGCAGGTTGCCCTCGGAGAGGATGCCCATCTCGACGAGGAGCTCACCCTGCTTCTTGCCGGTGCGTCGAATGGCCTCGAGGGTCTGTTCGCACTGCTCTTGGGTGATGAGGCCCTCCGAGGAGAGGACTTGGCCCAGACACTCCGAGAGGACGTTGCTGCGAACGAAGACCGGCTGGCCTTCTTCGAAGAAGACGACCTTCTTGGTCTGGCCACTGAGCAGGTACAAGCTGCCCGTCACCTTGCCGCGCGCAATCTCGCGGACCAGCTTCGGAAAGGCGAAGCGGCGGAGGGCGCCTTTCGGCGGGAACGCGACAGCGGGTTCGCTGGATGCCTGCACGGTGTCCATGAAATCGGCTAGTTACCCCTCGAGGTGCTCATCGAAGGCCGTGCGCACCTCTCGTGTGCTCGCGTGAAATCGCGCGAGCAGGTCGTCCGGCCCAGTGAGGCTCATCCTACGCGCAAGTGTGCGAAGTCGGGGAGAGTTTTGCGCGAATCGGTCGGGATCCGAGCCGGCGGCAGGGGGGCTCATCCGCAGTCGGTTGAGCAGTCTGCGCTGAAATCGGTAGGCCGCGCGAAGTGCACTGGCTTGCTCGTCGCCCAGGATTCCCGCCTGTTGCAACGCATCGAGCTGCGCGATGGCGCCTCGTGCGGGTCGGTGGCCCCGTTTTTCCGCGAGTTCGAGGCTCAGCGCACCACACAGCAGCTCGAGCTCGAGGCTCGCTCCGCGACCGGTCTTCGCGTTGCGGATGGAGCCGTCGCGGGGCTCACGGGCGATCTCGCGTTCGATGCGGAGCTTGAGGGATCGGACGTCCCGAGCGAGGGCCTCGCGGGTAACCGGCTGCGTCAGGGTTCCCGCCACCACCTGCTCGACGGCGTCACACAATCCACCGGGGATTGCGGCCGCCATCGTCTGCCCGGGCGTCGTACCCAACACCATCGGCGCCTGGTGTTGCGGGTCCACCACGGCTTCCGCAATCGGGCGCAGGGGCAGCAACGCCAGCCGCTCCCACGCGGGCAGCGGTTTGGCGTGATAGCGGGAGAACCCCTCGAGTGAGGAGACGAGCAGGCCCTGACGGCCCGAGGGGCGCAGGCGCATGTCGACCTCGTACAACCGCACGCCGAACCGTCGTTCGGTGAGGCGGGCGAGCAGTCGCTGTCCAACCCGAATGGCCTCGCGCTGGGAGACGGGCCCGTCGAACACGAAGATCAGGTCGAGGTCGGAGCCGTAGTCCATGCCGAGGGCGCCGTACTTTCCGGCCGCGAACACGCCGAGCCGCAGACCGTGAGTGGCCGGTCGTTCGTGCGCAATCTCGGCGACCACGTCTCGAAGAACCAGCCGCACGCAGAGGTCGGCGAGGGAGGACAACGCAAGCCCGACATCGAGCGCGTCGGGCTGCTGGCCGAGGTCGAACAGCGCGATGGCCACCCGCTGCTTCTCCATGAAGCGCCGGATCGTGGCGTCGAACCCTCGGGGATCGGGGGTCATGGACTCGGCGTCCTCGGCGAGGGATTCAGCGTCCGGGAGCTTGGCTAGGCTCGCGCCCATCAACAGCCCGATGCTGTCGTCGGCGGCCGTGTCGGAGGTCTGTGGCAGGCCCACCAGGCCACGCGACAGTGCCGCTGAGGTCCCGAAGAGTTCGGCGGTCAGTCGCACCACGTCCCGTCCCACTTCGCCCGGCGCCGAGAGGAAACGCCAGACTTCGTAGTGGGCCGGTCGACGGCTGGAGAACTCGACGAGTCGCGCGATGGCACCGTCGGGGTCGGCGGAATCGAGACAACCGAGCAGGAGCGCTTCGAATCCTTGCCGAGCTGCGCCGCGGCTGACCCACGCACCGTCGGTGCGCGAGGCGAGGTGTTGCAGGAGCGCCTCGACTTCCGCGTGGTCGCGGATGCCCAACCGCTCCAGCGCCCCTTGGCGGACCGCGCTGGGCGCCCCCAGGTCGAGCACGAGTTCTCGATCGGTCGCCCGAGGGTCCTCGCCTTCGGGTGCAAGTGGTGGGGCGATGCTGGCCGCGACGGCGGATGCGATCTGCCGGGAGAGGCCGAGCGCCTCGAGGAACTCCGACGCGTCGTCGGGGTAGGGCCCATCGGGCGCGGCGAGCCTGCGCGCGAGCAGGGAGAGGGCGCCCGGAGCGTCGGGAAGCGAGTGGGTGTGGGCGCCGTCGGTCAGCTGGAGGCGATGCTCCACCCGCCGCAGAACCCGGTAGGCGCGCTCGAGTTCGCGGTGCTCCCGATCACTGAGCAGCCCCGCTGCGAAGCATCGGTCGAGGGCGGACAGGGTGCTGGTCGTGCGCAACGTGGGATCGCGGCCGCCGTGCAGGAGCTGCAGCGCCTGCACCGAGAACTCCACGGTCCGGATGCCGCCCTCATCGAGTTTGATGTCGGTCGACCGGGAGCCGCCGCGACGACGAGCCCGGTGCATCAGCTCGGCGATTTCTTCGAAGATCGCCGGGGTCACGCTGCGGCGGAACACAAACGGACGCAGGAACGCCAGCAGCGATGAGGAGAGCTCTGGGTTGCCGCCGACGTGTCGCGCTCGAAGCCACACCTGCCTCTCCCACGCCCGGCCATGCCGCTCGTAGTAGGCCTCGGTGGCGGAGCTGGAGAGCGAAAGGGCTCCGCGCGCGCCAAACGGACGCAGCCGTAAGTCCACCCGAAACAACGGCCGAAACCGTCCTTCTCCCTCGAGCAGGCGGACGACCTTGCGCAGCGCGTCATGCAGCGCGACGGTTTCCTTGCGACCCGAGGCGCCGGAGCCCACCGCATCGTCGTGCAGGAACACCAGGTCGATGTCGCTGAGGAAGTTGAGCTCGCTGCCGCCAAGCTTGCCCATCCCGAATACCGCCACACGGTCCTCGATGCCGTGCTCTCGCAGGGCCGCTTCGACGCAGGCTTCGGCCAGCCGGCTGAGCGCCCCGCCCACGGCTTCGAGAGGCTCGCCTTCGACCTCGGCCCGACACAGCCGCAGATACTCGCGGGTTCGTACCCGGCCCAGGGCGGTGGCCAAGCCGAAGCGTTCTCGTTGCTCCGCGATCGCTTCGAGCAGCCCCGCACGACTGGGCGGATCAGTGGGGGCGTCGGCCAGGACATCCTGGGCCTCGGGCAAGGTCGACAGCAGCCGGGCAGGGTAGCTTCCTTGGTGGAGCAGTCGGGCCAACGCCGGCCCAAAAGCGTCCGGTGGCACGGTGTCATGCAGGCTCGAGCACCGCGCGATCGCCTCGTCGGGACAGGGGCCCTCACGAAGCGCTTCGAGCCCGGCCTGGAGCCGTGGCGATGCGCCCGCGAGAGCGGTCGACAGCGCCCCTTGGCGCAAGGCCTCGAGGCGTTCGTGGAGCGACGGATCCACCCGAGCGCCTTACCATCGCCGGGCGGCGCGCGGTAGGGTGCGGCATGCCTCAACGCGTCGCTGTCATCCTTGCCGCGGGCAAGGGGACTCGCATGAAGTCCGATCTGGCCAAGGTTCTGCACCCGTTTCTCGGGCGGCCGTTGGTGACCTATCCGGTGGCCGCAGCGTTGGCGGCCGGGGCGGAGCGGATTGTGGTCGTGACCGGGCATCAGGAGGCCGAGGTGCGGGAGGCCGTCCTGTCGACGGAAGGTCTGTCGCCCCAGGCCGTGCGCTTTGCCCACCAAGCCCAGCAAAATGGAACCGGACACGCGGTGTTGTCGGCCCTTCCGCAGGTCCCCAACGATTCGTCGCAGGTCTGGATCCTCAGTGGCGACACGCCGATGGTCCGCCCCGCGACCCTGGAAGCGGTCGCGGAGTCGGCCCGTACTTCGTCGGCCGGGCTGTGCATCACGAGCTTGCAAGCGGAGGGACCGACCGGTTACGGGCGCGTGCTCCGTGACGGCGATGGACGACCGAAGTGTATTCGCGAGGAGAGGGACTGCACCGAGGAGGAAGCCCGCGTGACCGAGTGCAACGCTGGCCTGTACTGCGCGACCGCTTCGCACCTGCACGGCGAACTTCGAACCCTCGGCACGGCCAACGCGCAGGGCGAAATCTATCTGACCGACCTGGTCGAGGTCCGGGCGAAACACGGGGAGGTCGCGGTGTTTGCGATGGACCCGGTGGAGGCCTCCGGCATCAACACGCGCGAGCAGCTCGAAGCACTCGAGCGTGACGCTCGCTGAGGGCTCGGGTCTGGAGTCAGGATTGTGAGAAGCCGGAGGCGAGCGCCTCTTCGACTGCGACGCGAAGCTCGCCGATGTCGAACGGTTTTTCAACAAACGAGAAACACCCCGCGTCCAGCGCGAGCCTCCGCTCCTGTTTCATCACGCTTGCACTGATCGCGATGAACGGGATGGCCGCGAATGCCGGGATCGCCTTGATCCGGCGCACAACCTCAAACCCATCGATCCCGGGCAGATCGAGGTCCAGCAACACGAGGTCCGGAGGGTCGTTCTGGATGCAGACCAGGCCCTCTTCACCCGTAGCCGCGCCTTCGACCTCGTAGCCGATATGCGCCAGGACCTTCGTGACCAGCGCGAGGTTGGCCACATTGTCCTCGATGTACACGACTCGGCGCGGCATCGACATGACGTGGAGCATAGTACAAGCGCGGCGCGACGGGAGTCGTCGGGTACACTGACCCCCCGTGTGCGCGCGCGTTCGATGGCGGCGTCTGGCCGTTGCCGGGACTTTGGCTCTCCTGAGCGGTCTGGCGACCTGGGGGGCGCCGGTCCGCGCAGAGGCGGCACCGCCGGGCGCCCAGCCGGCGACTCGCTCCGGCGGCACGCCCGTCGATGAGGTGACCCCCGGGGAGCCCGAGGAGGACGGGACGCGTCTGATCTCCTTGCGCCGGGTCGAGGTCCGCGGACTTCAACACGTGTCGCGGCGGCAGGTCGACGACACGTTGGAGCGTGAGGGGCTGATCGAGGGGTCGGAGCTCGTATGGCCAGAGGACTCTCGGGTCCGTCGAACCAGAGAGCGGCTGCGGTCCACCGGGTTCTTCAAGTCGGTGACGCTGAGCCTCGAGCCGATCGAAGGCTCGGAGTCGGCCGCCGTGCTGATCGTCGACGTCCAGGAACGCTCGACGGTCTCGGTCGACCGAGTCTACTTGGGCTCGTCCGACTTCACGCCGTTCCACGGGGGCATCGCGGTCACCGAGCGAAACTTCGCGGGCCGCGGCGTGCTGCTCGGCGGCTCGTTCGTCTGGGGCTCGCTCCCCACGGTGCCGCGTGGGCGACGGCAGCAGGCCTACGCGGTGTTTGCCGAAGCTCCGCAGCTCTCCGATGCGCCGATCGGCGTGCTTGGAGGGGCGTTCGTCATCTCCGCCGGCGAGCCCTACCGGGTCAGCGGCCCCGAGGAGTCTCCTTCGCCCGCCAACTTCCGGACCTTCGACTACTCGCGCGCAGGCGGACTGTTCGGGGTTACGTTCCCAGTGCAGACCCATCTGCGGCTCGGGCTCGACTATCGATTCGAGCGTATCGACGCGCTGCTGCCGACCGAGGCGGCCTACCGCGACCCGCTGGGGGTGACGACCCCGGTCGAACTCGACGTCCGGGCGGGCACCCACCGGCTCACCGTGGCGACGGTTTCTTTGGCCTACGATGGTCGCCAGCAGAGCTTCCTCACCGGGAAAGGGGCGCAGGTCGGTGTTGATGTCCAGCTGTCGTCGCTGGGGCTGGGCTCGCAGTACGAGTATGCCAAACTGATCGCGGTCGGGGCCTACACGATCCGTCTCCCGTGGCGTCACTGGCTCACACCGCGGGCTCAGGCGGGACAGATCATTGGGGACGCGCCGCGGTTCGAGCAATTCTACGCGGGCGACCTCTCGACCTGGACCCCCGGGCGCGAGGAGAGCCTGCGGTTCTCGACCCGCAATCCGATCGACGTATTCGGGACGGGCATCGACACCCGGACCTTCGGCTCTCTGTCGGCGCGCCTCGACCTCGAGTACGTGTGGCCGGTCTTCCGCCGCACCCGAAACCGAAGCGTCTACGGCGGAGACCTGTTCTGCTCCTTGGGGGTGTTCACACTGGTGGAAGATGGGGCCGGCAGGGCGCGGCGTCGGGAGGCCCGTCAGCGGGTCGCACCCACCGGGTTCAACGCAGACCTCGGCCTACGCCTCGATACGGCGCTGGGAACCGTCAAGATCACAGTGGGCAACGTGCTGCGGAGGACGCCGCTGTGAAACGGCGGGAGCTGCTCTCGGGGCTCCTCGCGGTGCCGGCCGTGCCGATCGTGGCGATGGCCAGGCCGGAGGCCCTCACGACGCGCAAAGCGATCTTCGAAGAGGTCGGCGACGAGGTCCGGATGAGCCTCGATGTCTCGTCGTTGATCCGGGCCCGAGATACCGACGCCCTGAAGTCCATCGACTCGAGCTTTGACACGACACTTCGCTACTCGATGCGCGTGTGGGAGTACGGCACGCGCGAAATGGTGACCTCTCGGGTTGTCGTGGTGAAGATCCGGCGCGACCCGTGGAAGAAACGCTACGTGGTGAGCCGGCGAGGGGAGGCGGGCTGGACCAAGCGCTTCTTTGCGAAGCGGGAGGCCGCCGTGGCCGCCGCGACCTCGTTGACCCGGCAAAAAATCGCCAACGTCGGGCAGCTCGAGCGAACCGAGGAGGGGGGGCCGTATTACTTCGTCGAGCTTCTCGCGCTTCGCAACCCGATCGACGATCCCGCCGACAAGGACGCGCGAGCCCGAGGACGGGGCGGGGGCCGTGACCTCGAGTGGTTCTCCCGCCTCGTCGACACCCTCGCCGGCGAACGTGCACGTGCCGAGAAGGTCGTGCACATCCGGACCAACCCCTTCTACCTGGTGCCGTGATCGATGGAACGATCCGAGCGCAGAACGTACGCGGTGCCCTGGTGGGGGCGACTTTGGGTTCGAGTGGTCGCCGCACTCGCACTCCTGGGGACCCTGTGCGTCGGAGCGTCGGCATACCTGGTCAACCTCGCGGTCGACTACTTCGATGCTCGGGTCGGGGACACGTTGGCGCAAGCGCAGGCTGTCACCCGGGAGGTCGAGCCGTTCCACCACGAGTTGGTGGACAGCCAGATCTCGGCTTGGCAAGCCCGGACTGCGCTCATGGCTGCCCGCTTCTCGACTCAGCCCGGGACCCCTCAGCAGCGTCTCGACCTCTTGTTTGATGCGGAGGAAGACCTCGTGCAGCTCCGCGTCGAGCTTGCCAGCGGCACCACCATCGCAAGGGACCGCGAGGAGGAGTATCCGCAGGCCGAGTTCGAGTGGTTCGACGTGACCGAGCCGCTCGAGACGGAGGCGGGTCGCCGCGCCGGCCAGCTCCAGGCGGTGTTCCGGATCGATCCCGCCATCGACGCCCGGTACCAGAGACTGGGGGAGATCAAGCGGGGCTTGGTCGTCGAGCAAGAGTCGCGGGTTGCGGTCGAGGACGCGGTCGAACGTGTCTTGGGGATCGCCAGCGGACTCGTCTTGCTGCTGTCGATGGTTGCAGGGTTCGCGGTCGCCCGCGCCACCACTCGCAAGGCGACGGAACTGAGTCGAGTGATGACGGCGGTGGCCGACGGCGACCTCGCGGTGCGGTCGGCAGCCAAGGGGGCCGATGAGCTGGGGCAGCTGTCGGCGGCCTTCAACGACATGCTCGACCAGCTCCAGCGTGCACAAGAACGTGTCGGCTATCTCCAGCGGATCGGTGCGTGGCAGGAGATGGCGCGCCGGATCGCACACGAGATCAAGAACCCGCTGACCCCAATTCTCCTCGCCGTACAGCAGCTTCGAGACAAGGACCCGGGGCTCAGCAAACCGTTCTCCAAACTCCTCACGACCTCCACCGAGATCGTCGAAGATGAGGTCGAGGCGCTCCGGCGGATGGTCACCTCGTTCTCCCAGTTCGCGAAGGTGCCTCAGGTCCGGACCGAACCCGTCGCGCTCAGCCGGGTCTTGGATGAGTTCGAGCGGGCCTACGGACATCTCACCGACGAGGCGCAAGACGTCCTCGATGTCGTCAAACCATCACCGGACCCGGAGCTCATTGCGGACCGGCAGCTCATCAAGCAGGTCTTGGTGAACCTCGTGGAGAACGCCGTGTTGTCGGCACGCGAGGCGGGCAGCAGCCCGGTACGGGTCGAGGTCTCCGCGCACGTTGAGGTCGATGCGGTGGAACTCCGGGTTGACGACAATGGCCCCGGCATTGCGGCGGACCGACGTGAACGTGTCTTCGAGCCCTACGAGACGAGTCGGGAGCAGGGGACGGGACTGGGGCTCGCGATCGTGAAGAAGGTCGCCCTCGACCACCGCGGCGATGTTTGGGTTGACGCTTCGCATCTGGGCGGGGCGCGCTTCTGCCTCCGGCTACCCCGGGCTCCGGCGGACTGATACGGTCCCAGCGCAGTGCAAACGCCCGAGGAAACGAGGCTAGACGTACCGGGGTTCGAGCTGGCGGCTCGCGTGTGGGGGCCCGCCGATGGTCGCCGCGTCCTGGCCCTTCATGGGTGGCTGGACAACGCCGCAACCTTCGACGGACTCGCGCCGAGGCTGCCGGGCTGCCGCATCGTCGCGCTCGACATGCCTGGTCACGGACACTCGAGTCATGCAGCGCCGGGTGCCGTGTATCCGTTCATCGACTTCGTCGCCGCGGCCCACGGCGCGCTCGATGCCCTGGGATGGGAGACCTGTACGCTCATGGGGCACTCGCTGGGGTCGTCGGTCTGCGCGACCTTGGCCGGCACGACTCCACAGCGCGTGGACCGGTTGGTCTTGCTCGAGGGCGTCGGACCGCTGACCACCGCCGCTGCCGATGCTCCCGAGCGCCTCGCCGGAGCGCTGCGCGAGCAAGCCCGCAAGCAGGCACGGCCGCTGACGACCTATCCCGACGTGGCGCATGTCGCCAAGGCGCTCGCCCTCTCTCCTTCGATGCTGACCCCCTCGTCGATTCAGACCCTTCTGGCCCGGGGAATGCGGACGAGCGAGGGCGGTGTCCAGTGGCGGAGCGACAGGCGACTGCGCTACGCCTCTCGCGTCCGTTTCACCGAAGACCAGGTGTTGGCGTTCTTGAGTCGGATCCGCTGCCCGACGTTGCTCGTCGTTGCCACGGACGGGCTTCGGATGCCGGAGACGGTCATGACCACCCGCATGGCCGCGATCGCGAACCTGGAGTCGATCGAGGTGCCCGGGCACCACCACGTGCACCTCGACGCTCCGCAAACAGTCGCACCCGCGCTGGCGACGTTCTTGGAGTGCGGGTGAGCGACCCCGCGTACTGTCCGTTCTACTGCGAGGAGAACATCTGGCACCTCGCTGCCGACCCGCGGGTGGGGCAGGGGCAGCGCCACGTCCTACTGGTCTCCAACCCGAGTCACAGGGTCGCGTTGTGGAGCCAGCGATCGGGCGCGGAGGACACCGGCGGCCTCGTCGTCTGGGACTACCACGTGATCCTGACGTGTGGCGTCGGCTCCGGCGCGGTGGTCTGGGACCTCGACACCACGCTGGGGGCTCCGGTGCCGCTGGTCGCGTACCTGCGCGAGACCTTTCGCGGCGCGCCCGAACCGTTCCTGCCGATGTTCCGGGTCGTTCCGGCCGACACCTTTCGGGACCGGTTCCGCTCCGATCGCCGGCACATGCTCGACGACGATGGAGCGTTCATCCGGCCGCCACCACCGTGGCCGGCGATCGGCCCCGGGCACACGCTCGAGGCGTGGCTCGACTTTGAATGCAACGAACCCCCGAAGCTCGTCGACCTTCGGGGGTTGGTGGCACTGCTTGGTTGACCGTCAGTCGGCCAGGCAAGCACCGAACAGCGGACCGACGCAGGCGTTGGCTTGCGAGGTCGTGGTCGAGCCGAACGAGCCACTGGGGAACGTCGCGTCGTTGATCGTGAACTCAGCGACCGGCGTCACCTGGCCCACCTCCGTGATGGTCACGACGCTCTGGGTCTCGGTGTACTCGATCCGGACGTCGTACTCGGTCGCCTCTAGCCAGCCATCGGTGGTCGTGTCCGCCGGAAGTGCGAGCACGGTGGAGTCGGCGGTGTCTTGCGGGCAGTAGAGGTCGGCACCATCGAGGTCGTCAAACGCGTCGGCTTCGATGCGCTTGACCAACACACCGGCCGGAGTCGTGCAGCCGAACGAGTCCTGCGCGGCGCCTTTCCAGGCGAGTGAGTAGAAGTGCGAGTTGTCCTGTGCACCCCAGACCAAGCCGATCCAGTCGTTGTCGTCGGCGTCGTCGCTGACTTCCATGCGTCCGGTGAGGGCCGTGTTGGCGAACACGACGCCCTCGCACAGGTGCAGTCCGAAGCCGTTGTTTCCGTTCTCGCAGGCTCGGGTTCCGCCCATGTCGTAGGCGATGCTGGCGGCAGTCATCCCGCCGAAGTCACCGGAGTACAGCGTGCAGTTGTCCTCCAGGTCGAACGGGCTGCTGTCGAGCACGACCACGGTGTCGGTCGCCGTGTTGGTGCCGTCGTCTGCGGTGACGGTGTACGTCTGGAACCCAGCCGGGTCCGCGTTGGTGTTGGCCTGATCCGGCGTGTCGAGTGAGCCATCGTCGGGGGTCCAGCTGTATGTGTACGGACCGCCGGTGCCGCCCATCGCGATCGCGGACAGCCCCACGGGGCCACCGCTGGCGTCGCCACACAGGGGGCCCGCGCTCACACTCAGCAAGGCATTGCAGACGTTGTCGGTACAGCCAGCCGACGCGCAGTCGTCAGCGTCCTCGCACGCGCCACCGGCCCCGCAGCCATCGCAGGTGTCGCCGCCGCAGTCGACGTCGGTCTCGTCGCCGTTTTGAACGGTGTCATCGCACGCCGGTGCTTGGCACACGTCGTCGGTGCACACGCCGCTGTTGCAGTCGTCACCATCGGCGCAACCTTCTCCGTCGTCACACGCCTCGCAGGTGTCGCCGCCGCAATCGATGCCGGTCTCGTCGCCGTTGCTCACGCCGTCGTCGCAGCTCGGCGCTTCACAGACGTCATCGACGCAAGAGCCGCTGGCGCAGTCGTCTCCGTCGGTGCACACGGCTCCGTCGTCGCAGCCTGCACACGTGTCGCCGCCGCAGTCGACGTCGGACTCGTTGCCATTTTGCACGCCATCACGACAGCTCGCGTCTCCGCAGACCTCTTCGTCGCAGACGCCCGAGACGCAGTCGGTCGGGGCCGTGCATGTGCCGCCGTCGTCACACGGGTCGCAGTCGGGACCGCCGCAGTCGACGTCGGTCTCGTCGCCGTTTTGCTGCTGATCTTCGCAGGCAGCGTTTGCGCCCCCGCAGGTGCCGTCGTCCTGGCAGGTTCCGGACGCACAATCGTCGTCGACGCCGCACGCGTCGCCGTCATCGCATCCGGCTTCGCAGGAGCCGCCGCAGTCGACGTCGGTCTCGTCGCCGTCTTGCACATCGTTGGTGCACGAGGATGGATCGCAGACGTTCTCGCTCGAGCACGAGTCCGACTCGCAGTCGGCGTCGCTCTGGCAGCTCCCGCCGGAGCCGCACTGGCTGTCGCAGGTTCCGCCGCAGTCGACGTCGGTCTCGTCGCCGTCCTGCACGCCGTTGGCACAGGTGTCTGCGTCCGTGTCGGAGGGATCGGTGTCGTTGTCGGTGTCGGAGCTCCCGGCCGAGTCGGCCGGGCAGCCGGCGGGGTCGTCTTGACCCAAGCCGTCGTCGAGGCAGGGGGTGTTCGAGCAGCCGGCGGTGCTCAGGAGAAGCAGGCCGCCACCGATGGAGAGCAAGTGTCGCGAGTTCATGGTGTGTCCAAGTTCTGCGGTCGCGCTCCAGGACGCGGCCGGCCCGCAGGACAAAAGCAAGCGCCGTACCAAGCGTGAGAGGCCTCAGCTCCGGCATCTACGGGGCCGAGGCGGTCCAGGGCTGCCCCTCGGGGGCAAAACGCCGCGCGCGGAAACGAGAACGCCCGGGAGGTCAAAGACCGCCCGGGCGCGCTTGGTTTGGGCCGAGGACGCTAGCCCGGCAGACACTCGCCGAGCAACGGCCCCACGCAGGCGTTGGCCTGGGAGTACGTCGTGGACCCGAAGGACCCGCTGGGGAACGTCGAATCGACGATCGTGACGCTGGCGATCTCCACCGAGTCGCTGGTGCGGGTCACGGTGATGTTGCTCTGTGTCCCGGTGTACTCAATCTCGACCTCATAGGCCTCGCCTTCGGCCCAACCCTCGGTCGTCGTCGCGGCCGGCAGCGCGAGCACGGTCGACTGCGCCGTCGCTTGGGGACAGTAGATGTCGGCGACCGTGAGGTCGGTGACGCTGTCCGCCTCGACGCGCTTCACCAAGATGCCCGCAGGCGCCGTGCAGGGACCGACGGCTTGGGTCCCCTCCTTCCACACGAGGGAGTAGAAGTTTGACGCGTCCTGTGCGCCCCAAACGAGTCCGATCCAGTCGTCGTCCCCGGCGTCGTTCTCGATCTCGATCGTCCCGGTGAGCAGCGTGTTCTCGAACACGACGTCCTCGCACAGGTGCAGACCGATGCCACTGTTGGCCTCTTCGCAGGCCCGGGTGCCGCTGTTTTCGTAGCTGATCGTCGCAGTCCCTGTCCCACCGATACCGGTGTACAGCGTGCAGTTGTCCTCCAGGTTGAAGGGGTCGCTGTTGAGCACCACCACGGTGTCCTGCGCCGTGTTGGTGCCATCGTCGACCGTCACCGTGTACGACTGGAACCCGGTCGGGTTGGCGGTCGTGTTCGCCATGTTTGGCGTACCCAGGGTCCCGTCGTCGGGTGTCCAGGCGTACGTGTAGGGGCCGCCGGTCCCGCCCGCGCCAATTGCCGAGAGGTCGACCGCGCCGCCGCTGCTGTCGTTGCACGCCGGAGCGGCGCTCACCGAGAGCAGGGCGTTGCACGTGCCGCCGGTGCAGCCGGCCGACAGACAGTCGTCGCCATCCATGCACATCTCGCCGGGGTCACAGCCAAGGCAGGTGTCACCACCGCAGTCGATGTCGGTCTCGTCGCCGTTGAGCACGCCATCGTCGCACGCGGGCGCCTGGCAGACGTTCGTGTCGCAGACGCCGGACAGACAGTCCGTCTCGTCGTCGCAGCCTTCGCCCGCTGGGCACATGTCGCAGGTGTCTCCGCCACAGTCCGTGCCGGTCTCGTCCCCGTTTTGCTCGCCGTCGTCGCAGGTGGGGGCTTGGCAGATGTTGCCTTGGCAGACGCCGCTGTCGCAGTCGCCGCCCAGGTTGCAGACTTCGCCGTCATCACACGGTTGGCAGTCACCGCCGCAGTCGACGTCGGTCTCGGTGCCGTTTTGGAGGCCGTCGTTGCAGGACGCAGGCTGGCATTCCTCGTTGAGGCAGACCATCGAGATGCAGTCGCTGGTCAAGACGCAGTCGTCGCCGTCGTCGCACGGGTCGCAGGTGTCGCCACCGCAGTCGACATCGGACTCGGTCCCGTTTTGCACATTGTCGTCGCAGCTCGGTGCCGCGCAGGTGCTCCCCATCTCGATGCAAATCTCCGAGACGCAGTCGTCGCCATCGACGCAGATGTCGCCGGTGTCGCATGCATCGCAGTCGTCGCCGCCGCAGTCGATGTCGGTCTCGGTACCGTTGAGAAGACCGTCCGCACAGGTGGGGTCCTCGCAGACACCCAGCGGGTTGCAGATGCTCGAGGTGCAGTCCTCGTTCACGTTGCATTCGTCGCCGTTGTCGCAGGCGTCACAGTTGGGTCCGCCGCAGTCGATGTCGGACTCGCCCTGGTTCTGGATGCCGTCGTCACACGCCGCCGGGGTGCAGGTATCGCCGGGGTCGCTGCAGATCTGCGAAGCACAGTCGGTGGCCTCGAGACAGTCGTCGCCGTCGTCGCAGGGCGCACAGTCGGGCCCGCCGCAGTCGATATCGGTCTCGCTGCCGTCGAGGGCGCCGTTGGTGCAGCTGGGATCGACACATTGGCCGTCGTCGCACTCGGCGCTCTGACAGTCGTCTCCGTCGCCACAGAAGCCCGGTTCGTCGCAGGCATCGCAGTCGGGTCCACCACAATCAACGTCGGTCTCGTTGCCGTTGGGCGCACCGTCGGTGCAGGTTGGATCGGAGCAGGTGTCGCCTTCACACACCAACTCGGCACAGTCGAGGAAGTCGCTGCAGCTTTCGCCAGGCTCGCAGGTCGAGCCGCACGAGCCGCCACAGTCGACGTCGGTCTCGTCGCCGTTTTGTACGTCGTCATCGCAGGCCGGCGGCGCGCAGGTGCCATCGTCGTTGCAGACTCCCGAGGTGCAGTCGGAACCGTCGTTGCAGCCACCACCGGTGTTGCAACCATCGGGACAGGAGCCACCACAGTCGATGTCGGTCTCATCTCCGTTCTGCTCGCCGTCCTCGCACGAGGCGTCGGTACAGACCCCGTCCTCGCACAGCCGAGATTCGCAGTCGGACCCTTCGTTGCAGCCCTCGCCGGTGGTACAGGGATCGCAATCCGGGCCGCCGCAGTCGACGTCGGTCTCGTCGCCGTTTTGCATCTGGTCGTCGCAGGCGCTGTCCGTGGGGCCGCACGTGCCGTCCTCGAGGCAGTTGCCTGACATGCAGTCCTCGCCGTCGGCGCAGCCTTCGCCCTCGCCGCATCCTTCGGGGCAGGAGCCACCGCAGTCGACGTCGGTCTCGTCGCCGTCTTGGACCTTGTTCATGCAGTCGGGGGAGACGCAGATCCCCTCGTCCGAGCACATCGCCGAGGCGCAGTCATCGTTGTCTCCGCATCCGTCGCCGTCTCCGCAGAGGTTCGAGCAGACGCCGCCACAGTCGACATCGGTCTCGCCGTCGTCGAGTTGGCCGTTCGCGCAGCTGTCGCCATCGGAGTCTCCGGTCGAGGGGTCGGTGGTGGACTCGGTGTCGGAGTCACTTCCCGAGGCGGCCGGACAATTGGCCGGGTCCTCTTGAAGGAGGCCGTCGTCGAGGCAGGGGTCAGGGCAGCCGGTGGCGCTCATCAAGAGCAGCCCGCCGCCGATGGTAAGCAAGTGTCGTCGAAGGGTCATGGTGCGCTCCAAACAAAGCCGACCCGAAGGTCGAAGATGGACAGTATCACCGTGTCATCCGCCCATGAACCGCCACCAAGGCGGGCGCGCTCGCGGATTCGCGCGGAGTCCTAATCCACGAACGGGCTCTTGACGAACGGACGCTTCGGTTTGTGAATCCCAAGCTCTGCGTAGCTCTTGCGCAGGTACACCGCGGCCAGTGCCGCGCCGTCTCCTCGGGTCGCCCAGCGACATCGGGTCGCGTGCCACAGACCGGCGCTCTGTGGGCCTGGGCGGGCTTGTGCCAGCACGACGGCCGGATGCTCCCGCAGCACGTCGGCGTACGGCTCGACACCAGGCCCCACCGCCGCCACCGGCCCTTCGAGGGCCCCCAGCACGGTTTCGAGCGGCCCACAGGTGTCGTCCTGCAACGCGACGACGCCCGCATCGTCGACCCGGTACAAGCCGGCATAGACCTCGGAGCGCCGCGCATCGAGCAGCGCCAACCGGGTTGCCGGCGCATCTTCGGTGAGGGGGGTCGCAGCCACGGCGGCCAGGGTCGAGACGCCGATCGCTGGGATGCCCAGTCCCAGCGCGATCCCCTTGGCGGTCGCGATCGCAACCCGAACCCCGGTGAACATGCCCGGCCCAACGCCGCACGCGACCGCGTCGAGGTCCGACGGGGTGATCCCTGCACCCGCGACGATCGCCGAGAGCCGCTCCTGCAGTGCGCTCGAAGCTTGCCGACCTCGGGCCGATACGTCTTCTCCCGCGATGAACTCGTGCTTCGCTGGCACCGTCTCCCCCGCGTCGGACAGACGTCCGAGCGCGAGGGCGAGCCGAGGGGTGGACGCGTCGAGCGTGAGAACGAGCCGCGAGTCGGTCACAGGATGTAGCGCAAGATGTCGTTGCGGGTCGCGACCAGCAACAGAAGAAGGATGAACACGAGCCCTCCAGCGCTGGCGATTTCACGCGCGCGCTGGCTCAGGGGGCGGCGTCGGACGGCCTCGATGGTGAAGAACAGGATGTGCCCGCCGTCGAGGATCGGAATCGGGAGCAGGTTGATGATGAACAAGTTGATGCTCACCATCGCGATCAAGAACAGGAACTGCCCCGGTCCTTGTTCGTACGCGCGGCCGGCGACGGCGTACATGCCAACGACGCTCGAGAGCTGGTCGACGCCCATCTCGAAGGTCAGCATGCGGACCAGACCGCTCCAGATCGCCGAGGTGACCTGGACGGTTTCATCGACCGCAGCCGACATTGCGTAGGTGAATCGACCGCGCAACGGCTCCGGCGGGGCCTGGGCACTTTTTCCAAACTGGTTCGCGCCCAGCCACGGCGACTCGTGCTCGTACTCGTAGATGTCGGTCCAGGTGCGGGTGCCGAGCTTCAGCTCCAGCATGCGCGGGTCGCCCCCGGGCGACTGGACCTCGAACGCGACCGCTTCATCACGCCGAGTGCTGAAGATGTCGTCGATCTGAACCCACTGCTCGAGCTTCTGGCCCCCGACCGAGAGGATTCGGTCCCCGGCCTTCATGCCCGCTTCGTCCGCGGGAGAGCCCGGGTCGACGGTTCGAATGAAGGTGCGCGCCGGAAGAATGCCGGTCGGCGACTCGCCGCCGCCCTTTCGAGGCAGCAGCTGCGCGTGGTGAGACTCGTACCAGAGGTAGGTCCCGCCGGGGCCAGGGTGGCCTTGCGCGCGGAGGTAGGTGAGCCGAACGACGGCGTCGCCGGTGACGGCGAGCATGCGCTCGAGCTCCTCGATGGTCCGGACCGGTTCGCCGTTGAGCGAGGTGATGACATCGCCGGTGCGCAGGCCCTCGAGGTAGGCCGGCGACTGCGGATCGAGGACGCCGATCTCCGGGGCGTAGAACAGGCTGATGACGCCCAGTCGGCCTCGGGCCTCGGCCACCTTGAGTGCGTTGCGGCGAACGACCTTCTTGGGGGTGATGACCCGGTCGAGTCGCTTGCCGTCTCGCTCGATCTGAACCTGAAGCTCTTGCTCGGGCGCCTTGGCGACCCGGTTTGCCATCTCCGACCACGAGCGGACGTCGCGTTCGTCGATGGCGACGATGCGGTCACCCTGCTGCAGACCCGCTTCGGAGGCTGCGGTCCCTGGAAGCACCGTGCCGACGATCGGCGGGGTGACCATGGTGATGTTGATGACGAAGTAGAAAAAGTAGACGACCAGCGGGAGGATGAGGTTGGCCGCGGGGCCCGCGAAGTACACGAAGTACTTGGCCCACAGCGGCCGGTTCTGCAGCGAGCGCTCGGCATCGGGCCCGCCTTCGTCGCTGGGATGCTGGCCGAGCAGCTGGACGTAGCCCCCCAGGGGGATCGGCGCCAAGCAGTACTCGGTCTCGCCGATTCGTTTGGAGATCAGCGCCGGGCCGAACCCGATGGAGAACCGCACGGCTTTGACGTCCACCAACTTGGCGGCGATCAGGTGGCCCAACTCATGAAAGAAGATGAGGGGACCGATCAGAAGCAGAAACGCGAGGACGTTCTCCACAAGCCGGCACAGCATAGATCACCCGGTGCCCGGGCGGGGCGTGCTCCGCGCGGCCCAGAACGGTGGTTGGCTGTGTCTGCGTGCCCAGGTACGATCGAGGCCCCGGTGGCGACCAAGGTCAAGAGCGAGGCTCCCTCCTCCGAACTCAGGGCTGCTCTCGACGAGCTCGAGACTGGCATCGAGTCGCTTCGGCTCGCCTACGAGAAGTACTTCGGTGGCATCGAGCGGGTGCCGCCGTCCAAGCAGCGCTCCAAGCTGGAGAAGGCGATGCGCAACGTCGAGACCCGCGGGGTGACCAACACGGTCATTCGGTTTCGGCTCAACGGGCTGCGGGCTCGCTTCATCACGTACAAGCACTACTGGACGCGGATGGAGAACCAGCTCGAGCGCGGAATGTCGCGGCGAGATCTTCTCCGGCGTCGCCGCATTCAGGCTGCTGCACCGCCGCCTGCGCAGCCGGAAGCTCCGCCGGCTGAGGCGGCCGAGGCGACCGGTCGCGAGGGCCCGCCGCCACCGCCGGGCAAGCGAAACGGCCGGGTCCGCCCCCCGGATCCGGCGAAATCCGGCATCGATCCGTCGCACTTACGCTCGGTTTTCAAACAGCTGGTGCTTGCGAAGCGCGCGGCGGGCGAGAGCACCCAAGGTCTGACGTATCAGGCCCTGGTTCGGAAGCTCACTGCGGAGGCCCCCAAGCTCAAACGCAAGCACGGGTGCGAAAAACTGCAGTTCTCGGTGTCCACGCGCGGCGGCAAGGTTCGTCTGCGTTCCGAGCCGGAGGGCTAGGCGCCGGCGGTGCCCTGGTGCACAACGACGCATCGCCAAGCCGCGTGCGCGAGGGCTCTTGCCCCATCGGCCCCCGATGCCTCATAGTTCGGTCGCTCGGCGCAACTTGCGCTCAACTCTCGTCGGATATGGGCTGAATGCCCGCGCAAAGCGCTCCGTCTGAGCGAGCGACTCTTGGACCGAGTCCATCACGCCATGAAGATTCTTCACACATCCCTCTTCGCGAGCCTTTCACTCTTGGCTGCCTGCGCCGGCGGGAACAAGAGCACCGACCCGAACGCCGGAGTCTATGACGACTACTACAGCGAGGCCCCCGGCGATGCCGGTGACAGCACCGCTTCCGGCGACAAGGAGCCCGAGATTGCCAAGACGTCCGAGTCCACCTCGACGACGGCAAGCTCCGCTGCTCAGATCGCCAAGGCACTGAACGCCAAGAAGCCCAAGGTTAGCGGCAAAAAGAAAAAGGCCGCCAAGAAGAAGCGGAAGAAGAAGAAGGGCAAGAAGTTCAAGGTCGCCTTCGATGGCGCCGTGCCCAACGCTGCGCCCAAAGGCTCGGTTGTCGAAATCTTCGGCTCGGGTCTCGATCAAGAGGGGCTGATGGTCGCCATCGGCGGAAAGCCCCAGGAGATCCTCGAGGCGTCCGAAGACCGCGTGGTCATCAAGGTGACCGGCGGCAAGGGCAAGCTTCAGCTCGGCAAGACCCCTGCCAAGGGCAAGGAGTTCAAGCCCGTCGACAAGAGCGACTACGACTTCTCCGTCATCAGCAAGGCACTCGGAAAGCGCACCACGGTCGAGAACGGCCTGGTCGGCAACGTCTACGCCATCGAAGGCGAAGTGACCGAGCTTCCTCAGTTCGAGCAGGGCAGCGAGATCGGGACCGTCGCGGTCGACAACCTCGACATCAACAAGGTCAAGCCGTTCAAGTCCATGCTCGGCGGTCGCAACGAGTGGTACGGGATTCACTTCCGCGGCTCGCTCAACATCACCGAGGCGGGGGAGTACACCTTCTGCGTCAACTCGGATGAGGGCGCGCAGCTCTACCTTGATGGCAACGTGATCATCGACAACGACGGCGCCAACGAGACGCCGAACGAGGTCTGCGAGACCTTCGACGTCGACCCCGGTGAGTACGGCCTCGACCTGCTCAAGTACCAGAGCACACTCGGACCCATGGTCCTTCAGCTGACCTGGTCGAAGGACGGCGGCGAGAAGACTGCAATCCCCGCGGCGAACCTGTTCCCGCCCGAGGATGTCGCCGACATGGCGCGCTAGGACTCGCGTCCGAGTCGCAACCGGCCGCGTTCGCTTCTGCGAGCGCGGTCGTTTTCTTGGTTGCCTTCAGTCGTCGTCGGAGCAGCGGACCTGGACGAGGTCGGGCCCCTGCTCGTGGTCCTTGAACACCAGGTAGGCACCGCGCCCTGCTGGCCGAACGGCGGTGACGGGCGCATCCGGGGCGTACCGCGAGCGCTCCGAGCTGGATGGCGCGTCGGGGAACAGCTTGAGGATCTCCCAGGCGCCGTCCTCGATCCATCCCAGGGCAACATCGCCGGGGAGCTGAAGCAGTGCGAGGTCGTCCTGGACCTCAGGGAGTGCGACGCCGGAGAGGACCTCGAAGCGGTCGTCGATGTAGCCGTCGTCAGGGGTGTCGGTGCGCAGCCGTGTGACCCGAGCTCCGCCCTCTTCGACCGGATGCAGCAGGTACGCCGCGACGCTGTCGGTGGCCAACCCTGACGGCGGGCCTTCGGTCACCGAGACCTCGTCGAGGTCCCGAGAAAAGACGAACCCTCGAAGCTTGTTGTCCTCGTCGAGGTCGAGGGCAAGCCCGACGGCTTCGCGGGCGACCGGCACTCGGTTGGTCTCTCGATCGCGAAGGATGAATTGATGGTGCACCGGGTCGCTGGGGTCTTGCTGCTGGCCCATCACGATGAGCGAGGGGTAGGTGGTCTGGTCGAGTTCACCGTCGCAGGGGGTCCCGATGGTGGTCAGGATCTCGTCGTTGCAGCGTCGGAAGAACTCGAGCTGCGTCTGCTCGGTGATGCCCAGATCGGCCCGAAGTCGACCCGCGTAGACGTACATCGTGGCGTTGGGCGAGAAGGGCGGGGTGCTGAGCAGGAACGGTTGGCCCTCGACGAAGGCGAGGTCGCGGTGCCAATCGGTGACGTCGCACGAGGTGAACTCTGGCTCCTCGAACGGGTCGGTTTCTCCGGTGGGACACAGTTGCGCCAGGCTGCCAGGGAACCAGCTCAGGTTGGGCGACACGGCGCGAAGGGGATCGACACCCACGCTCACCGCTTCGAACTGCCACACGCGATACGACCCCGGTCCGGACTCGACCAGCCATGCTGAGCCTGCGGCCGGCCCGGGGCGAAGCTCGACGTCGATGGTCTCCGGCAGGAAGCCCGAGAGGTCCACGCGGTGATCCACCGCGCCATCGCGGACATGCATCATCGCGAACTGTGCGGCCGAGTCGTCGACTTCGACGAGCGCCCAGAAGTCGAGGCGGCCGGGTTCGTCGAGGGCCACTGCGATGACCCGCGACCAGGGCTGCTCGGGACGGTCGAGGTCGGGAACGAGGACCTCCGCGGAGGCCCGAGCGCAGTTCGGCGACGTGTCGAGCACGACCGGACTGAATCGGTCCCCGTCGTCGCAGGAGACCAGCGCGAGCCAAGCCAGCGGAACCAGCCGCTTCATCCCAGCACCGCCTCGAGCGCTTGCACGGTCGCTGCGGCGAGGGCATCGAGCTCGGCGTCGGTGATCGACAGCGGCGGCATCCAGTAGAGGGTATCGTGAAGGGGTCGAAGCAGCGCTCCGGCCTCGATGCCGGCCTCTCGAATCGCGAGGCTGAGGCGGCCGCCAACGGGCATTCGATCGCCCGGATCCAGGTCAAAGGCGGCGATCATGCCCGCCTGACGATGGGCGCGGATCATGCCCGCGCAGCGGGCGGCAACGGACGCCTGGGCGCGGGTCATCGCATCGACCCGTGCTGAGAGGTGCGGGAGCCGTTCTTCCCGCATCAGGCGGAGACTGGCCACGCCAGCGGCACAGGCGATCGGGTTTCCGGTGAACGTGTGGCTGTGAAGGAAGGAGCGCTCCAGGCCGCCTTTGAAGCCCTCGTCGAAGCCCTGTGTCACGAGGACACACGACAGCGGGAGGACGCCGCCGGAGAGGCCTTTGCTGAGGCATACCAGGTCGGGAGACACGCCTGCCCAGGTGCTCGCGAACAGCTCGCCCGTACGGCCAAAGGCGACGGCGATTTCGTCGGCGATGACGTGAATGCCAAGAGCCTGCGCTTCGCGGACGAGCCGCGCGTAGAACCCCGCCCCCGGCATCGCCATCTTCCCGGCGCCCTGCACGAGGGGCTCCATCACCAGCGCCGTGAGCTCGTCCGCGTGCGCCTGGAGGAGGGCAACGGCTCGGTCGGCCTCGGGGCTGTCCGCGCCCAACTCGGTCCGGAGGTCTTCGTGGCGATGGGATGGGTGCGCCGGCGTCGGCAGGTACAACACATCGGGAAGGAGGGGAGCGAAGAGCTCGCGGTACGCATCTGTGCCGCTGACCCCAAGGGCACCGAGTGTTTCTCCATGATAGCTGTTGCGCAGGGCTGCGAAGCGTTGCCGCTTCGGCTCGCCGTTCTGGCGTCGCCGCTGAAACGACATCTTCATCGCGACCTCGATCGCCGCCGAACCGCAGTCGGCAAAAAACACCCGCCCGTAGTCCCCGGGGGCGACCTCGAGCAGCGACTCCGCCAGCGCAACCGCGGGCTCGTGGGTGAAGCCGGCGAGCATCACGTGGTCGAGCCGCTGTGCTTGCTCGGTGATCGCACCCACGATCGCCGGGTGACCGTGGCCGTGCAAGCAGGTCCACCACGAGGAGATGCCGTCGATCAGCGTGCGCCCGTCGGCGGTTTCCAGCATCACACCCTGGGCCTTCGCAATCGGGATGGGAGGGAGCCGCTCGTGATCTGCGAAGTGGCTGGCGGGGTGCCAGACGGTAGCGAGGTCACGCTCGACGAGGCTCATCGACGCGCAGGCTAGCAGCCCGTTGCGCGTGCTCGCCACGACCCTGCCCCCGGGGCTGGTACCATCCCTTGGCATGGTCGCCCTACCGGACGCGACGCGCCCGCTGGGCCCGAAGGACGGCGCTTGGGCGCTGATGGTCGTGTCTGGCGAGCACGTGCAGTGGGTTCCCTTGGACGAGCAGCGGGCGCTGGTCATCGGCCGCAGCCCGGCCTGCGATGTGTTTGTGGAGGACGGCAGCCTCTCGCGGAAGCACGCGTGCGTGCATGTCGATGGTGAGGCGGTCGCGGTCGAGGACCTCGATAGTCGCAACGGCACGGTCCTCGGAGGCGAGCGGCTCTCCCCCAACGCCTCCGTGGCCCTGCCTCCGGATGCGTTGGTCGAGCTGGGCTCGACGGTGCTTGCGCTTCGGCGAATGTCCGCAGTACCCGAAACCGCGGTCGGACCTCACGGCCGTACCCGTCGGCGGGTGGGGGGCCTGCTCGGTGCGGGGACGTCCGTGCTGTTGCTCGGCTGTCTCTTATACACATCTGACGCTGCCGACGAG
>OJGU01000478.1_pt1 | contig 23513 bp, 14 predicted proteins | sample 1594741 | NCBI WGS metagenome assembly OJGU01 (sample SAMN05416841, study PRJEB24817) | seawater metagenome | isolation source: Sea water | place: Canada:Atlantic | collected 2013-07
GAGATGTAGAGAGGTCTCGTGGGCTCGGAGATGTGTATAAGAGACAGCTTGTAAATTGCGCGCATGCGTCGTTTGGGGCTGCTCTGGCTCGTTCTTCTGGGTTGCACCACCGCCCCACCGCCACCGGCTTCGGGTCCGGCGCCTGTCGCGGCTGCGCATGAGCACCCGCAGCCGGATGTGGCTGAGCACGAGGCGCCGGCGCACCACGAGCACGAGCACGAGCCGGCGCACCACGAGCACGAGCACGAGCACGAGCCGGCGCACCACGCCCACGAAGAGGCCGCGGCTGAGCACCACGAGCACGAGCATGAGGCGGTTCGGCACGCTGCGACGGACTCGAGCGGCGAGCATGAGCATGCGCCGCGACTTGTGGACACCGAGCACGACACCGCTGTCGCGCGCCTCCACGATCTGAACCACGGCGCGCATGCGTTGGCCCACCGAGGCATCGCAGCGAGCCCCACACCCGACGCGTGGCCGCCCGTTGCGGCGGCGCCATGGGTGTACCTGAGCCGAGCATCGTTCGCGCTCGAACCGATTCGCTCTCGAGCCCCGCAGTGTGCTCGTGCGCGGGGTCCCCCGGTCCTGAGCTGACAATTCGGCTCTTTCACCAACGACTCCACGCTTTTCTCGAGAGGAGGGCTTCCATGTACGGAACCCGCTTTTGGATCGCATGCGCCGCTGTGTCGTGCATTGCGGCCTGTGACTTAGACACATCGCTTGCGCCACGCGTCGAACTCGACGTTGTGGTCCAGGCCACCGAAGACACGTTCTCCGCCGACGACACCCAGATCGAGCTGACCGAGGTCCGCATGGCCCTCGAAACCCTCGAGTTCACGACTGAGGGCGAAATGCACGCCCGCGCTGGGCTGCTTCCCGCCCTGCATGACCTCGTTGTGCCCACCGCGCTCGCACACCCCGGGCACAGCGCAGGCGGCGAAGTTGTGGGGGAGTTGGTCGGTCGACACGTCGTCGACTACCTCGATGCCGGCTCGACCGTCGGTCTGGCGACCCTGCTTGCAGCGGACTACTCCGGGGCCAACTTCACGTTCACAACCGCCGAGCCGTCGGATGGCCTGGCCGAAGACGACCCGCTGATCGGGCACACCTTTCTGCTCGCGGGCACGGCAACCCGCGGCGACGTGGAGGTGCAGTTCGTAGCGTATGTCGACCAGGACGAGGACCGCTCGATCTTTGGCCTTCCGCTGAGCTTCACGGCTACGGAGAGCTCGACCGAGCAGCTCGGGCTGCGATTTGCCCCGGTCGATCCCGAGGGCGACACCATCTTCGCCGACGTCGACATCGTGTCGTTGGACGAGGATGGCGATGGGTTTGTGGAGATCTCGGCCGACGAGAACTCCGAAGCGTGGGCCAACTTGCGACGCAATCTTCAGGTCCACGATCACTATGCAGTCGAGGTGGTCGAATGAAACGCCTCGCCATTGCCAGCCTGCTGCTGTGCGCGTGCGATGACGCTTCGGCGGGAGAGGGCACGCTTCGAGTCTCGGCGTGGGGAGAGGGCTTCATCGAGGAGGGCATTCCGGCCGAGGTCTTTGTCGATGGTTGGAGTGTCACGTTCGATGCGTTCGTCGTCTCGCTCGATGCGGTCGACGCCGAGGGCGTTTCGTTGCCCGGGACGTACGTGTTTGACCTCTCGCAACCGAGCGCGGGCGCCGGCCAAGAGCTGGGACCGCTGCGCGTGCCTGCTGGCCAACCGCCCGCCGTGTCGTGGTCGCTGTCTGCCGCAACCGGGGAGGCGGTCACCGATGTCGACGGCAAGGTGCTCGACGCGATGATCGGTGCGGGCGCTTCGCTCTGGACTCGCGGGGTCGCCACGCGCGGGGACGAGGTCAAGACCTTCGATTGGGCATTGGACATCACGCCTCGCTACGTCGACTGCGACACCGGGGTGCCGCTCATGCAGGGCGAGACCGCCGACGCCGTGCTTACGGTGCACGCTGACCACCTGTTCTACGATGACCTCGACTCCGAGGACCCGGGCGTCGCGTTCGACCTCATCGCGGCCGCAGATGCCGACGGCGATGGCGCGATCACGGTCGCTGAGCTCCAAGCCCAGAGCCTCTCGGGCCAGGCGCGATACCAGGTGGGCGGTCGAGACATCGACAATCTCCACGGGTTCATCCTCGCGCAGGCGCGGACGGTCGGTCACATCAACGGCGAAGGACACTGCGAGATCGAGTGATCCCGCGGTTGCCCGACTCCGTACCCTTGATGAGCCGATGAACGGTTGGACCCTCGCAGCGGCGATCGCAAGCCGCATTGCCCATCCCCCCGCGGACGTGCCCACGGAGCCCGTTCCCGTGGAGGAGATCGCTGCGTCCGAGGATGAATCTGATGCCGAGACGGTGCGCGAAGTGGTCGTGCACCGCGAGGCGGATCAGCTCAGCGCGTCGGCAGTGACGGTCGGGAGGCGCGAGATCGATACGATGCCCAAGCGGGGGGCCGAGGACCTGCTACGGCACATCCCCGGCATGCACATCGTGCAGCACGGCGGCCAAGGCAAGGGCTACCAGTTCTACCTGCGCGGATTCGATGCGGTGCACGGCGCCGACATCGAGACCAAGCTCGGCGACATTCCGATCAACGAGGCATCCAACGTCCACGCGCACGGCTACCTCGATCTGTCGTTCATCATCCCCGAGGCGGTCGAGGGCGTGGATGCGACAAAGGGCTCGTACCGTCTCGAGCAGGGCAACTTCGGCACCGCGGGAAGCATTCGCTACCGCCTGGGTGTGCCGCAGCGAGGGACCCGGGCCACCTACGAGTTCGGCTCCACCCTTCGCCACCGCATGTCCTTGGTGCACGCGCCCAAGGGGCGCGGCAAGGAGACCTTCCTCGCTTTCGAGGCGATGGACGACCAGGGCTACGGCCAGCGTCGACACGCCCAGCGCCTCACCAGCATCGGTCAGGCCCTGCTGTACAAGGGGCGCGGGACGACCGTCACCGCCATGGGGGCGCTGTACGGCGCTCGCTTCGAGCTTCCGGGGACCGTCCGACTCGACGATGTGCGGCGTGGGGACGTCGGGCTGTACGACAGCTACACCGACGACTCCGTCGGCGAGTCCGCGCGGGCCATCGGCTCGATGCAGGTCAAGACCGATCGGGGTCGGGTTCGCTCCCGGACCTCGGCTTGGGTGCAGGCCCGCCGGTTCTCGCTCGACGAAAACTTCACCGGAGACCTTCTGTTCGAGGACACCGGCGACCGCCACCGACAGCTTCACGCTGCGGTGAGCCCCGGAATCTCGACCCAGCTCGACATTCGGGTGCACCCGCGAGTGGAGATCCCGGTGCACGCTCGCTGGCAAGCCGACATCGCCGAGCAGTCGACCGACCAGCTCACGCCCGAGGGCCGCACCTGGGACACGCCACGCGACCTCGCGTTCGTCCAGCACGGGCTGTCTTTGGGCACGGGCGTTCGAACGACGCCCACCTCGTGGATGCTGCTCGAAGCCGGAGGCCGCGTGGACGTGTTCGCGACCCAGGTCCGCGACCGCATGCAGGATCGCGAATTCGGTGGAGCCACAGCTGCGGTCTCACCTCGCGCGATGACCAAGTTCATGCCGTTCGACCGCTGGCAGATCTTTGCGGCCTACGGACGAGGTGTACGGTCGCCCGAGGCCCGGGCGTACACACTCCCCACGCAGGCGGCCGAGAATGAAGACCTCAGCCAGTACGCCGGCGGGCAAGCTCGGATCACCCAGAGCGACAGCGTCGAGGTTGGCACACGGGTGCAACCGGGGATTCTCGACGTGGGCGTGGCGGGCTTCGGGACTTGGATCGACCGTGAGTCGGTGTTCGATCACGTCTCGGGATTCAATGTCGAACGCTCGGCCACGCAGCGGCTCGGGGTCGAGGGCGATGTTCAGCTGCACCCCACATCGTGGCTGGACTTCGGTGCCGACGTCACTTGGGCACGCGGTCGCTTCATCAACAGCGGTTCACCCATCCCCGGGGCCCCGCCGCTGATCGTCACCGCGAAGGCATCGATGGCCCACCCCAAGGGGTTCCGCGCGGGGGTCCGATGGTTCCTTCTTGGGGCTCGGCCGCTGAGCTACGGGGCTGTGGCGGCTCCGGCCACGGTGATGGATGTCAACATCGGCTACCGCTATCGGTGGGCACAGCTCGACCTGTCCGTCGACAACGCATGGAACCAGCAGTGGCGAGAGGGCGAGTACCACTTCGCCTCGCATTGGGATCCCGAGCGGCCTCGCAGCCAGTTGCCGACGGTTCACGCGGTCGCGGGCAACCCGATCACCGCCCGAATCGCGCTCACGCTTCACTTCGACGCCATGGGCCGAAACAAATCCTCGGGCCGCTGACTCTGGTCAGGTTGGGGGGACCGATGTGGGAACATTTCCCACCGCCCTCCGAGCAACCCGAGCGCGCCCCCCATGAAGTCATCGAACCGACTCCCTCTGCTGGCCCTGTTGATCGCCGGTGTCGCGGCCTGCTTGTGGTGGATGTTTCGGGCCGATCCTGTCGACGACCCGGACGCCGTGGTCGCTGCGGCCCAGGTCGGCGGCCGGGCGCACGGACAGGGCCGGGATGGGAAGGCCAAGCCGAAGCTTCCTCGCCAGAGCGCGCTCGAGCTTCACGAGGCACCCAAAGCATCGATCTCCGGCATCGTTCGCACCGAAGGTGGCCGTCCTCTTCCCGGCGCCCGGGTGTGCGCGTTCGTCGTAGGCGATGAAGTCACCCGTCCCCGTGAAGCACCGTGTGTCGCGTCGACCGCAGACGGTCGCTTCCGTCTCGAGGGACTCTTGGGCGCCCGCTACGACGTGACCGCATCGGCTCCACAACACGTGCCCGGGCGCTATGTCCCTGAGAACACGAAGTCGGAGAGCCTCCGGATCGCGTCGGGACAGCACCGCACTGGAATCGAGATTTCGCTTCAGCCCGGTGGGGTTCAGGTGTTTGGCACCGTCCGCGACATCTCCGGAGGCGAGGTCGCACTCGCGCAGGTGAGCTACGGCCGAAGCGGGTGGTTCGGTAGCGGGACTGTTCCGACGACGACCATCGCTGACGAGGAGGGCGCGTTCTCCCTGTGGGTCGAGGAGGGTAACGCGTCGCTCACGGCCAACGCGGAAGGCTACGGTTCCGAGACCCAGCGAGGCCGCGCGCCGGGGACACACTACAAGTTGTTCCTCACGCCCGAGTCGGTGGTTGTGGGCCGGGTCCTCGATGTCGCCACTGGCGAGCCGGTGGCCGGAGCCCGGGTTTCGGTGCGGCGCCAGCCCCCGGTGCTTTCGGCCGAGGACGGCACGTTTCGGATCGAAGGCCTCGCGCCGGGTGCATACAAGCCCACGGTCAAGGCCGACGCCGGCTATGGCGAAGCCGAGACGAGCGTCCACCTTGGGTTGGGCGAGACCTCGCAAGATATCCTCGTGCGGCTGCATCCCGCGGTCACCGTGTCCGGTGTGGTCGTCGTCAAAGACGGAGACGACGCGCGTCCGTGCGAAGTCGGCTCCGCGATGCTGACTCCAGTGCCCAACGTCGGCGCCAACGTGTACTCCGCCTCCGTTCGGATCGAGGGCGAGGTTCGCATTCAAGGCGTCTTGCCCGGTCGTTACGAGGTCACTGCGTACTGCACTGGCTACCTCAGCGAGGATGCCTACGGCGAGATCGACGTCGCAGATGCGCCGGTGGAAGGACTGCGCTGGGAAGTGAAGACCGGCGGTACGATCCGCGGACGGGTGGTCGTCTCCGACGCCGAGCAGCTTCGTGGGCTCCGGGTGAGCGCGAACTCCACGGGCGGCGAAGCTCGAGGCAAGTTTGGCTGGTCGAGTACCAGCAAGTTCGACGACGACGGGAGCTTCGTGCTCGAGGGGCTCTCCGCCAACACGTACGAGGTCACGGCAGGCGGCGTACGGGTGCCCCAAGCGGAAGACCCGCTCAAGGTCGAGGTGGCCGAGGGCGCGGTGGTGGAAGGGGTCGAACTCGAGCTGTTGCCGGAGGCCATCATTCGCGGCCGAGTACAGGACGAGGCGGGCAACCCGGTGACCGCGGCCGACGTTCGTGCCGAGGGCCCCGGCCGGAATTGGTCGTCGGAACAGGTCGGCGATGATGGCCGGTTTGAGCTTCGTGGCCTGCGAGGGGGGGAGTACCGAGTTCGCGCGGCTCTGAACTGGAGCGACGCGTTACGCAAGCCGGGGACCACGGATGACGACGTCCAGGGCGAAGCCGTCACGGTCGATCCGGGCGACGAAGCCGATGTGTTGTTGGTTGTCGAGGCTCGCAACGGCTCCATCTCGGGCACGGTGGCGGACAGTGCAGGGGGCCCGATTGGCGATGCTTTCGTTCGAGCCGAACGACTGTCGGATTCAAAAGCCGCCAACGCGAAAAACACGCTTCGACGGGCGCGGTGGGGAGGCTGGAACGAGCAGCCGATCATGACCGACGCGGAAGGAGGCTTCACGATCGAGGGCCTTTCCGAGGGGACATACACGGTTTGGGCCGTCCGAAAAGGTGGCGGCGAGGGCTACGCCGAGAACGTCGCGGCTGGGACCGACGGCGTCAGCATTGCGCTCCAGCCGACCGGTCGCATCGAGGGCACCGTCACGACCCCGTCCGGGGCCGCGCCTCAGCGGTTCAAGGTGGGGGTTCGAGACGAGACCACGGGCTTCTCCCAACGTGACTCCTTCTTTGCCACCGACGGCCGATTCGCCTTCGAAGAGGTTCCGCCAGGGACGTTCTTCATCTCGGCGACCAGTGCCGAAGGTAGCGGCGACACCGAGCTCACGCTTGCAGAGGGCGGGAGCGAATCCGGCGTCAAGGTGGAACTCCAAAAGATGGTCGCTGTGAAGGGCCAGGTGGTCGACCTCGAATCCGGTGAACCGGTGCCCGGGGTCAGCGTCTCGATGGGTCGCAAGAAGTCCGGTGGCTTCAACATTCGCTTCGGTGGCGGCGACAAGCGCAACATCACCGACGACAACGGAAACTACGAGCTCGATGCAGTCCCGGTGGGTCCGGTCTCCGTGACGCTGTTCCCCAGGGACTTCAGCCAAGACGGGGACTACACCTTTTCGCAGAGCAGCGCGGTGATCGAAGACGGCAGTCCCTTCGAGGTTCCGGTGCTGAAGATGGTCAAGCGCCGGGTCAAGAAGTCCGAGGACGCCGGAGACCTCGGATACACACTCAAGGAGTCCGAGCCGGGCGTAGAATGGACGGACCGCGAACTCATCGTGGGTTTCGTGCGACCTGGCGGGCCGGCTGCACAAGCCGGGCTGAAGATCGGCGCGAAGATCGAATCGGTCGATGGTCACGATGTCACGACCGACGCATCTCGCTACTTCACGCTGTCGAGCATCGAGGTCGGAGCAAGCCTCGAGCTCGGGATCGAGGGCGGAGAGACGCTGAAGATCACCGCCGCGAAGAAACCGTAGCCGTCACTCGAGGTCGAACTTCAGTTCGACCTCCGTGCCGCGTCGGACCACCGCGACGCGAACCGTGTCGGGTGGAGATTTTGAGAGTTCGGTGTACGCCTTCATGGCCTCGTCGACGCCGGCGATGTCTCGTCCTTGCACGGACAACACGAGGTCTCCGTTCTGAAAACCGAGCGTGCTGAGGAAACTCGATCGTCGGATTCCGTAGAGCTTGAACCCAATGGTCTTTCCATCCTTCTGGCTGGGGACCACGCGGGCGGAGCGTGCGAGAGTGCTCGGGTCCGCGAGCAACGCTTCGAAGCGCTTCCGATCGATGCTGTAGTGGTGCTCTCCCCTTTTTTTGACGGCTTCGCTGAGGGTCGTGGTGGGCGGATTCGCGGCGGCCTCTCTACGGAATGCAGACGCGGGCTTGGGCGTGGATTTGATCGTTGCGAGGGCCTCGGGGTCTAGCAGGCCTTCGACGACTTCGTACTGGAGCCGAGCATCGCCGTCGTCGGTGCCGACGACGAGCTCGAAGGTGCGTTGGTCCGCTCGTGCTGCGATTAGCCCCAACGCGAGTTCGAGACCGTTCTTGCCCACGTTCGTGTCGTCGACGCGCAGGATGGGCCCACCATTGGGGACCGCGAGGCTATGCCAGAGCCCGCGCTCTGGGTACAGCCACTGCAGGTCTGCGAGAGCTTCGAGCAGGGCACGGTCGATCAAACGTCGACCGCCCGCCTGCTGAACGACGCCAAGTCGGACGAGGGAGCACGCGACTGTCTGAGGCGTGGAGTGCGACCGTATCCACAGGAAAATGGTCTCGGTCGTGTCTTCGCGTCGGCGCTCGATCTCGGCCCAGTGGGTTCGCTGACCGAGTACCCATGCGTCGTGCAGGCCCGACACGGAGGGCGGTCGGGCGGAACCGACGGAGAGCAACACGTCTCCTGGGAGCAGGCCAACCTGTCCGACAAGAGCGCCCCGGCCAATGCTGAGCAGCCGGAGACCATCGGCCTCGGCCTCCGTTTGCACGACGCCGGAGAGGAACTCGAGCGAGAACTCGGCCCATGCATCGTCGTCGAGCTGGTGTAGTCGCGGGTGATGGCTCTGCACCGTCCAGTCTCCTGCTGGAGCCTCGCGGGGTCCCGGCGTCGCGGAGGCCGTCGCGGTCTGGGCGGGCGGCGCGTCCGCGGGAGTGGCCTCGACCTGCGGGGTTGCGGCAGGAACGGCGGCCTCCTCCAGGCTGTCACACGCGGCCGCACACAACGCAGAGGCCAACAAGAGGTGGGTGGTGGAGGGGACTGATGTCATGGTGCGAGCCGGGCTTGCATCGCGAGGATTCGGGTGCGCAACGGGAGCCACCGGGTGACCTCGGGCAACAACGGGAGCGCTCGAGCGAGGAGGGCCTGGGCTTCGGTCACGCGTCCCTCGTGCTCCGCGAAGCCAGCCTCGACGTAGAGCATTCGCGCCTGGGTCGTTTCCGACGGGTCGGCGGACACGAGTCTGCGATGGGTCTCGAGGTGCAGACGCGCAGCCTCGACGTCGCCGTTGTCCAGAGCGATCTCAGCAGCGCTGAGCGCAAACTTGCCGACGATCACGTGCTCCTGCCCAAATGACTCTTTAGCCTGCTCGACAGCCGTCTCGACCCTGACCTGGGCCTGCGTCTTGTCGCCCCCACAGGCCCAAATGAGCTTCGCCCGGTTGTGGTTCACGACCGAGAGCAGAATGTCGGTCGGCGGGAGTGACTCGGCGGGGGCCGTCGCGGCCTCGAGGTGCTCGAGTGCCTGTTCACAGCGACCGAGGTTCATGTAGTCGACTGCGACGCCGGAGTTCGCCTGCACGACGGAGCGGTGCTTCGAGTCTCTCGAGGACAGGAGTATCTCGAGAGCGCGCAGGTGGTGCTCCAGCGCTTCTTCGCCCCGTTCCATCTTCGTGAGGGTGGTGGCGAGGTTGTTGTGCACGATCGCGACGTTGGGGTCGTTGGGCCCGCGGGTTCGCGTCCAGGTCTCGATGAGTTGTTCGTACAGCGCCTTCGACCCCTCGAAGTCGCCCTTGCGCTTGAGAATTCCCGCGAGGACGCCCCGGGGCGAGTCGAGTCGCGGGCTGTCGCGTCCGAACCACGCTTCCCCCATCGACAGGGCCTTTTCGATCGAGGAAGCGGCTTCATCGAGTTTGTCCTGAGCGGTCAGTGCCGCGGCCAGGGTTCCCAGGGTAGGAACGTAGTCGGGATGCTCCGGTCCATAGCGCCGCTCGAGCTCCCGCAACAGCTCCCGCGACCGGTCCTCCGCGGCACTGAAATCGTCAACGTCCATTTCGAGCGCGGCGAGGTTGTTGAGCGGGGCCAGGGCTTCGGGCCCGTCCGGCTCGAACGCCTGGTGCAGCTCGAGGGAGCGCTCGTAAGCGGTGCGGGCTTCGTCGAAGTTGCCTCGTTGTCGTTCGACCAGGCCGACCGAATTCCAAAACGACGCGGCCGGGCGGCTGTACAGACCCTCTCGTTCGAGCGCACCGTGGGTCATCTCCATCCACAGTCGAGCCTGCTCGAGATTCGGTGCCGAAGCCCCGAGCAGATGCAATGCGAGTGCGCCCGTGCTGACCATGAGCGTCGTGTCGTCGCACCGAATCGCCGCGCGGAAGGCCTGCTCCAACGAGGCCAGCGCTGGCTCATAGTTCGCCATCCTCAGTTGGAGAAACCCTGCCTGGTACAGGACCTCGGCGGTCAGTGGGTCGAACTCGATCGCCTCGGTCTGCTCGGTGAGGGCGGTGACCGACGCGAGCGCTGCGTCGAAGTTTCCCAACCCCGCATCCGCGCCCACCCGAGCGAGCCGGCGACGGGCTTGTGCGACGGCCTTGGCCTTGTCTGCGGGCGGCGTGCGTGGAGGAGCCCGGGTCCAGTCGGGCTCGTTGCACTGCACGGGATCTCCAAGCCGCCCGACGGCTTCGCCTGCGTATTGAAGGGCGTTGTCATCGCTGTCCTCGAGCGCGTCGACCAACGCCTCGAAGTGCACCAGCCGTTCGTCGAGACACTGCAACGCGACGTTTCGGTGGGTTGTCGTCGCGGATTCGCAGGCGGTCGTCCGCGACTCGGCCCATCTGGAGGCGAAACGATCGAGGTCCTCGCGAACTCGTGTGACCGCGCCCGCGGTGGTGTCCGATCCTTCGGCTCGTAGCGCACCCGTGACCTGCTCCGCGCGTGTCGGGTTCCAGGTTGGAGCCACGAGTTCCTGCGCGGCCGGGGTGCATCGGGAGTCCGCTTTGGACGAAGAGATCGCGGTCCCGAGGCCGACGGCGCCGATCGTCAGCCCGCCGAGAAACAGAGCCTTGGTGGATCGCCGGGTCGCCGACCACCCTGACGGCTGCAGCGCACGAAGCAGGCTGCCGAGGTTTGGGAAACGATCGTCCGGCTCGGGGCTGAGTCCCCGCAGTAGTGCGGTTCGCAGCCGACGGGGAAGTGCATCGAGCTGCTGCCGCTCGGCGATCCGTCCCGCGCTCACGTTGGCGGCGAGCTCGGTCACCGTGCGGCCCGCGAACGGACGCGCGCCGCAAAGCGCTTCGAACAGCGCGACGCAGAAGCTGAACTGGTCCGAGCGCGCGTCCGCAGTCCCTCCGGCGAACTGCTCCGGCGACATATAGGCTGGCGTCCCGACCAACGCCCCGGTTCGCGTCAGCGTGGCGTCCGAGAGCTTCGCCTCCAGACCGGAGTCGGTCGAGAACAGAGCATTCCTCTCGTCCGTGCTCTGACCCTTGCGGGCCAGTCCGAAGTCGGTGACGCGGGCCCGGCCGTCTCGGCCCATCAGCACATTGGCGGGTTTGAAGTCACGGTGAACGAGGCCGGCGTCGTGCGCCGCTTCCAGGCCCAAGCCGGCTTCGCGAAACGCAGCGAGGATCTCCTCGTGGCTCCGGTCCTCGGCGGCGAGCCACTCGCCGAGCGTACCGCCATCGACATGCTCCATCGCCATGAAGACCGAACCCTCATGCACCCCCACGTCGTGCACGACGACCACGTTGGGGTGTGCGAGCCGAGCGGTGGCTCTCGCTTCTCGCACCAGCCGCTCGCTCGAGCCTTCGCCCAACGCCCGGGAGCGAAGCAGCTTGAGGGCGACCTTGCGATCCAGCTCGGGGTCGAAGGCTGCGTGGACGACTCCCATCGCGCCCGCGCCGAGCGTGTCGAGGACGAGGTAGCGACCGATCGTCGTGCCTCGGATGAGGGCCGTTGGGAGCAGGTCCGAAAGCCCGTCCTGTGACCCTCGGTCGGTGATGCCCTGGCTATCGTCCTCGGGTGCGACCTCGGGCAGGGACGATGCGCGCAGCTCGAACACCCGTGCGAGCTCGATCAGCACCAGCCGGCAGCTCGGGCAGCTGTCGACGTGCGCTTCGGCCAGGGCTGCGGCCTCCGAGTCGAGGCTGCCCGTCACGAGATCGACGATCTCGTTCTCTTCCAGGCACGCGGTGTTCACCCGACGACAGCGTACCGCGTGGCACCGCTTGTTCGGGTCGCTGGCCGGTGCGATGCTGTCGTCATGAGCTCGCAGGGACCCGGTTGGTCGCATCTACAGCGCGAGGATTCCTCGGAGATTCCGCTGGGCGCCGAGCAGCCGCTTCCATCCGCGACCCCACAGGTTCCGGTTGCGCAGGCTCCTGTCGCGCATGTCCCGGCACCGGCGGCCGCCCCAGTCTCGCCAGCTGCCCCTCAGCCGGTCGCCTACCCACCCCAGGCGCCTCCTACGGCCCATGTGCCTCACCCAGGGAATCACGGCGCTTCGCCGGGGGTTGTCTCGCCACCGCCAAGCCCTGGCGGGTATCCTCCAGGAGTCGCCATGCAGCAGCAACCCGGCCATCAAGCCCCACAACAGCCCGTTCGTGCCCAAGCTCAGCCTCCCGTCGGGTCCAACGCTCGGCCAGGCGACTCGGAGATCATCTTCGAAGGCGTGGCACGCGCGACCTCGGTGTACTCGGGCTACATCAAGTGGTTTGGCGCCTCGATCGTCGGGGGCGTCGCGGCCTACCTGCTGGGTCTCATCCCCTTCTTCTCGACATGGCCGCTGTGGATCCTAGGATTCGTCGGCATTCCGGGGATGCTCTGGACGTTCTTCCGCTACCGGACGACTCGGTACAAGATCACCAACCGCCGCCTCGAGCACGAGCATGGCGTTCTCACCACGACGGTCGACAGCATCGAGTTGTGGCGGGTGCTCGACGTTCGCTACAGCCAGAACATCATCGACCGGATGTTCGGCAACGCCACCGTCACGCTCATCGGCACCGACCAGACCGACCCCGAGTTCGAACTGTACGGCTTGCCCAACGCCCGCAAGCTGTTCGAAGACTTGCGCGAGGCCGTGCAAGCAGCCCGTCATACGTCCCGCCCCATGGAGATGGTCGGCGCCGACGGCATGATGGAAAACATGATGGAGCACCAGTAGCGGATCCGTGACGTTGTCGCTCGGCTCTGTCGAAGACGTCGACGACGTCATCGAGGCGCTGGATGAGGTGTTGGCCCTCGGTGTCCGCGAAGGACATCGATGGTCTGTGTTCGCTGCGATGTACCGGCGCGTCACGATCGCGGTCAAGCGAGCGATCGAGCGCGGGGAGTTCGACGACGGCCCGCGCATGAGTCGGTTCGATGCCGTCTTTGCGCTCCGCTACCTCAGACCGCTTCAAGCTCATCTGCGAGGTGAGCCGGTGCCTCGAGCGTGGTCGGTGGCGTTTCGTGCCACCGGGGACCTCCGCCTCACCGCGATGCAGTTGCTGCTGCTCGGGGTCAACGCGCACATTAATCTCGATCTTGGGTTCTCGGTCGTCGATGCGGGGCTCGAACTCGATCCGTTCCGCGCGGACTTTGATCGCATCAACGCGATTCTCGCGGACGAACTCGATGGCGTTCAGCAGGCCCTCGACACGGTTTCGCCGTGGCTGTCCGGGGTGGACCGGTTCATGGGCAAAGCGGACGAGCGCCTCGGGGTGTTTGTCGTCGTCCGGGCGCGGGACCAGGCTTGGCGCACCGCGCTGGAGGCCAGCTCGCGGTCACACCAGGAGCGGGCCACGTACGAGGCCACCGTGGATCGGAGCACGGCCGAGCTCGCGGAACGAATTGCGGACCCCGGGTTTCCGCTGTCTTGCCTGGTGCGGATGATCGGCTGGCGGGAGTCGTGGACGGTGCTGGAGCTGGTCGCGCTGCTCGGTTCCTGAGAGTCCGTCCGGTCTGGCCAAGAACGATCCGCGGGGTTGACGCGCTCGCGCTCGTCTCGGGCCACGGTCAGATTCGCTCAGTTAACGGCAGAAAATTGCTCTCAGGGCCCGATCTATGCCTTGCCTACATGGTGGGACACTGTAGTCTCGGGGCTCACCTGCCCGAGGTCGCCATGTCCCGCTCGTTCACGTCCATCGCCGCGATTGCTCTTGCCCTCACCGCCTGCCAGGGCGCCGACGGGGGAGGGTCGTCCGGAGACAGCAACGGACCGGGAGGCAAAGCCGACGACGCGGAGGACGGGTCCTGCGGTGAGGGCCGAGTCTGCCTGGACTACGCCTCCTATGAGGTGCTGTTCACCAACCCGATCTGCGAGACGTATGGCTACGACGCTCCAATGGAGACGGTCAGCGGCGGCACGGTGACGGCGAAGCCCAAGAACGTCTACTGCACCAAGACCTTCGACTCGGAGAACTCGGGGTCGCGAATCTCCAGCCCGCAGACACGCATCCTCGACTGGCTTGGCGAGACTGGCGAGGGCGACGACATCTTCCTCGCGTACCTCTCGTTCTCGGACGGCAAGGTCGCGGACGCGCTGTGCTCCGCAATCGATCGCGGTGCGGAAGTCACGTTCGTACTCGACAAGCTCGGTAGCAAAGCGGAGCAGGTCATCGATTGCGGCGGCGACGTGTTCACACGTGGTCACCAGGGCTCGGTGGGCTTTGCGCACGACAAGGTGCTGATGATCAACCCGCGCGCAGCCGGTCCCGCCGACGATGGCGACGAATACCAGAAGCTCTCGTTCGGCAGCGGCAACATGTCTTCGGGCACCCACCTGCACCACGAGAACTGGCACTTCACCGAGGTCGCACGGGACAGCTTCTTCGCGCAGTCGCACCTGTGCTTGATGGACTCGCTGCTCGACGAAGAGCACACGGACGGCACCGGGGCCTATCGCTCCTTCATGAACGCATGTCGCGAGGAGATCGACGCGGTCCCCGAAGACGACATGATCCCCTACTTCATCCCCGTACTCGATGACTCGCGGGCGCTTCGGGACAAGATGCTCGAGAGCATCGCGCAAGCCGAGAGCATCGATGTGGGCGCGCACCGCTTCAGCTACACCACGATGATGAACGCGCTGAACGAGCGCCTCGAGGACGCGGACACCCCGTTTTCGCTGCGGCTTGTTGCCGACGACGACCTGTACTGGCTTGACCCGGACGGCGGCTCGACCGGTGAGACGGTGGGGCCCAACTCCTTCAACGAAGCGATCAAGGTTCGGGAGCTTCGCGAGGCCGACGGAGGCCGGGGCCGATTTGAGGACCGCTACCTCGAGACCAACCACAGCCTGTTCCTGCTGCACCACAACAAGTACATGATCTTCTCGGGCCTCGACAGCGGCCGGGACCTGGTCATGACCGGCTCGTCGAACCTCACGGGGACCGGCTTCGAGAGCAACCTCGAAAACATGTACTTCACCGACATCCCCGAGGTCGTGGAGGCCTACAAGAACCAGTTCGGTCTGTTCTGGGACGGCACCGGAGTGCTCCCCGAGGGCATGGATGTGGCCCCGATGGCCACGCCCCGCTCCGAGATGCCGCTGGAGATCGAGATGCCGCAAGAGCCCACCGGCGACGTCCCGACGCCCCCGGAGTCGTGCGGTATCCGGATCGTCGAGGTCCTGTACGACGCCGAGGGCAGTGACTCCGGCAAAGAGTGGATCAAACTGCAGAACACCTGCGAGACCGACGCTTCCTTGGACAACATGAGCCTGGGTTGGGGCGGTGGCCGCTACACCCGGGGTGGCGCGGACCTCGGCGGCAGTATCGAAGCGGGCGCGTGCGTGCTGGTCGGCTCCGCCGGTGTCGACGCTGATCTCCCCATGGACTTCTCGCCCGCCCTGCAGAACTCCGGCGCAGTCGCCGACGGTGTCGCTTTGTTCGAGGCGCGCTCCGGCGACGTCACGGAGGAGACGGTCCCAGTCGACGCGGTCATCTACGGCGGTGCCAATGATGATGGCTTGATGGACGCAGACGGCGAGCGCCCCGAGCCGCACGTTGGCGATGCCGGTCAGGGCAGGAGCATCGCGCTCATCGAGGGCGCCTGGATGATCGTCGAGCCGAGCCCGTCCAGCTGCTAAAGCGCGCTGGCGATCTCTTCTACGATCTGGGTCGCGGCGGCTGCGGGGTCATCGGCCTTCATGATGGGCCGCCCGACAACGAGGTGTGTCGCGCCGCGCTCGATCGCCATCGCGGGTGTCATCACGCGCTTCTGATCACCGACCGCCGAGCCCGCAGGTCGGATGCCTGGCACGACCTTGAAGAGGTCTGGCGCGGCAATGTTCACGCGCTCGAGCTCCTGACCGCTGCAGACGAGTCCGGCGCATCCGGCCTCTGCCGCACACCTCGCTCGCATCTCCACCAACTCGGCGGCAGTGCGGGTGTGCCCGGCCTCTTTGCATGCCTGCTCGTCCTGGCTGGTCAGGACAGTTACGGCGAGGATGCCGAGATCGTCGCCCGCCTCTTCGACGCACGCCTTGAGGTGCTCGACGCCGCTGCCCGCGTGGACCGTCACGAACCGAGCGCCCAGGTTTCGCGCACTCGCAATCGCGCCGCGCATCGTGTTGGGGATGTCGTGGATCTTGAGGTCGAGGAACACATCCACTTCGGGGAAACGCTGACGTAGCGTTCGAACGACGTTTGGGCCCTCCGCGACGAACAGTTGGAGGCCGACTTTGAACATGCCGACGCTTCCTTGCAGTCGTTGCGCGCTCGCCATCGCAGTCGCTGCGTCGGGTACGTCCAGGGCGACGATCAGTCGGCTGCGTGCGAGCATGTCGCGCTTCTAGCGCACACACCAAGGCCCCCGCAAGGCGGTAGGGTGGTTGTGATGCGGATTACACACCTCGCGGTAGCCGTTGCGATTGCCGCCGTCCCGAGCGTGGCCTCAGCCGACACGTTCGAGCCGGGGAGCCTGATCGTTCCGATGGATACGGAGATGCAGGACGAGGGAATGTTTCGAGCCTACGGTCTCGTCTACGCCCTGCTGCGAGAGGGGGTCCCGGTTCGCTGGGTCATCCGCGCGGACAAGCAACACGGCGAGGAAGACTTCACCACCTCTGCAACCGACCTGGCCACTGGTGCGCCGCTCGCCCCCCACGGATATCGGGGCGGCCCGTGGGTCGTCGATGCGGGAGACGTCGCCGAGGCCACGCCCATCGTGGACGCGTGGATGGCGACCTACCCGGAGACGACGGTGCACGAGGCTGACGAGGAGTTCGAAGTCGACGTCGCCCGCTACCTGGTCGCCGCACCGACGTTGGCCATGCTCGCCGATGGCAACGAGGACATCGCGCGGGAGTACATGCTCGCGGCGGGCATTCCTGACTCGTCGCTCGACCTCGACTGGCCCGACGAGAGCCCCGACCTCCTCACCATCGAGGAACTCATGGGACCCACGCAGGAGAGCCACGCAGACGGATCCTTGTTCGATGAAGACGGAGACCCAGTCTATTGCCAGCTGATGTCGATGCACTGGGGCATCGGAGACGCGGAGGACAACCCCGAGGTCGTCGCCGAGACGCGCCAGTTTTTGAACAACCCCACGCACTTCTTCGCCGAGTGCCAGGCCGTCAACGCGTTCGAGAACCTCGATCCTCACGGGTTCTTTCTCACGCCCAATGGATTCGAGATCGACGACCGTCCGGACGAGGTCGAGTTCATCGACGCCGCATCGCCGTTCGGCCAGATCGATGGCGAGTGGGTGACTGTCGGTGGCAGCGAGCCCAGCTACTCCCTGCCCGAAGGAGACATGTACAAGGCTGGCGATATTGTGATGGTGACGGCGGCCGGAACGCCCGAAGGTGTTCAGGACGTGTGGATGACGGGCTATCTCGATGGAGAGTGCCCTCCCGATGCGCTCGAGTGCGGCCGGTTCGGCAAGGTTAGCTACCTCGGAGGTCATCGCTACGAGCCGCAGGTTCCGATCTCGGAAAACTTCGATGCTCAAGGCGCCCGGATGTTCCTCAACTCGCTGTTTGAGGCTCCGTGTGGAACGGTCGAAGGACTGCCCACGCTCGCGGTGGCGGTCGACGCTCCGGACGAGACGACGGATCCGGAGATCACGCTGAAGCTGACCTATGTGAACACGAGCTTCGCGACGGCTCTCGATGCGGTGCTGATCGACCCGCTGCCCGAAGGTGTGTCCTTCGTGTCGGCCAGTGGGGGCGGCGAGTTGCAGGGCGATGAGGTCGTGTGGGACCTGGGAAACCTTGGACCGTCGGAGTCGGGCGACGTCGAGATCGTCGTGACGCTACCGGAGTTCGGTACCTACGAAAACACAGGCCGCCTGGAGTATCGGGTTGGGCTCTCTCCGTTCATGTTGGGCGCGAACACGTCCACGACGGTCTACGCCGACTCGTTTCCGTCCGGGTCCACGGGCTCCGCCGACTCGAGTTCCGGTGGCATGTCCGGCAGCGACTCCAACTCTGGCTCGGAAGGCGGGGACAGTGCTTCTGGCTCCGGCGGTACAACGGCCGGGACCGCGGGCACCGGTGGGGCCAGCGAGACTGCGGGAGCCGGCTCTGATGATGGTGGCGACGGCTGCGGCTGCACGCAGAGCGGCACCGGAGGCTCCGGGTGGGCACTGTTCGGCCTGGGGCTCTTGTTTGCGCGACGACGCCGGCGGTGGGCCGCGGTTGTCGTCGCTACGGTCGCAGGTTGCTCCGGTTCAGGGCCGGGCGAGTCGGATGACTCGGCGTCGGGCCTGGACACGTTCGGTGTCACCGGCGGGACCGACTCCGTTGGCGCAACGACGGACGACATCAAGCTCGACATCGGATCCGGAAATGGCGACACGAGCACCGGAGACGCGGAGCAGGTCGGCTGCGAGGCGATCGACTTCTTGTTTGTGATCGACAGCTCAGAGTCGATGAAGACCCACCAGGAGAACCTCGTGGCCAGTTTTCCCGGGTTCGCAGACGAAATCGCCTCTGCGGTCCCCGAAAACGACTGGCACGTGATGGTGGTCGACACCGACGCGCAGTGGGGCGGCGCCGAGTGTGCCAACGCCTGCCAGACTCTCGGATCGTGTCCGGACGCTCCCGAGTTCGACTGCGAAGCGGAAGCACCAGCGTTGTGCGACATCTCGGTGGGCGCGGGCGAGGTTGGGCCCGTCGGCGAGGGGGCGAGCAACGAGGGGTGTCTCGACGGTTCCGATCGCTTTATCGAGGCCGGTGCGGCAGGCCTGGGAGATACGTTCGCGTGTCTCGCCCAGGTCGGGGTAGACGGCAACTCGCAGGAGCGACAAGCCGAAGCCATGGTTCGGGCGATCAGTCCTGACCTCCAAGAGGAGGACGGCTGCAACGAGGGATTCCTCCGGGACGATGCGATCCTCGTCGTCACGGTCATCACCGACGAGGCTGACGAGCACTCTCCCGATGACCCGGCTGCGTGGTGGAATGCGTTGGTCGCGGCAAAGGCCGACGATGCCGCGGCGGTCGTCGTGTTGGGGCTGCTTCCCGACGGTGGTGTCGCTTGCGAGCAAGAAGACGTCTCGCCCCGCCTGGATGCCTTCGTCGGGATGGCTGAGAAGGGGTTGTCGGCCAGCGTCTGCGAGCCGGACTACAGTCCGTTCTTTGCGCAGGCGGTCGACCTCATCACCGCGACCTGCGACGACTTTGTCCCGCCGATTCCTGCTGGGTGAGCCATGGCGCCCGGCGTCGTGAGCAGGCAAGCTCGGCCGCATGACCGATCCGCGCCAAGCGTTGTTCGACTTGCTCGAGTCCGCCGTTGGCGAGGTCTTCCCGGGTTGCGTGGCGTTGGTCTGGCGTGACGGCGCGACCCTGTACCACGAGGCGCACGGGGAGGTAGCGAGCCACCGGTGGATTCCCGCGGAGGGCAAGCCCGTGGTGCGAGAGCAGATCTACGATCTCGCATCGCTGACGAAGATCCTCTGCACGACCTCACTCACCGCTCTCGCGGTCTCTGAGGGCGCGCTCGAGTTGGACTCGCCGGTGCCCGAGCCGTGGAACGCGGGGTGTCCCGGAGCGACACTCGCCGACTTGCTCGAGCATTGCTCTGGCTACGCAGCCCACCGCGAGTACTTCAACGAGGTCGAGCCCTACAGCGCGGAGGGCATCCTCGAGAAGATCGTCGCCACACCGCCAGACTATCCGCTGCGCAGCAAAGCTGTGTACTCGGACCTGGGGTTCATGGTGCTGGGGCGATGGCTCGAGCAGACGTATGGCCGCGACCTCGACGTGTTGTTCTCGGACAAGGTGATGCTTGCGCTCGGTCTCGATGACACGCCGGTCCCGCACCTTGGGTTTCATCGGTTGCACGGCAATCCGCCGCCGCCCCGACCGCATCTCGGTCGCATCGCACCCACGGAAATCTACGATCCCGAGCTCCACCCCGGCGGCGTGCCGTCCCACTTCGACGTGCGCAAGAACGCTGCGGTCGCGCACGGGTTCGTGCACGATGACAACGCGTTCATCTGGGGGGGAGTGGCCGGCCATGCCGGACTCTTCGGGACTGCGCATGGCGTCTTGGAGGTCGCGAGGGCCTGGGTCCTGAATCTGCTGCCCGGCCTCAGCCCGGCGGTGCGGGACCGGTTCTGGCAACCAAGCAGGGTCGCCGGGTCGACCCGGCGGCTCGGATGGGACGGTCCGTCGCAAGACGGCTCGGGGACCGCGGGCCATGCCGTCACCGCGGCGGCGGTTGGGCACACGGGCTACACGGGGACGAGCCTGTGGGTGGACCCGGATGCACACGGCGGGCCCACGATCTGCATTCTGTTGAGCAACCGTGTTCACCCGGTTCGCACCAACACCGCGATCCAGGCATTCCGGCCGAAGTTCCACGAGGCCGCGTTTGCGCTGTGACGACAAGCCAGCCCTAGAGCACATCGCCTGGCCCCGGGATGCCTTGGCGAGTCGCGGGTAGAACGAATCGCACCGGATGTGCGTACGCAGCAGCGGTCGCGTTACCCTACGCGCGTCGACCGCCCGATCATGCGTACCTCACTCTTCGCTGTCGCCCTCCTCCTTGGACTTCCTACCCTCGGTTGCGCAACCTCGCGTGGCTCTTTCGGCGCCGCCGACACCGACCTGGGGCTCGAGCGTGTCGTGCTCTATCGAAACGGCATCGGCTACTTCGAGCGAGCGGGCAAAGTCGACGACGACGTCCTACGGATCAAGGTTCGGCGAGACCAGGTCAACGACCTTCTCAAGTCGCTGACCGTCATCGACCGGGAGAGTGGGCAGGCCGTCAGCGTCTCGATGCCGCTCGATCCCCAGAGCTGGGCAAACGCCGCGCTCTCCACCCTCGGGCCCGGCCGCGGCAGCTTGGCCGAGGTCCTCGACGGTCTTCGTGGCACCGAGGTTCTGCTGCGCACCAGCGCGGGCCGGCTGCGCGGGCGAGTCGTGATGGTCGAGCAGGTGCTCAACGAGCCAGACCCCAGCGCTCGAATCGTTGCGCCATCCAGCGACGAACAGCCGAGCGTCGATCACAAGGTCACCCTGGTCAACGGCGACGACCTGTCGGTCGTTCGGCTCTCCAAGATCTCCGGCTTCACGCTGCTCGACGGAGACGTCGCACTGCAGCTCAACCGACGACTCGATGCGAGTGCAGGCGAGGGCATGTTCCAGCAGATCGAGGTCGAGATTCGTCTCGCCGGCGCGAAGACGCATGACCTGGTCGTCAGCTACGTGGTCGAGGCGCCGATGTGGAAGCCGACGTACCGCGTCGTGCTGCCCAAAGAAGGAGAGGGCAAGGCGCTCCTGCAGGCATGGGCGGTGGTCGACAACACCAGCGGCGAGGATTGGAATCAGGTCGGAATGTCGCTCACCTCGGGTGAGCCGATCGCGTTTCGGTACGACCTCCACACCCCGCGAAACGTCAATCGGGCTGATCTCACCGAGTCAGGCGTGCGTCGTCGTGCCGTCGTCGCGCTCGGCGAGACGACCTACGACTTGGACGCGGTCATGGACGAGGCTCCTGAAGAAGAAGTGGCTCGCGATTCTTGGGGGGACGACATGGCCAAGGCCGAGGCCGCTCCCGAACCGGTGGCTGCGGCCAAGCCGGAAGCGAAGACGGGGAAGAAGAAACGAAGAGCTTCGGCGCGCCGCCTCGATGAGGACAAGGGGGCGTATGAGAGAACGATCGGGGGGGTCGTCGGAGGCGAGGACTACGGTGGCGGCGGCCCCGCTCCGGGCGCACCCCCGCCCCCTCCCGCTGTCGACTACGATGGACTGCGCCGCAGCACGCAGGCGAAAGCTCGAGCCAGCAGCGTTGCGGGCATGACCCGGTTCGACCTGACCGAGCGCGTCAGCGTTCCCAACGGGAGCTCCACGATGGTCGCGATCCTCAACCGCGAGGTCGAGGCGGAGGAGACCTTCCTGTTCCGACCCGGGGGCGCAGGGATGGGTTACGACACCAACCCGTATCGCGTCGTCCGGTTCAAGAACTCCAGTCCCTTTGTGCTTGAGCCGGGTCCGCTGAGCATCTACGCGGGGGGAAGCTTCGTCGGCGAAGGGCTCTCCGACACCGTCGGTACCGGAACGAGCGCCACGGTTCCGTTCGCGGTCGAGCCCAGCATCATGGTGACCTCGAACGCCAAGTACAAAGGCGACGAGATGCGGCTCATTCGCATCATTCGCGGCGTCCTCGAGGTCGAGCAGTTCTCGCGGACGGAGACCACCTGGAACGTTCGCGGCCCCCGCCAAGACAAGGCTTGGAAGGTGCTCGTGCGCCACAACCAGGCCGGCTCGAACTACGAACTCGTCGAGCGCCCCGAGGGCACCGAAGACCTTCCGAACGCGTACCTCGTCCCGGTCGTTGTTGCGAAGGGGAAGACCGAGTCGGAAGTCACGCTCGTCGAGCAGACGCCGTCGCGTACGACGGTGAGCATCTGGGATGGCCGCGCCGTCAAACTGATGGCGACCCTGTTGCTGTCCGCCGAACTCACTCCCGAGATGCGAAAAACGCTGCAGCCCATCGTCGACGGTCGCACCGCGATTGGCCGGATCGATACGCAGATCGATGGTCTCAAGCGTCAACAAGTCGAGCTGGACCAGCGAGCTCGCCAAACTCGCGAGAACCTCGAGGCGATCAAGAAGGACCCCGCTGCGTCGTCCCTTCGAAAGAAGCTGTCCGGACGCCTCGACGAGTTCACGAAGAGTGGGGACAAGATCGGGCGACAGATCGTCGAGCTTCAGAGCCAACGCCTCGAGAAGAAGATCGAGCTCGAAGACCTCCTTCAAGACCTCGACCTCAAAGCTCCCAAGGCGAAGGCCGACGCCAAACCGAAGCAGTGATAGGATTTTTGCGATGGGCTACTTCGACGACCTTTTCAGTCCAGAGTTTCTGTTCGACACCGAGCACAAGCAACGGGAGGACATCGAGCGCATCAAGGAGCAGATGCTCGACGCGCCCGATCCGTCCGAGGCGATCGGGCCGTTGGTCCAGCGCGTCGACCGGCTTGAACTCTTGTGCAAATCGCTCACCGAGCTGATCGTCTCCAAGGGCCTCGCCAGCCGCGAGGAGCTCTCGGTGGTCACGCAGCAACTCGACCTCGCCGATGGCGTCGAGGACGGCAAGATCGGTTCGCGAGTTCTCAAGAACGGGCCGCGATGCACAAACTGCGGTCGCTTCGTGAATCCGCGTCGCTCGAGCTGCGTGTACTGCCACGCGGCGGTCGAGCAGCAGAGCGCACAAGCGCCTCCGGAGCGATTGGTCGCGTGCGGCGGGTGCGGAAAAGAGGTGGCCGAGTCGGCGAGCTTCTACACCGGAGCCGGGCTGCGCTGTGATGCCTGCTTTGAAGAGGTCCTGCCCTGACCGTTCTCGCGCGCCAGCACCTCATGCCGAAGTCCGTGCCGGGTTTCTGCGCGACCCCCTTCGGGGTGTGGGGTCTGTCTCTTATACACATCTGACGCTGCCGACGAGCGA
>OJGU01000479.1_pt1 | contig 23501 bp, 16 predicted proteins | sample 1594741 | NCBI WGS metagenome assembly OJGU01 (sample SAMN05416841, study PRJEB24817) | seawater metagenome | isolation source: Sea water | place: Canada:Atlantic | collected 2013-07
GAGATGTAGAGAGGTCTCGTGGGCTCGGAGATGTGTATAAGAGACAGGTCCTGACCTTGTCCGTCCCGAACCGAGCTCCCAGTCACCGCCGCCATGGTAGCGAAAAGATCGATGTTGGAAACAAGCTGCTTAGAAGTCGAACCAGGAGAAATCTTGCCTGGCCACCGAGCAATAAACGGCACGCGATGACCGCCTTCCCAGGCGCTAAATTTATAACCGAGAAGTTCGCCATTCATGCGATGCCCTGCCTCCCAGGCATTCTGCCCTCCGACGTTGAACATGCCGCCATTGTCACTGGTAAAGATCACCAAGGTGTTGTCAGCCACCCCCTGAGCCTCAAGCGTCTGCATCACTTCGCCAACCATCCAATCGAGTTCATGAACGAAGTCGCCATAGGGCCCACATTGACTCGTTCCTTTGAAGCGGGTAGCTGGTGTGAAAGGGTGATGGATTTGAGTGGTGGCAAGATAGAGAAAGAAAGGCTTTTGGTCATTCGTCTTGATCCAATTACGTGCCTTCCTGACCAGGGTCGTACCAACCGCTTCATCGTCATACAAGGCGTGGGCGGCATCCGCTCCCCCGATCTGATTCAGCCCCATTTTCTCAGGAAACACCCGCGTCCTAGCTTGCTGGCCGAAGACAAAAGGATCGTCCTTCACCAAGCCCACAACCTGATGATTCTCAACCCAAACAAAGGGAGGATGACTGTTCACAACCGGGACGCCAAAATAATAATCGAAGCCCAGCTCCAAGGGACCTGGTTTGAGCTCACCATTCCAATCGGGCGCCCCATTTCCAAAGCCAAGGTGCCACTTCCCAATACAGGCCGTGGCATAACCGGCGTCTTTCATGAGATCGGCAAGCGTTTGTCGTTCGGTATCAATAATCAAACCTGTTTTGAGAAAAACAGGACGATTGTGTCCATAACGATGCGGATACACTCCAGTCATCAAGGCATAACGCGATGGCGTGCAAACAGCGGATGCCGAATGGGCATCTGTAAAACGGCGCCCCTGCTCCGCTAATCGGTCAATATTGGGAGTCTGCACCTTACTTGCTCCATAGCAGCCCAAATCCCCATACCCCAAATCGTCCGCAAAGATCACCACAACATTCGGGGAACGCACCGTCGCATCGCTCAGCGGCTGCGCCGAGGAGGATTGGACGGCAAAGGCGAAAAATATACCCAGCAAGGGTGAAAGGATTTCTTTCATGGCAGAGAGTATCCTTTTACCGAGACGAAGCACGAACGTCAACGAAGGGGCGAGGTCTTTCAACACCAGAAAGACTGCGTGGACAATCGCTCGCTGCCGCCAGAATCGAGGATTCTATTTTTTCCAGCCAACTGAGTTCATTCTCACTGATTGCTAAACTAACAGATATTCTGACTTGTCATCACTCGCAGACGATTCGAACAATTCGATCCACCGGTTGGAACCTAACTCTCCGTTTCGCCAGCCAAACCCTTTTCCGTCAAACTCAATGACTCCCCGAAACAACTCGAAAACTCGACTCCCTTTCCTGCCGATACTACTTTTCTGCATCTCACAGAATCGAAGAATTCGTCACGTTTATTGAGGCTGAACGGCACATGAAAAGATTTATTCAATTCCACCGCTCGAACGGGCCTTACAGAACCCCATTCACCGAGCAAGAAGCCAACGTAAAGGGATTAAGTTAGATTGAATGCAGCCTAACAGGATGATGCGCTTCAGTTCCACGAGTCAGCCACAGACACCCACCACTATCGTAGTCCCGAAACGGTCGTTGAGGAAGCTTGAGGGGCTACGTTTGCATTGTCTCCCAGTTGAACCAGAAAGGAAGCATCCGATGGCATGACATCAACCTGAGCGCCTGATTCGAGAAGTTTCTCGGTTTCCATCACGTCAATAACGGCGCGCATGATCTCGGGGTCCTGCTTGGCAATAGCATTCAGTGTGTCACCAACAATTTCCGGGCGCTTAGCCGAGGCTTCAGCCATTTTCTGCGAGACCTTGTAGGCAGTCTCACTACTAATCAGTCCCACTCGATTTTCGCCGTCCTGCTTCATGGCGCTGGTGACCTGCACGAGCCGTTTGACCACCTTCTCTGTAATATTCTTCACCATCCCTATATCTGTGAACCCCACTTTCCGAATGTAAACGGAACCAAGTTCGTAGCCCCATTTCTCCGATAAGGGCGTGACGGATTCTCTCACGGTTCGGCTGAGCGAGTGGCGATCTTCAAGCATGGTCTCCATCTCTAGGTTGCTCAAAGTGGAGATGGTCGAGCTGGCAACGTTGGCTTCGAGAGAGCCATCGGGATTGGCATTTACGTAGAGGAAATCGACCGGGTTAGTGACTTTCATCTCGTACCAAACCCCTACCCCCATCGGCGTGCCTTCTTCGGAATTGACCATTTGGTTTCGAAGATAGTGTTCCCGCATGGCAGTACTCACAACGTTGCGTTTGCCAAAGAACGGAACCAACAAAGCCCGAGGCCCAAAGACCTTGACTGGAAAATACAAGCCCGCCGTATCGAGGGTTCCAATGACTTTCCCGAAGAGCGTGAAGACATGCGCTTCACTCTCATTGACAATCCGATAAAGACCGAAGGCACGAGCGAATGCGAGCACTAGGGGAATACAGATGAGACCGGCGAGACCGCAGAGAATAGCAATAGGAATATTCATGGCTTAATCCTTTTCTTAGCTCGAATTCCGAGAGTTGACCACGATGCGTTGGGCGCGTTGAAGAAGTGGAACACGCATATTACGCAGATAAATCTTCAAGGCATCGGAGCCTCCCTCTTGTTTGATATGGGCCAACGTATCGGCGAGCACCTTCAGAGGTGCGACTTCCGCCTGAGCGTTGTTGTCGGCAATTTCAACGGCTCGGTTACTCATCGTGATCTGTTGCTCGGAGTCAGCGCGCGCCGTGCTGATGTCGGCTGCGACCTGATTGCGCGTGCTGTTGATAGCCGAGAGAGCCTGATCAACTTCTGGCGGAGGATCGATTTCTGTAATCAAGGCAGCGTCAAGAACAATCCCATAACGGGCGGCAGTGCTACGGCATTGCTGCTCCATATAGTCGTTGAGCATGGGGAGGTTCTTACGCAAATCATTGATCGAGACGCCTTCGGAGAGCTCTACACCTCCGCTTTCGTCAGCGATCTCATCTGCCTTCATCAGGCTTTGCCCACGGGGATCAGCAAAGGTCGAGATTCGTTCCCGTAGGACGGAAACGAAGTAGCCCATCACATGCTCTAGCGGACTTTGCACCCCAAAGAGATAAGCATAGAGATGATTCTCGTTAATCCGGTAACGCAACTGACCATTCACCCCCGTCGTCAAATTATCCTTGGTAACGCACTCGATGGTCTCCTGATGTTTGGAAGGATCCCAAACGAGGTCTACGGTCTCAGTTGCCACACTGACCTTGTGAACCTTCTGCCATGGCCATTTGAAATAAGGCCCGCCTGGTCCAATAACCGTCACAGCGGGATAGGCGTAACGTTCTTTCTCGTCATCAGTGAGGATCGAATCATCCACCACACCGCTCCCGGGCGCTCGTTCGGCCTTCCCAAACGACGTAATCACGGCGCGTTCATCAGGCCTGATCGTATAGAAACCGGTGAACAAGACACGGACCACCGCGTAAATCGACAGTCCAATGAAGAAAGGAATCAGATACATAGGTGCAGACTAACGATTGGATTTCTCCGGCAAAGTATAATCGCCGTCCAATTGAGTAACGGCACCCCTATTGAAGATCCCCCCCCTCTCGAGCAGAGATTGCCCCCAAAGGTGGGGTGAGCGAACTAGCGAACCCTTGTCCCTTCAGTGGCTTCGGTTAACCGGCTACTGATTGCACTACGAGGGGGCGTAGCCGCTACCATACGTCGTCGTTCATCTTACTCCAGAAGCGAACAGCCTTAAAAGCGGCTCTGCGGGCCCAACGAGGTATCGGTTTGGCATTCTCTTTCATATCCCGGAAGAACATTCGATCGGCATCTCGACGTGACCACTGAACTTCCCCAAGACTTCGCCACTCCTCGTCAAGTTCATTCCATTTCCATATCTCCACAAGGCCCTTGTTGTCGTGCAGCCAATCATGCTTCCCGGGAGGAACAATCCCTAACTCGAATGGCGCCACAGCCCACCACAAGAGCTTTGGAATCGACGCTGCGTCGTATGCGTAACCACGAGGAATCGGCATACAATACCAAACATCATTCTTTTCCCATGTAGGCCACCACGGAGCCCTGAGCTTCCAACGCTTCTTCTCTTCGACGACTTGAACCTGAGGCTGTGAATTTGAGTTGGATCGCTTGTTAGTGCTCATGATCAAACACATATCCAATATGCGGGACGACTTCGAGCCCCGAACATATTTCCAGCTCCCAACACTCACTAAGCGCACAAATACGAAAAACCACTTGTACCGCCAAGGCGAAGTTCCTCAGACTATCCTACCTAGCTTTCCATGCTATTGCTCTAAACTCATCTCCGGTATAGACTCCACCGGATTGAAGCGCAGACAGCATGTTAGCATTTGGCCCCTTAGAACTTAAATCGAATCTTTTCCTCTCGCCACTCGCGGGCTACACCAATTTGCCATTCCGGCTCACGATAAGAGAGCTTGGAGGGCTCGATCTCGCCACCACGGATCTCGTCAATGCGAGGTCTCTTATCGAAAGAAACCCCAAAGCACTGAAGCTGATTGAGACCAACGCCCAAGATAAACCTCTTGCGGTGCAACTCTTCGGCAACATTCCCGAGGAAATGCGGGATGCCGCGCTCTACCTGCAAGACCTTGGCGTCGCCTCGATTGATATCAATATGGGTTGTCCAGTGAAGAAAGTCTGCCGAGTTGGCGGAGGTTCCGCCATGATGATGGAGCTGGATCAAACAGCCAAATTAGTCAAAGGGATGGTTGACGCCCTCAAGATTCCCGTCTCGGCAAAGATGCGGTTGGGTTGGGATAACAACAACATCACGGCACCCGATCTCGCCCGCGCCCTTGAGGATGTCGGCATCGCAGCCATTTTCGTGCATGGAAGAACCCGACAACAAGGCTTCGATGGAAAAGTGAGTCTCGCCGGAATCCGTGCCGTCGCTCAAGCGGTGAGTACTGTCCCAGTCATCGGCAATGGCGATGTCACATCCTCCGAAGCGGCAAAATTGATGATCGACGAAACGGGCTGCTCAGGCATCAGCATTGGTCGTGGAGCTTTCTATAATCCCTGGATCTTCAAGAACACCCAGACCTTTCTGACCGAGGGCCGACTCGTTCCAGAGCCGAATTTCGAGGAGCGAATTCGCGTCATGTGCCGGCATTTGGATCTCATGATCGAAGTATTTGGGGAATTCAAAGCCTGCCTCATGTTCCGCAAGGTGGCCCCATGGTATTCAAAACGCTTTGGCCCCGCCAAGCCGTTTAATCGAAAGATCGTACACATTCAATCGAAAGACGAATTCGATCGTTTGTTGGCCGAATTCCTAAACTGGCGCCAGGCGTTCCTTGATGACCAAGGCCAACTCTTAGAGCGATATCAGCCGTCGGCTATGACGCCTGACTTTGCAGAGGAGCCGGAAGTGTTTCGTCGAGAACATATCCCAGTCCCGAAGGGGCCCGTTGAAGTTTGGTAGCACGTTCTAAATCACCACCTCGAATAAGGCCCATCACTTCAGCGGCTCAAGCCTGTTCGTCGGCCTATCCGCCTACAGAATCAGGTAACGGAGCGCGAAAAGTCCCGCAACTATGTAGGTCAAGAAGTTCACCTCTCGTGCCTTGCCGGTTCCAACCATGAGACACACATAGATCATGAATCCCAGTGCGATTCCATCGCTGATACTATAGGCCAACGGCATGGCAAGCATCGTTAAGATTGCGGGAAGAAACTCAGCAATGTCATCGAAGTCAAGGTGACGCATTCCCTCGACCATGGTTAAACCGATTACGACCAAGGCCGCACCGGTCGCCAAGTCAGGGAGAGCCAATATGAGGGGCCACAAGAAAAGGGCCAAGAGAAAGCAACAGCCAACGACAACCGCGGTCAATCCCGTCCGCCCACCAGCTTTCACCCCAGCAGCGGATTCAACATAACTCGTCACGGGCGAGGTCCCCAAGACCGCCCCAGATACTGTTGCCGCAGCATCAGCCAAAAGGGCTCGATTCAACCGAGGCAGTTGCCCCGAAGAATCCAATAAACCAGCCGTTCGACTGACGCCAAGCAAGGTCCCCAAACTGTCAAATAGATCAACGAACAGGAAAGCGAAGATTAAGGGCCACGCCTCGCGAAAATGAACAAACGGATAGCTCAGATCGAGAGCAAAACTTGTCCCCACCAGGGAACTTGGCAATGAAATGATTTTGGCGGGAAACTCGGTCACCATGCCCTCACCGCTAGGCACAAACAAGCCTACAATCGCGGTCAACAGGATCGCTACAAGAATTCCACCAGGCATCTTCCGAGCCACCAACACTCCCGTCAAGGCAATGCCTGCCAAGGCTAACCAACCAGGCAACGACTGCATCGATCCGAGGCCGACCAGCGTGGCTGGATTGTCGACGATGAGGCCGGCATTGCGCAGACCAACGAAGGCAATAAAAAGGCCGATACCGGCCTGAACCCCCAGTCGAAGCCCCGAAGGGACACACGCAACGAGTTTTTCACGAAACCCTGAGGCCGAAAGCGCTAGAAACAAGATTCCGTTCCAAAAGACAATCCCCAAGGCCCCCTGCCACGGAACACCCATTCCTTGACAGACAGTGAAGGCGAAGAAGGCGTTCATTCCCATTCCCGGAGCCATGGCGATCGGATAATTCGCCAAACCGGCCATTAGGAAACAACCGATCGCCGCCCCCAATGCCGTCACGGTCACTAGGGCCGCTTGATCCATCCCAGCGGCCGAAAGAATCGCCGGATTGACGGCGAGTATATAGGCCATCGCAGCGAAGCTTGTCAGTCCAGCAACGAATTCACGACGGATGCTAGTCTGGTTCTCCGCGAGTCGAAATAGTGATTCGAGAAACTTCATTTACCTTCGACCGGCTAAAGCGAACGCATCGTCGATGCCCTCAGGAACCGGCCCACTAAGCAATCAATTGCCGATGTTGACTGAACACCTTCCGCAATGCCTTTGAGGCCGCGTTCTGTAGCCCTTGGAGCTCCTGATAATGCCCCACGGCTTCCTCATTCGGCGTCGCCCTCTGACGCGGGTCAACTTTGACAAACCGTTCCGTCAATTCGTTGATCGAGACATCATCGCCCGATTGGCGCCGCCAGCTCCAGAGTGCTTGAAGGGCAGCCCCATAGGCAGCCCCTTCTCCCACTTTGAGAGTCACGACCTCAGCGTTGAAAACGTCTGCCATGATCTGCCGCCATAGCTTCGAATTGGCTCCCCCGCCGGTCGCTCGAATTTGAGTCGGTTTCACCCCTAGTTTTGCGAGGCGTGACAAACCGTAGTTCATTCCCATCGTCACCCCCTCCATTGCCGCTCGAGCAAAGTGCCCTGGATTTGTCGTCCGATGATTCACGCCCAACCAAACCCCTGTTCCATCGGGAATGTTCGGCGTTCGCTCGCCTTCGAGGTACGGCAGTAAGGTCAGACCCTCGCTCCCAACGGCCACTTTCCGGGCCGCCTTTTCAAATTCGGCGTGCGTCCAGCCGTAGTGACGCCGGATGAGCTCCGTCGCAACCGTCACATTCATCGTGCAAAGCAAGGGCAACCACCGATTGGTCGAATCACAAAAAGACGCGATTTCCCCGGCAGGGTCAACCACCGGTTTCCCTGCACAGGCATAGATCGTGCCACTGGTCCCGAAACTGGCTGTAATCACTCCCGGCTCGGTGTTCCCGGTACCTATCGCGCCCATCATGTTGTCACCACCACCGGCACTAACCAGGACCTCGTCGGTAAGCCCCAAGGATTTTGCAACGTCTGCTTTCACCTTACCGACGGCCTCGTCGCTTCCAATGAGAGTGGGCAATCGTTTGGCGAGTTTACTATCAATCGCGGTGATCGCACCGGAATGCCAAGCCCGCTTTCTGACATCCAACAACGCTGTGCCACTAGCATCCCCACACTCCATGACCGCGCGCCCAGTTAGCCAATAGTTTAAGTAGTCATGCGGGAGGAGCACGGTGGCCAGTCGCTTGAAATGACTAGGCTCATGTTTCTTGAGCCAAAGAATCTTTGGGGCCGTGAAACCTGGAAGAATGGCATTTCCAACCGCTTTGATGGCACCCTTCAAGCCTCCCAGGCGCTCAGTGAGCTGAACACACTCTTCCTCAGTCGTGGTATCGCACCAGAGCTTGGCAGGCCGAATGACATCACCATTCTTGTCCAGAGGCACAAAACCGTGCTGCTGGCCGCTCACGCCGAGCGCACGCACCTCAGAGGGTTTTGCCTTCGCCTGTCGGAGCGCTGTCTTGATCGCTTTCGATGTCGCGTCAACCCAGACCGCGGGATCTTGCTCCTTGGCCCCCGGAGGAAGCCCCTCAATCAATCCATACCCCATTGAACCCGCCCCTAGGACTTTTCCTGATGAGGCATCCACGACCAAGGCCTTGGTCGATTGCGTTCCACTATCTATACCGACGATTAAGGTTCTCATACTATCAATGCGTGCTTAAGGCTCGAAACCTTCTCAAACAGAGACCAAGGATGGCAAGGGACAAACCTTCACGGAAGAACCTATTTTTCCGCCCGTTTTCGATCTAACCAAATCTTATGAGCGCGAGCGACTTGCCCCATGTAGTCGTTCTCCTTGTATTGCTGGGCTGCCTTCTTGATGTACTGATAGGACTTCTCGTCATTTCCAAGAATCTCATGAAAAATCCCCAAATACAGATGGGCATAAAAGATCTGACGCGACCGACCGCCCCCTAATATGCTTCCCTCGTGGGCTCGCCGAATCACATCTTCCTCCGTTCCCTTGTCCCCAAATAGAGCGTAGATTTGCATCATCGGTACGCGGGTATCATTCGGAATCGGGAGGAGCCGTTTCTTTGCTGCCTCCAAGCCAACACCTTTGGCCACGCAAAGGAAATGCCAAACCGCGTTCTCCACGTCGCTACTGTTGACCGTTTGATGACTTTCAAAAAGCTCTATCCCTTCTTTAAACTGTCCCGTGTAGTAATAAGAAATGCCAAGCTGCCAATGGTAGGGGCGTCTCTGGGGTTGCAAGGCCACAACTCGCTCAAAATCCGCCACCGATTCCTTAAAATTCGCTAGTTTGAACTGTTCCTCGCCGCGACGCTGCAACGCGTCTACCGAATTGGGATTGAGCTCGATCGCCCTCGAAAAATCATCCACCGCTTGCTGATATTTCCGCTCGTATTGATAAATATACCCCCGAGCCAGGAATAGCTTCGGATCGTTCTTCTCGATCGCGATCGCTTCGCCTGCAAGTTTCAGCGCCTCCTCAAGCTTTCCCGCAGTGTAGGCCGAAATCGTTCGCTTGTAGAGAGCGTCTGCCGCGCTGTTCTGAGCCCTTGCCTGCGGCAAGGCACCCCCCAAGAGGCACGCAAACAACCACCCAAGCAGGCAAACGAAGGGGAATCTGTCGAAAATCCAATCTGAATGAGCATCTCGCGTGGTCATAGTGGCCTAAAAATAGCGTGAGATCACCGGATAAACAACGAAGGATTTGATTTCGGTCTTCGATCGGTTGACAGAAAGCCACCTTTCGACAAAGCTCCCGCATGCCAAAAATTCCAGATGCCTTTTCGGGCCTATGGATAGCCGGAATCACAAGCACAATTTTGTGTTCCAGCCTCCTAAACGCCGCGCCGGTGATCCCCGGAGTAGATCGCCTGCCCTCTAGCTCCCATGCCGATGACGTCCTCGCCGGTGAAATCCTCCTCGGCGAGCTCAATTGCACACAGTGCCATGATGCCGATGCCGCAGCGACGCGAATCTGGACGAAAACGGCCCCAGACCTTGCGAAGGTCGGATCACGGGTCACCCCCCACTACCTAAGAAAATTTATCACCAATCCCCACGCGACAAAATCTGGCACCACCATGCCAAATATCTTCCACGCCTCAGAAGCAGGCGCACGTGACGGAGCTGTCGACTATCTCACCCACTTTCTCACCTCACTCGGCGGGCCGATCGCCCCATCGGAGGCGGGTGGCACCGACAAGGCGCTTGCCTGGGGCAAAGAGCTTTTTCATTCCGTTGGTTGCGTGGCCTGCCACGGACCACAGGACGGCCCTAAAAACCCGGAATTCAAACCCCTGGGCGACTTGGCAACGAAGACCACTGTCGATGCCCTGACGAGTTTCCTCAAGAACCCTCATGAGACGAGAGCCTCAGGTCGAATGCCCTCTCTTTGGCTGAGTGATGACGAAGCTCGAGCCATCAGTGTCTTCCTCCTCCGGGATCAACTTGACAATCCTCAATCTAAAGAGGCTCCCCCAGCGGCCCAACCCGGATTGAATGTCGAATACTACGAAGTGGCAGGATCTAACAAGATGCCCGACTTTTCTTCACTCAAGCCGGTCAATCAAGGTGCCGTCGAGCGAATCAGCCTCGAAGTTCCATTCAAACGCCGCAACAACAACTACACGCTCCGGTTTACCGGGCAAATTCGAATCGATGCCACGGACGATTACACCTTTGCAACCCAATCTGACGATGGTTCCTGGTTGCTCATTGATGATCAAATCGTGGTCGACAACAGCGGGATCCACGGGATGCAAATGCGCCGGGGCGATTTGAACCTCAAAGCCGGATCCCACAAGTTTGAACTGGTCTATTTCAATGCCGGAGCCGGTGGTGACTTGCGCGTTTTTTGGCGAAAGAAAAGCGGCAGAGGCCGAGGCAGTGTGATTCCCAGCAACATATTCACCCGTTCGGGCGGTAACCCTATGGTTCCGCTGAACACGGCCCCCTTCACCGTCGACTCAGGCAAAGCACGAGTCGGCAAAAGAATGTTCCAGGCCATGCGATGTGCCTCGTGCCATGACTTGGAAGATGCCCGCCCCCTTTCACTATCAAAACCTCTCGTCGCGCTCAACATCGACAGCCCCGACGGCTGTCTCAGCACTAACATTAAGAAGGGCCTGCCAGATTATCAACTCACCGCGACACAACGTCGCCAACTGATTGCGGCCCTACGAAACACAGACACCTTTACCCAAAAGGAAACTCCACAGCGCCAGATCACAAAGACACTTGCAACCTTCAATTGCTACGCTTGCCATGAACGGGACGGCATTGGTGGACCAAATGACGAGATCGCCGCAAACTACTTTGCGACCGTTGGAGACATTGACCTCGGCGAAGAAGGTAAGATTCCCCCAACGCTAAGCAAGGTAGGAGCCAAACTAAAAACAAGTGCGATCCATAGCATCCTGAGCTCGCAGAAACTACACGTTCGGCACTACATGAAGACACGCATGCCAAACTTTGGTCGCGAGAACTTGAAAGCATTCACCGACCATATCGGAGCGGCAGATGATCACTCACAGGAAGATATCAACCCCACATTCACCGAAGCAGACGCCAAGATAGGACGGAAGTTCATCGGCACGACAGGCCTCGCCTGTATCACTTGCCACCAGATCGCTGGTCAAGACGCACTCGCTATCCAAGGCATCGACTTGGCAACCGTCTTTGACCGGGTCAATCCAAGCTGGTTTGAAGCCTTCCTCCTAAACCCCGCAAACTTCAACCGGGATACTCGAATGCCGCAGTTTTGGCCCGACGGAGAGTCTCCCTTTGAAACGATTCTCGAGGGCGACGCCAAGAAACAGATAAGTGCCATTTGGTCTTACCTCTCATTGAAAAACTCACTTCAGCTCCCCGAGGGAATCACGCTACCGGGTGATGTCGCTATGGAAATCACACCGACGGCTCAGCCAATCGTCCATCGAACATTTATGGAAGATGTGGGCCCTCGAGCGATTCTAACGGGTTTCCCCGAAAAACTTAGCACCGCCTTCGATGCAAACGTCATGCGGCTTGCGAAAGCATGGCGCGGGCGCTTCTTTGACCATTCTGGAGTCGAGTCTGGAAGAACGGATCGATTTCTCACCCCGCTCGGACAGGATGTCTTCGACCTACCCGCGGGACCGGCCTTTGCTCGCCTGGTTAACAATCAAAGTCCTTGGCCGAGCGTCGACAAAAGCAGCCGCGATACCGGTGGTAAATTCTTGGGATACCAACTCGGAGATGATCGACGTCCAACCTTCCGTTACCGATTAGGCAACGCCATTATTGAAGAGAAACCAGAGCCCATCTTGCGGCCCGGCGGAGCCATCCTCAAGCGCTCGTTCGGAATCACCCACAATACTGATGGCACGCTCTATTTTCTCGCCGCTCAGGGCAAGACAGTCCGAGAACAAGGAGGAACCTCCTTCCAAGTCGACGACGCCATCATTCACCTCTCAGGCTCATCACCCATTCGCCCAATCATTCGAACGGTTGACGGCCAACAGCAAATACTCGTCCCGATTGAGGGTAAAACCGCATCGTTAACCCAAACCATTGAATGGTAACAAGAAGAGGAATTTCTATGCATCTGAAAACCTATACAGCCCTTCTGCTTGCCAGCCTCACGGTTGGCAGTGCCGCCACGGTCGATGAATCCGATTACTATCGAATAGACACGCTCCCAACAGAAGACCTCAAGATGGAGGTCGGGGCCATGATGCTACGCCAAGATGGCCGTATGATGGTCGGGACTCGCACTGGCGAGATATATATCATTGAAAACGCGTATGGCGATCCATCCAAGGCATCCTTCAAACTCTGGGCCCGGGGAATCGCTCAACCTCTCGGCTTGCTCGAACATGGGGGCTGGGTCTACACCGCGCAGCGCGGAGAACTTTCACGTCTGAAGGATGTGGACGGGGACGGACAGTGTGACATATTCGAGAACGTCTGTGATGACTGGGAGATTAGCGGCAATTATCACGAGTACAACTTCGGACCGCGGCTAGGTCCCAATGGAGAACTTTGGGTCACGACCAACAAACCCTTCGGTGGGGAACCCTACGGCCGGGCCGATTGGCGCGGCTGGGCAGTGAGCATCAATCCTGAGACCGGAAAAATGACTCCCATCAGTGCAGGCCTACGATCACCTGCTGGAGTCGAGGATAGTCCATGGGGTGATGTGTTCTACACCGACAATCAAGGAGAATGGTGCAACGCCTCCAAGCTTTCCCATCTCGAACTTGGCGATTATCATGGCCATCCACACGGACTGATCACCAAAGATAAAGCCGGCGCCCCCTTCAACGAGTTTCCTCAACCCGTCTCTGGAACGTGGATGAAGGACATGCATCTCCAAAACCCCAATTTCAAGATGCCAGCGGTCTGGTTTCCGTATGACAAGATGGGCAAAAGCCCAAGTGGCCTCAAATGGGACAAAACTGACGGGGGCTTTGGACCTTTCGCGGAACAACTCTTCGTTGCAGACCAACACCACGCCAGTGTGATGCGAGTCGTTCTCGAAGAGGTCGACGGCCATTGGCAAGGCGCCTGTATTCCCTTCCGCGAGAAATTCCAATGTGGGATTATCCGCATTTGCTTCGGCAAGGACGATTCACTATTTATTGGGCAATCCAATGCTGGTTGGGGAGGTCGTGGCAACAAGAACTGGGGCGTCCAGCGTCTTCATTGGACGGGCAAGACTCCCTTTGAAGTCCATTCGATCAAGGCTCGCCCCGACGGATTCCAACTCACCTTTACCCAAGCCGTGGATCCAGCCAAAGCGGGGGACATTGCTAATTACAGCGGTGAAAGCTACACCTACAAACTCGAGAGCCGCTATGGCGGTCCGGAAGGCGATAAGAAGAAGTTCACCGTCACTTCAGCTCAGGTTGCCGCGGACGGGATGAGCGTCATTCTACAGATCGATGAGCTTCGAGCGGGGTACGTCCACGAGTTCAAGTTCCAGAATCTCTCGAACCAAGATGGAACTCCCCTCCTCCACGAGGAGCTCTACTACACGTTGGTAAACATCCCAAAGAATTTGACGCTCTAAGCCGGCGCCTTCGAACGGGAAGAAGGGAGACGATTGTGCTCGTAGGAATTCTGTCAGATATTCACGACAATATCAGCGCCTTGCAAAAGGCGCTGATAGGACTCCAATCTGCAGAGGCCCTGCTCTGTTGCGGCGACCTTTGTTCTCCCTTTGTTATCAATGCGCTTGGTAACGGGTTTTCGAAGGAGATTCACATCGTCTTTGGGAATAACGATGGCGATCTCTTCCGCATGACTCAGAATAGCCGCGCCTTCTCGCAGATGCATCTCCATGGAGAGATGGCAGAACTCGATCTCGGTGGCCATCGATTCGGAATGAATCATTACGATACAATCGGGCGAGTCTTTGCCGATTCAGGTCGCTATGACGTTGTTTGTTTCGGTCACAACCATCAGTTTGAGATCTCCCAAGTCGACAATACAACCCTCATCAATCCGGGAGAAATCCTCGGTAGTTTGTCTGGCAGTTCCACCTACGTCACCTACGACACGAAGGAAGCGACACCTCGCCGTCACGACGTATAGTATCGAGGCGGGATAGCAACGAACTCGCTTAGTTCAGAGAAGGATGCGGGTCAAAACCGGCACCATGCGCTTGCCGATAGAAGTCACTTAGATGAGCCATGACATCGAGAGCGGCGGCTTGACAGGCCTCAATATACAGTTGCATCTCGGTTAGATCCGTGTGCTCGATTCGAACAATGAGGGCTTCTTTTAAAATGAGCAGCACCTCGCTAGATTCAACCCCAAGCTCGCCAAGACCATGGGCCAGGACGCGGCTCTTACTAAATAAATCTGTGGTGAGACGCCCACTTCCTCCCTTAGCGATGCAATCCACAATCTCGAGGAAACAATCTTGAGCGACCTTCACCTGAGTTCCACTGATACCAGTCTCTCCTATCAGCAGCGGCCGTGTGCGCCTCGAGCGGGAGTTCTTCCCACGCGTATCGGATTGTGTTTTTCGATAGGCAAGCGATTGGGCGACCATGCAGCGAACGGATGAGCGACAGATTGCCTTATCGATTGCACGGCTCAAGACCTCAGGGCTGAGCCGGTCTTTCATCAGGTAATCACTGCCACCCAAGCGGTAGGTCATTGCCGCAAGCGTTTCGTCTCCCTGACCTGAATAGACCACGACCGCCAGATTTCTACGAATAAACCCAGGCATCAAATGCATCGAATTCTTAGCCCCACGATCGAAGTTTAGAAGCACACAATCTGGCAAGCCCTCCGCCAGATTTGACATAGCGTCCTTGGCTGATGTTGCCACCACAACCTCAAAGTCCTCTGAGAGGTAGCGAACAACCCGTTGACGGTCGATTTCATCATCGTCAACCACCATTACCCGCCGCTTAGAAACGGTTCGTTGCGTGAACGCTGCCATTTTTCTCTATCCTTAGAACGTTTGTCCGTCCGAGGCTCCGCCTCAGCCACTCGTGCGGCAAATAGCCTGATCTATTTCATCCGCTGCTTTCATATCGGCAGGATAAGAGAAATGTTTAGCAACACTGAGTATCTCCCTGAGCGCTTGGTGTGTTCCCTAGTCCTGCTCGAGCAATTCCGAAGCGAACCAGGGAACATCGCGATCTCTCGATTTCTGCCGTTCACGGGCAACTAAATCGTCTACGATGGGCGGTTTCCCGGGCCTCAGGTAGCTACCAATCGCAGCAATCTGCGAATCGCCCAAAATCGACAGCGGAGGCATTTCAGGAAGAATATTTGGCGTCTTGTAACTCTTGCCCGCGACTTCGACTGGGCCTTGCATACCGTGCAGAATGATCTGAACAAGTCTGGCCGGGTTTTCAACCCATTCAGAACGTTTCAATGGAGGAGCCATGGGCCTTACCCCTTCGCCGTTCGTTCCGTGACAGCCGGCACAAATAGAAACAAAGAGTTCCCGCCCCTCTCCGCCGCTATCAGCCGGAGTATCTCCGTGACGATCAGGTGGATTCGGATCCCAATGATGGCCTGGCCAAGAAATCACTGAATCGAGTTTGGTTGCGAGCTCCCTCAGAGAGGAATTCTCCGACCGCACAAGCTCATTGTATTCGGCGGGTTTTCCAGAAAAGGGAATCCGTCTTCCGTCGCGCACACGAACCCCTTGAGAAAGGCCCGAAGAGAGACTTTCAAACGCCCATCGACCTTGGTTTGCTTCGTCATTCAGATGGCCAAAGAGCAGTTGACACTTGATCGGATCCCCTTCTGCCACGACCGCCGCTGAGAGCGCATGAAGCATCGCCCGCTTCCCAGGACTAGGCAGTCGCCACTCCGGATCAGTCAAGAGGGCTTGTAGGAATGCCAACTCCCACCCCCCAAGGCCGCTGATCGCACCTTCGCGAATCAGCCGCTCTTCGGCTCCTCTCTTGAGGATTGCTTGAAACACCGAGAAGCCTCGGGGCTGAGGCAATTCACCGGCACTGAGAATGGCTTGAAACATTCCATCCAATGATAGCTGGTCCGACATCGATTCAAGTTTCTCCAGTAGGGCTTCCTGCCTTGCTGGATTTCCGCGGGAAAGCGATTCAGCCACCCGAATGGCCACCGTTTGAACCGCCATTGAGCGATCATCAATAAGCCCGAGGCAGGTTTCAAAGGCACGCTGAGATTCAGGCCGAGAATTCGAGCGAAGACCACTTGCCCTCTTGTTCAGTTTCCACAAGCGAGGCACCTCGTTAGCGCCTACTCCCTCAACAACAGATCGACCCTCAACGAAGAGATCCATCACCAATCCCTCCATTGCCCATAGGGCGTGCACGCGACCATACCGACTCGTACTGGAGAGCGCGTAGTCGATCAGGAGTGATAGACTCCCCGCGTCGCGCCGTTCTATCAGAAGCGCCTGGGCCGTATCCCGAACCCATCCATTAGGATGCCCTAAATAATCGATCAACGCATCAGAGCTTTTATGAGGCAATTGCCAATTGCGCGCTGTCCCGCGTCCCCCTCTAACAATACGATAGATGCGCCCCAAATGAATCCCCTTCTCGAGATCACGCTTTAGAGTCTCGTTCCTGAGATACTTGGTCATGAACATGCCGTATTGGGAAATCCCCCGGTACATATCAAGCAGCCACAGATTTCCATCGGGACCATTCGCAAGGCCTACGGGACGAAAGCGTTCATCCGTCGAGGCAAGGAACTCATGATCCGGATAGGCGAAACGTGATGAAATTCCCATCGCTTGATCGATCACTAAATTCCGCTTCACCAAATTGGCGGCGGGATCACAGACAAAAGCGTTCCCAACGAAATCCAGCCCATACGCATCTCCTCGATAGATAACCGGACTGCAAGAAGACGCGAAGACATGCAGACGCCCCTTTTCATCCAACACATCGGGCAAATACCCTCGGTTGACGGCCGTATTCATCCTCAACGGAAATACCCGCTGATCCGTGGCCACGTAGAGATTCAACCCGGCCTGAGAAGGATGATTCGAATTTCTCCCCATGTAGTTTGGAGGAGAGAAGTCTCCTAACAATTGGCTATTATTAATATTGTAGAATAACCGTCCTCGGTTGTCTTTCGTCAGCCCCCATTGACCACGAAATTCAGTCTCTTGGCGCAGCCATTGGTTTCCGAGCAATCGATAGCGTGTCCGGGACTTAGCGTTGTAGATCCAATTGTCTAGGCCCAACATCAATCCATTCGGCGCATGCTCGACATTTCCTCTGCCAAATTCAGCGTCAATCAAATGATTCACATCGGCCTTTCCGTCACCATCAGTATCCTTCGCAAAAAACAACTGATAGTCAGCCACATACAAGATCCCACCAGCAATGGGAAGCACGGAACGGGGCAAGATTAGTCCCTCCAAGAATCGACTCGAGGTGTCAAAAACTCCGTCGTGATCAAGGTCCTCAAGTAAGCTTATCCGAGATATCGGAGCCCGCTCGTTGGATCCGTCAATATCCATCATGAAACTTCGCAACTCGACGACAAACAGTCGCCCATGGGGGTCGAAGGCAAACGCGATGGGATCCTCGATCAAAGGCTCCGCCGCGGACAGTTCAATAGAAAATCCACTTGCGGGGACCAAGGTCTTGAGGCTGAGCGAAGGCGACAGTACCGGAGATGGGGGCACCTTAGGAAGTAACCGATCAGGTTCCTCATCCACCGCATTCTCCATCCCCGAGAGATTCGTCAGAGGCATCCGCTGATCTAGCGCCTTCAAGAAGGCAGCTTTGGTAACAGACTCTCCCTCCTCAGTGGTCCCAGCCTTCAAAATCGCTCCGAACACACTCGCCATTTCAGACCGTCCGAGTGACCGGTTCCGGTCCGCATCCAGGACAAGAAAAAGCCCTAAAAACCGATTCAACGATGCGCTGGATCGCCCCCGCCGAGAGCGCCGTTCCGTCAAGAGCGCCTCCTCAAACCGGCTAAGGAACTCGTCTTGAGACAAGATCCCAGAACGACCATAGTCCATTCTCTCAAACCACGCCTTCGACACCTGCAAGGCATCATTCATCGATACATGCCCAGTCCCCTGAGGATCGAGTCGAGACCAGAGTTGTACCCCAAGCGACGTCCGAGCTCTCCGCTGCCCCTGCACCTCAGCCTGCAGCGCAAGAACAAGGACGAGACTGCAGACACGAAACCAGCGCCCTATCACATTCTTTAAACAAAGGTTCATTGGAAAAACGACCTACTCACAGACATGCCCACTCACCACCAGAACCGGCACATCAAAATCTCTCCGAAATCTGGAACCGCATTCTTTTGCATCCTAGCATTTTTTAAACCGATACTTTTCGATCTCGCCTATGGCACAACAACGATCCTTGTTCCCCGTTCCGATCACGACGACTTCAACGGATCACTCACAACTACTTTCCGTAGTTGCTTTCGCGAAACCCTTGAAAGTACTTCTCTCGAATCCAAGCCGGCTGCCAGCGATCCAACTTCCGCGTAAAGGTCGAATAATCGACCTCCAGCGACACGGGGGACTCGACGGCAAGCGCCTGAGGGTCTCCCAAACGTTCCTGCCATCGCTTCATATCTGCCGTTAGTCGGCGCACTTCAGACTGATGTTCGAGAACACCGGCGAGATTATTCAATTCATGCGGATCTGACTCCAGATCAAACAAGAGCGTGTGATTGCTCTGCGGATAACGATGAAGTTTCCATTTCCCATCCGTGATCGCTCGCATCGAATCCCGAAACGGCAAGAAAGCTGTTTCACGCAAGCGTTTTGATTCGCCACGCCAAATCGGAGCCAGATCCGCTGAATCCACACCTTCGGGAACCGCGACGGACGCCAGGCCGCAGATCGTCGAATACAGATCGAGAATGTAGGTCAACGCATCCGTGCTCTGACCAGCTGGCACATCCGGCCCCATTACCAGAAAGGGCGACTGAACACTATGCTCATAAACATTCTGTTTTCCAAGGAGTCCATGGCTTCCCATCGCCAGTCCGTGATCGGCCGTGTAAACCAAGTAAGTATTGTCGGCATCAGGCAAGCGTTTCATGGCCTCAACGATTCGCCCCACCTGCTCGTCAAGGTGAGTAATAAGCCCATAGTATTCACAAAGTTGATCACTAATCATCTGCTTCGGACGCGGCCACGGGGCGAGGCTTTCGTCACGTCCTACACCAGAAACGAATCCATTGTCGAAGGGGTGTTGAGGCATAAAGTTGGGCGGCAATGGTGGACGTTGTTCGTAGTAGATCTTGCGATAGGCTTCAGGAGGATTTCGGGGATCATGCGGCGCGGTAAACGCCACATAGAGAAAGAACGGATCCGAAGAACTCTTCGTACTCTCCAGGAATTGAATTGCGGCATCGGCGAACAATTCGCTCGAGAATCCCTCCGGCGTTCGAGGGGAGACCAGATCGCCGCTCAGGGCTAAATCAACCAAGGGTACCTTGGTGTGATCCGACATCCCCCCCATGAACACGCTCCGCCCCTGCTGAAACGCACGACGTAACGTACGCTGCCCGTTGTGCCATTTTCCGGTGATAAATGTCTCATAGCCACCCTCAGCTAAGATTTCTGGAAGCAAGGGCATCCCTTCCCAATTCCTCCGATCCTTGACCCGCATCCAATGCCGCCCGGTCATAAGCATCGTTCGGCTTGCGACACAGACCGCACCGCTATAGGAACCAGCGCAATAGTTTCGAGAAAAACGAAACCCTTCCGCGGACAGACGATCGAGATGAGGCGTCTCGATATGAGGATTCCCAAAGGCGCCAACGGTATCGGGACGCTGATCGTCGGCAAAGAGCAAGATAATATTCGGTCGCTTCCGCGCAGAATCAGAGGCGGCATGGGCAACTTCAGACGAAGCAAACGCTCCTCCAATCAATAGAGCGAGCAATGAGACAAGCAATCGAGATTTCATGTGAGACACCGAAACCCTAGCGTAAGAGGGGCGTCATGAAAACCAAATTGGCCGCCGAAGTCCTTTCCCTGCCAAGAGAGTCCGATAGGCAAAACCGAGCTAGACAATCCCCCGGTTTCTCCGATTAAACTTCGACTCCATGGCGAGGCCCAACATATTGTTCATCACTACGGATCAACAACGCTTTGACCATCTAGGCCTCAAGGGACTACGGGCGATCCGCACCCCAAACCTTGATCGGCTAGGCACGGAAGGCATCCATTTTGACCGCGCCTACTGCCCCTCTCCGATCTGCACCCCAACGCGAGTGTCGCTACTAACAGGACGTTACCCCTCCTCACACGGAGCCTATACGATTGGAGTGACACCAACGCCCTTCCCATCCCCGACGCTTCCGGAACTCCTCGCACGAGGAGGCTACCGAACCGCATTATTCGGAAAAACACACTTCGTTCGACGAGCCGACGAGGCAAGGCACATGAATCAAGGCATCGAACCCTCACCAGCGTTCTTTCAACATTGGAACGGGCCGTATCTTGGATTCGAAGAGATCTTGGCAAGCACCGGGCACACGACCAACAATATTCCGTCGATTCACTATCGCACCTTTCTTGAGCAGGCGGGGGTGGACTACCATACTTGGTTTCCTCAAATGCGAAATTGCTACGACCACCAAGCCTGCGGCTCATGGAGTATTCCTTCTAAGTATCACGACACACAATGGGTCAGCGATAACACAAACGAATTCATCCGACGACAATCGAAGCAACAGCCTTGGTTTTGCTGGACGAGCTTCCAAGACCCCCACGAACCCCATCTTTGCCCCGAACCTTGGTACAGTTCTGTTGATACACGTTCAATGCCTCGCTACGAAGGCTACCGGGAGGGAGAGTTCAACGATAAGCCCGACGTGTACCGGATGTGCCAAAAGAAAGATTTCGGTGCGCTCAATGATTCTGTCGGTGCCCCGACGAGCCTCAACGGCGCCGTTCGCGACGAGGCCACGGTACCGTCTTGTTTTGGCGAGCCTGAAAAGGATGCCCAATCTCTCGCAGCACTACAGGCAACCCTTGGAATGATCGCCTTTCTCGATGACCGCCTTGGAGCCATTCTCAGGACTCTCGAGGAAACAAATCAGCTCGAGAACACGATCGTTATTTGGACCTCGGATCATGGTGAAATGCACGGACACCATGGACTCTGGGGAAAAGGACTCCCTGCCTATGAAGACGCTCAACGGGTTCCCCTACTTATCCGAGCCCCCTCGCACCTCCAAGTTCACGGCACTTCTTCTGCTCTCGTTAATCTCGTCGACCTACCGACGACTCTCCTCAAGCAGGCAGGCATCGCTCCACCAGAATCATGGCAGGGCGTGGATCTGACGCCGCTCCTGATCGGAGAGCAGAAAACGGTTCAAGATGCGATCCTCATTGAACTGAGACCGACTCAGAGCACCCTGAATCAACACACGCTCGTCACCGAACGCTACAAGCTCGTCGTTTACCAACATACTAGCGATGGCGAACTCTACGACTTAAGGCAGGACCCCAATCAGTACCTCAACCTCTGGGGAAAGCCTGCTCATCAGGAAATGCAAAAACAACTTCTCCATCGACTGGCCCGAATCCATATGGAAAGAGAACCAACGGGTCCGCCACGGGTCAGCTTCGCCTAAGGCCCGACGGTCTCCCCTGAAATCAATGTTGTCTCAGGATAGGCCGCGTGCCATCCAAACCAAAACGCTCGATGCGAGGGAATTCGTGGTAGTCGCTTCCCAAGTTTATTCGTCAGTCCGCTCTCCTCCAATCGCCAAGATTGTCCTCTCGAATCAATATATCGTCCGCCACCATCCCAATCCCCGTACCCGAGTGCCGATTCTGTCTGGTAAGCACGAATGATTCCCCACTGGTCACGCAACACGATAATCGAGATGTCATTAAACTGGCCTTCAAAAAAATTCATCGGCTCCAACGAATCAATGCTGATTGCCAAGGGACGCTGATTCGGGCCTAGACGCAGACCTAAGATCTCCGCTTTGTTGCGGAGCCTTTGATCATCAAACGGAACCGGAAACATCAGCCGATCCGTCGCAAAATACTCACGATACGCCGCGCCTTCAGAGTAATCACGTCGATGCCCGGTCACATCAGAGAGGACCAAGGTTTTCGGATACCGCTCTAGCCAGAGCTTCCAGGTCGTCGTGACGACGCTTCGCTGTTTGAGCTGAATTCCCTTTCCGACCAGAGGTCCCACGACTGGTTCCCCTCTCAAGGTACTCCACAAAGAATGAGTGGTTTCATCGAACATCAGCTTGTTTGATCGATAAAGAAAGCCGCTCGTACCAAGTTGATACTCCGTTCCTTCAAGCTGGGTTTCATAGAGAATCACTGAGCCACACAACGTACAGTAAACCCCTACAAGAGGGATTCCATCCAATGTCGTCACGAACATCTCGTGCCAGGCCAGTATACGCTGAGGATAGGCGTAGGCTTTGCCACCCACAATAATCCCGAAAACAATGTTATCGCCCTCAAGATATGCTGCCTCAGATGCTTCGACCATAATAGGATCACGGAGAGGTGGAATTCCATTCTGCCGCACCCCTCCCCACACGATTTCATCATAACGAATCTCGTGAGCCTGTCCTGGTTCAAAATAGCGCCGGAACAGAGGATCAATCGCAGCATGAATCTCAGTCTTCAAACGCAGGCTGGTCTCGGTGCTCGAAGTGCTTTGATCCCACTGCCACCGCACCCAGTCCTGCCAACTGACCGCTTCGACAAATCCAGTTTTCGCCCTTAACATTGTGTACAGTGCTTGCCGCTCAGGTCCTGCCCCCAGGAACCGGATCGTCTCGATCGCCATCCCAGGCGAATCAGGCTGCCACTGAGCCTCGATCTTCGTCAGAGCCTTTTCCCGCTGCCCCGAATCTCCATGCAAGAGATCAAGCCAAGGAACCACGCGCGCTAGCGAGGGATCAACGGGCACCTCAGCCCCTAAGAGACTCAGTGACACAATTACCAGAGCTCCAATCAATCCCAACAGCCGTACTTTCCCTCGTTTCATGAACATACGACGCTACAAATACGACAAAATTCCCATACCGCTAATCATAGGAATGACAACTGTCTCTTATACACATCTCCGAGCCCACGAGACCTCTCTACATCTCGTAT
>OJGU01000480.1_pt1 | contig 23497 bp, 18 predicted proteins | sample 1594741 | NCBI WGS metagenome assembly OJGU01 (sample SAMN05416841, study PRJEB24817) | seawater metagenome | isolation source: Sea water | place: Canada:Atlantic | collected 2013-07
CATCCCGCCCGACCCGAGTTCGTACAGGACGACGTAGCGATCGACCGAGGTGCCGCGCTCGAGCCGTTCGTCGAGCAGCGAGTCGGTATCCTCGACGCCGTCGGTCATCGAGTCGATCAGAGTCGAACTCGGGTGACCGCGCCCGTGACCGGCCGCGTCCATGCCACAACGATGCCACGCCCCGAGGCGGCGTGGGCCGATTCGCCAATTCGGGCCGCGTTTTCTCGATGTTTTTGGGTGAGTCGGATCGGCTGTGTGACCGGATTGCCAGCGCTGGCACCGCTGTGGGCCACGTTGTTGGGCAGCCGGTCGCCCTCACCCAGCGTCGGGGTTCTTCTTGTACGGGGCGTACTGCTCGAGCTGTTTCATGTAGTCGGGCAGCTGCTCGCGCTCATCGGCCAGAAAGCGGCCCACTGCGTTCCGCAGCCCTTCATGGCGGATCCAGTGCGAACTGTACGTCGCCGACGGCGTGAACCCACGCAGCAGCTTGTGTTCCCCCTGAGCCCCAGCCTCGAACAGCGGGATCTTTTGCTCGATGCAGCGCTGGATACCGGCGTAGTACGCGGTCTCGAAATGGAGGAATTCGATCTCCTCGGCGCAGCCCCAGTAGCGACCATACAGCGCACCTGGCGTCTCGAGGTAAAGCGCCCCGGCGACGACGTCGCCCTCTCGCCCGACGCGTGCGAACTGCACCCGCTCGGGCATGAGCTCGATCAAGCGCTTGAAAAATCCCGGACGCAGGTAGTCCTGCCCACCATGCCGCGCTGTCGTTCGTCGGTAGAACCGATCGAGACGGTCGACTTCGTCCGGCCCGAGCGACTCCCCCGGAACGAACTCCACACCATCGACCTCCGCGAGCGCGCGCCTGCGCTCCTTGCGAATCTGCTTGCGCTTTCGCGAGGCGAGCGTGGCCAAGAACCCGTCGAAGTCCGCGTAGTCCCGGTTGTGCCAGTGGAACTGAAAGCTCAGCCGAGACATGAAGCCGAGCTCCTCGAGCAGCCGGTGTTCGTCCTCGGTCGTGAACAACCAGTGTACCGACGAGCAATCGGTCGCGTCGGCCAGCTCTCGTACGGCGGCGACGAGTAGTTTCGCGACGAGGGCCGGCTCGTCGTCTGCGTTTCGCCGTAGCAAGATCCGCGGGCCGCTGGCAGGCGTGACCGGGGCCGCGACGACGAGCTTGGGGTAGTACGAGACGCCGGCCTGAGATGCGGCCCGTGCCCAGCCCCAGTCGAAGATGTACTCGCCGTAGCTGTGGTCCTTGAGGAAACACGGCACCGCGCCCACGAGTTCTCGCGTGCCATCTTCGCCCTCGACTTCGGCGAGCAGGTAGATCGGCGCCCAGCCGGCGGGGCCCCCGGTGCTGCCGCTCATCTCCAGCGCGCGAAGGAATCCCCACTCCAGGAACGGGCTGTGCCCATGATCGAGCCCGTTCCACGCGGACGCCTCGACGCCCGAGAGCGCATGAACGGCTCGAATCTGCAGCGGCACGGCCCCATCGCTCTACGACGAATGGACAGGTCCCGCAAACCACTGCCCGAATGCGGGGCGCTCGCGTTGTCGTAGAGCGTCGTACTACCCAACCGGGTGGGACAGGAGTTGGGCAGACGTAGCCGTCCGGCCGAGGCATCGAGCCCGCCGCCTGCTATCATCAAACCCGGACGGACTCGAGCGGTCACGCCGACTCGGCGAGGCCTTGGGCCGTCCCCGTTGGTAGATCCTGCGATGAGTACGCGACCCGAAGACGAGAATGAAACAGGGGTAGTCCTCCGCGAACGTGTGGAGAAGAAGGTCAAGCGACCTCGGATGTACAGCGTCGTCATCCACAACGACGACTACACCCCCATGGATTTCGTCGTGCGCCTCCTCGAGACGGTGTTTCACCGTAACGAGACCGAAGCCACCGCGATCATGCTCCACATCCACAACCGTGGACAGGGCGTCGCCGGCATCTACACCCATGAGATCGCCGAGACCAAGGTCGCGCAGGTTCACATGCTGGCGCGCAAGAACGACCACCCTCTGATGGCTTCGATGGAGCCTGAAGAAGACGCAAGCGAGAACGAATAAGGGCGAGTGAGGACGTAGTCATGCTCAGCGATGAACTGAAATCCACGATCAACGCCGCCATCGAGGACACGCAAGATCGGCGTCACGAGTACCTCACGCTCGAGCACCTGCTGCTCGCGCTGCTCTCCGATGCGAGCGCGTCCCAGGTGTTCGAAGGGTGCGGGGGCAACCTCGACGACATCCGCAAGGAGCTCGAGGAATTCCTCGACGAGTCGATGGACCGCGTCCCCGACGACGACGAGTTCACCTGCCACCAGACCATCGGCGTGGGCCGAGTCCTTCAGCGCGCGGTGCTGCATGTCCAGGGCGCGGGTAAACGCGAGGTCACCGGAGCCAACCTCCTGGTCGCGCTCTTCGCCGAGCCCGAGTCCAACGCCGTCTTCATTCTCGGCAACCATGGGATCACCCGCCGAGATGTCACGCTGTTCATCTCGCACGGCATCGGCCGCGGGGGGTCCAAGTCGCTCGTCCGCCGCGCCCCCGACGACGACGGAGGCCCATCGGGCGCCGACCCGGACATGGACGGTGGCGACACCTCCGAAGATCCCCTGGCCGCCTATGCCGTCGACCTGGCCGCCAAGGCCGAGGCTGGCCGTATCGAGCCGCTGATCGGACGCAAGACCGAGGTCCTTCGACTGATCCAGGTCTTGTGCCGGCGCAAGAAGAACAACCCCGTGCTCGTCGGTGAGCCCGGAGTGGGTAAGACCGCCGTCGTCGAGGGACTCGCACTGCGCGTGCACGACGGCAACGTGCCCAAAGCGATCGAGACCGCGCACATCTACTCGCTCGACATGGGCTCGCTGCTGGCGGGGACCAAGTTCCGCGGACAGTTCGAAGAGCGGCTCAAGGCGGTCATCAAGGCGATCGAAGCCGATCCAGATGCGGTTCTGTTCATCGACGAGATTCATACGGTCGTCGGCGCAGGCGCCACGTCTGGCGGCTCCATGGACGCCTCCAACCTGCTCAAGCCAGCGCTCGCCAGCGGATCGTTGCGCTGCATCGGCGCCACCACGTTCAAGGAGTTCAAGTCCGCGTTCGAGCGTGATGCAGCCCTGGCCCGACGATTCCAGAAGATCGAGATCGTCGAGCCCACCCGCGAAGAGGCGCTGCTGATCCTCCAAGGACTGGCGGAGGTCTACGAGACCCACCACAACGTCCGGTACACGCCCGAGGCGCTCGAGACGATGGTCGAGCTGGCGCACAAGTACCTGCGCGACCGCAACCTCCCCGACAGCGCCATCGACGTGATGGACGAGGTCGGTGCGGCGGCACGTATCGATGTGCCGCTGCTGCGCCCGCCCAAGCCTTCGCTCAACGATGCCCTCGATGAGGACGCCGAGCCCGAAAACGAAAACGAAGAGCCCGAGAGTTCTGCGCTGCCCGAGCCCAAAACGATCGACATCCTCGAGGTCGAAGAGGTCATCGCTCGGATGGCCCGTATTCCTCCGAAGTCGGTCTCCACCGACGACAAACAGTTGCTCGCCAAGCTCGAAGAGGGCCTGGGTGGAGTCATCTACGGCCAAGACAGCGCCGTCAAGACGGTCACCCACGCGATCAAGCGCGCCCGTGCCGGGCTGGGTCGCGATGACAAGCCGATCGGCTCCTTCCTGTTCGCCGGACCGACCGGCGTCGGCAAGACCGAGCTCGCCAAACAGCTCGCACGCCTGCTCGGCCTTCCGTTCCTGCGCTTCGACATGTCTGAGTACATGGAGAAGCACAGCGTCAGCCGCCTCATCGGAGCACCTCCGGGATACGTCGGCTTCGACCAGGGTGGACTGCTCACCGACGCCGTCAGCAAGCAACCCCACAGCGTTCTCGTGCTCGACGAGATCGAAAAGGCCCACCCGGACATTTTCTCGGTGCTCCTGCAGCTGATGGACAACGCATCGGTCACCGACACCACGGGCCGCAAGACCGACTTCCGCAACGTCATCCTCATCATGACGAGCAACGCGGGTGCGGCCGACATGACCGCCCGCAAGGTCGGCTTCAGCGACGAGGAAGACGGCCCGGACGTCTCGGACTCCAACAAGGCGCTCGAGAAGGTCTTCACGCCCGAGTTCCGTAACCGGCTCGACAAGGTCGTCACGTTCTCGCCCCTGGGCAAGGACGTCATTCGCAAGGTCGCCGACAAGATGCTCGGCGAGCTCGAGTTGCAGCTGATCGACCGCAACGTGCGGATCACCTACACGGACGCCGCAGCGACCTGGATCGCCAAACGAGGCTACGACAAGCTCTACGGCGCCCGGCCCATGGCCCGATTGATCGACGAGAAGATCAAAGAAGCCCTCGTGGACGAGCTGCTCTTCGGCAAGCTCGAATCCGGCGGCACCGTGCACGTCGACATGAAGGACAAAGAGTTGGTCTTCGAGTTCACGACCGAAGCGCCCAACTAGAGCACCGACGAGGGCCACTCCCGGGGTGGGCCAGGGCTTGTGCCTTGGCCCACAAGCGGACAGCCCTGGCGTCGACGCCCGGCTGGTACGCTGGGCCCATGAGACGCGTTTGGGTTTGCATGGGTGCGCTGGGGTTCCTGGGGCTGAGCGGGTGCATCATTTCAGGCGACGATGGCGACGACGACGAGCTTCTTCGGGAGTGTCGCGCGGATGCCGATGCCGAGGCGCATGTCGAGATCGTCGTGGACTACGACCAGTCGATCCACGAGATGGTGGCTTGCGGCGGCCTCAACGTGACCCTCGTGAGTTCGGTGACCGTCGGCATCGTCGACGCCATCATCGACAACCGCTCCGACGCGACCCCGCCGGACTGGGAGTTCCAGGGCGATGGCGTCTACTACACCAACGGTGGCGGCGCCGAGATGACCACGCGCTTCTACGCCAACGCCGACTTCTCGTTTGCGGCGGCGGGCGACCCCCTGACCGAGAACCTATTTCTCGTCGACAGCTACCTCGTCGGTGCGCGGGTCGTGGCCAACATCGACATCAACGATCCGTTCTCCTCGTCCGTGGAGCTCACGTTCGACGGCGTCGGTCCCTACGTCGAGTTGCTCGGCTACGGCGAGAACCCGACCAGCCCGATCGCCCTCGACACCAGCGCTTGGGATCGCGTGAAGGCATCGCTGGGAAGCCTCGACTTCGACTCGGACATCTCGGTCGACGACACGCAGTCGGTGAGCACCGTCCGCTACGACGTCAAGACCGGACGCATGCCCGCGAGCAGCCTGCTCAGCGGTGTGGGTATGGGGTACGAACTTGAGATGGCCAGCGCGACCCGGGAAGATCTCGGGCAAGCGCTGATCGTGGAAGACTGGGGGATCGAGTTCGTGGACGGCAGCCCGGGCGCGCTGAACGGGACGATCGAGTTTAGGGTCGAGGGGGATGCGTTCGACTACTCTGGTTCGCTGACGTATGAGGACGACACGTTCGGGACGCCGGAGTACCGGTGCGAGTAGGTTGGTGGATGTGCGGCCCCGGGGCGGCTTTGGGACTGCTCGACAAGCGCTCAATCACTCGTTTCGGGTCCCAACGGCGGAACTTCACGGAACCCCTCCTCAAGGCGAGTTCCATTCGCGGAACTCAGCCTACGCACCCCCGCCTGCGACGATCAACCGTAGCTCCCGTGTCCGGATAGTCTCCCGGCCGATACGCTCGAAGATGGCCAACGCCTCGGTCGCGAGGGCTCGTCGGCGCGATTGGTGCGTCCGCGGGTCGAGTGTCATCGCTACGACCGCAAGAGCACCCGCCCTCAACTCCGGAAGTTCCAGCTCCTCCTCGGAGATCTGGGCTAGGAGACGTTCCGCCCGCGAATGAGCGGCCCGGTTCCGGCCCTCGGACAAGGCGACTCGAGCGAGGCCCTCGTCAACGTACAGGCGCCATTGCGCCGTCATCCCCGGAGAGGCGAGCGCTTGTTCGAAAGTGTGCCGAGCCTCGGCACAGCGATCGACTTCGCACAGGAGCCACCCAACATTGAGCAGCGTCCCTACGCGAATCTTGGAGTCCGCGGCGGGCGACTCGAGTAGCAGAGACTCGAAGTGTTCTAGTGCAGTGGAGTACTGGCCCGTTTGCAGCGCGGCAAACGCAAGAATCTGGAGGCCAGACCCACGGTCGGGGTGTCCTTGCGGCAGAGCCTGTTGAATGGACCAGGCTTCGGCTCCACGCGCCGCCGCCTGAGCAAATCGGCCGTATGAGAGATCGAGTTGCGCCAGTCCGATCAGTGCGCTCGCCCGCTCCGGAGAGTGACCTCCAAGACTATCCGTCCAGATTCGCATTGCGCGCTCGAAGTGACGGCGGACCCCTTCTTCGTCATCTCGAGCGAGCGCAACGCTACCCAATCCGTGCTCAACAGCAGCCACGCGAGGATGCGCAGGACCAAGAACGTCCGTGAGCGCGACAAGAGCCTGTTGGTAGGTTGCCGCCGATTCGTCGAGCTTGCCCTGCGCGTAGTAGACGGCGGCAACCGCAAGATCGACATCCACGTGCTGATCGACCGACGCCCCCTCGGGAAGGGCGTCCCGTGCCCGTTCGAAGTGGTCGAACGCCTCGTCTGGCTTTCCCTGCAGTGCCGCGGCATCACCGAGACCGAGCCACAACGCGTGTGTCTGCACATCATCGAGTTCGACACCGCTCGACCACGTCTTGAGCAGTTCGGTTGCGAGCTTTGTGCGCGACGGATCGGCCAGGGTCACCGCGTAGAAGCTCTGCAGGTGTCCCAACGCCTCGACGCCCACCTGAGGCGCGTCGTGAGCCCCAGCGAGTCCTGCTGCCCGCAACAACGCCGCCTCAGCAGCACCGAAGTCCGCCAACGCCGCGTGGGCCCGCCCGCGAGCGATGAACGCCCGTGCGGCCGCCGCATGACTATCCGCAAGGCTGAGGTCCGTCTGCTCGATGTGCTCGAGTGCCTCTCGGGGCAAACCTGCCGCGAGCGCGAGCGTAGCGTCGTCCGCTGCTTTCAGAAGCACACGCTCCCGTTCACTGATTTCTGCCTCGGTCTCCGATACGCAAGACTCGGGTGATCTTAGCGCCGCGACGATATCCGAAGCACGACCGAGGACCGAGGCATCTCCTTGGCCGAGCAATCGCACGGCTCCGTCCAGAGTTCCTCGGCGGTCTTGCAAACACCCCACCACCTGCTCGAAGTGTTGTTCCGACTCTAGACCGCGGAGCCAAGTGTCCTCACATGTTCGTCGATACGCGTCGCTCCAACGCTCGGCGTATCTGTCGAGCCGTCGTCTGGCATGTTCGGTTGCGCGAGCAGCAAACGCGACATCCGACGGAGCCGAGGCCAACAGCTGCTCCGCGACGGTGTGATCCCAAACCCCCTCAAGCTGCGCCGACGCATCACAAGAGGGAGGTGGTCGATCGCGCGCAACGAAGGCAGTCGCTACGCCCGTCACGCCCACGGAGGCCGCGACGCCCACCCAACGCGCACGCCGGCGTCGAGGAGCGCGCCGCAGTTCTTGGACCATGTCACCAAGCGTCGGCCAGCGACTGCTGGGATCCGCGGCCAGCCCTCGGAGAATCGCGGGGCGGTAGAGACTTGGAATATCCGTGTACGACCGCGAGATCGAGACAGGCCCCCGTTCCGCAAGAGCGGCCAGGCCTGTTGTATCGAACGGTCGCTCTCCAGTGAGCGCCTCGAACAACGCGACACACAGACTGAACTGATCGCTCCGGGCGTCGACCGTTCCGAACACAAGCTGCTCGGGCGCCATGTAGGCACGAGTTCCACTACGGGCGCCCGAGTCGTCGTCCGGCGACGCGACGACCTCAGCGGTGACCTGTGCGTCGTTCACGAACTGCGCGAGACCGAAGTCGGCGACACGGACCTCCCCATCGCTGCGGACCAAGACGTTGGCCGGCTTGAAGTCGCGGTGCACCAGGCCAGCCCGATGTGCAGCCGCGAGCCCGAGGGCAGCCTGGACGTACTTGTCGATCAGCACCGCCGTCGGCGGTTCTTCGTCACGCTGCCAATGCTCCAGCGTGGTTCCGTCGACGAGTTCCATGACTACAAACAAACACCCCTGGTGCTCCCCGGTTTCGTAGATCTGAACGACATGGCGATCGGCGAGTTTTGCAAGCGCCCGAGCTTCCGCCTCTATGATCTCGCGTCGACGGTCGCGGGTCCCGAGTTCGGTGCGCAACAGCTTGAGCGCAACCTTGCGCTCCAACTCTGCATCCCACGCCTCCAGTACCGTTCCCATGCCGCCCGCGCCCAATGACCGCACCACTTCGAATCGCCCGATCGATTTGACGGGGGCGTCACCGCCCAACACGTTCGCCAGGATGCGGTCGAGCATGCCGTCGGCACCGCCCGAAGGCAGCGGGCCCGCGCCCACGCGGCGCAGCGCCCCGTCGATTGACCCACCGTCCGTCATGAGCACGCGAGTATAGACAAGCGCGCAGTGGTAGCATCCCAGAATGCTGTCGCAGGATGAACTGTTCGCCGCCTGGGCCGACGGAGATGCCCGGGCCGGAGAGGCATTCATCCGTGGGATGTTCGGGCCGTTGCACCGGTTCTTCGCCAGCAAGGTCGGCAGCGAGGTTGAGGAGCTGGTACAGCAGACGTTGACCCGACTGATCGAAGGTCGCAGCCGCTACTCGGGGCGCTCGAGCGTCCGTGCCTACGTCTACGGCGTCGCGCGAAACGTTCTCCGTGAACACTATCGGGCTCGCACCAAAGCCCCACTCGATGTGGACGAGCACTCTGTTTCCGACATGGGTGCGGGGCCGTCCACGCTTCGATGGCGGAAGGCAGAAGACGCACTGCTCCTTGAGTCTCTACGTGCACTTCCGTTGAAGATGCAGGTGATTTTAGAGTTGTACTTCTGGGACGAGCTCACGGTCCGCGAGATCGCCGAAGCACTTGAGATCCCCGAGGGCACGGTCGCCTCCCGGATCCGGCGCGCGAAGCGGCGCATTCGCGAACGCTTCGAGAGCATGCCTGGCGCCAAGAATCACGCGCCTGAGACCGCATCCCTTGAGCTCGACGCCTGGTCCGAACGCCTCCGGAAAAGCGTTCCTCTTCCAGTTCGCTGAAAAAAATGGATCGAAAATGGCCCGCGGGCCACTCCAGCAAACAACGCCATGTTTCTCAAGGTTATCGTTGCATCCTCCTGTCTTGGTCTGCTTGCCGTCTCAAAGTGCGGAGCGGAGACAGACCCCCCCCGTCCGCCTGCCCCACCCGCGTGTCCCTTTCAGTACGCGATCAGCGGAATGGGGGACGACGCCAGACTCTTCTCCAAGAACGAGGCGGTCGAGAGCATCGACATCGAGTACGATCGTTCCGCGTGTAAGGCAGGAGTGCAGGTCCGCGTGGAGCAGAAAGACGGCCTCAAGCTGACTTCCCCCTCGGCAACCATCGAGGACTGCCTTGCTTCTGTTGGCGGGGGCGGCAGCCCGTCTATCTGGTTCCAGACAGATCCAGGCGCGACTTGCGATTTCGAATGGCGGATCTCAGACGACCAGCCGCCCGCCGTGTTCAAGGTCAAGATTCGCCCTCGGCTGCATGCGCCATGAAACGCAAGGTGTTAATCGTACTCGTCTGCGCGGTGGCGTGCGACCAGTGCGGACCCGAAGATCGTCCGAAAACAGGGGTTTGCGATCCTTGCGAGGCGACGGCCTACGTCCTGTGGGCCCAGCAGACTGGTCAGCTCGGCGAACTCGCGACGCCCGAAACGCAACCCGCGTGCGACGTCGGGCCGTCCAGCGGAGGGATGCGAGGAGTACAGTGCCCTCTGCTGGCGGCGCACTACCTCGCCCGAACCGTGCGGTGGGATGGCTCGACAGACGCCGACGACCGGTGGTGCACCGCAACCCACGTACTTCCTTGTGAGAGTGGCTCCGGTTGCGGAAGCGCCGGGTTCATCGGCCAGCCCGCGAACATCGTCGGGATCCCTGAGATGGACAGTGCGAGCGCCCACGCTTCGGTGGCACTGCTGGTCAACACGGGCCTCCTCGACACACCCGTGGTCGACGAGGTGACGACGTCCGACTACTTTGACAACGAGATCGCGGACATGTTCGCTCGAGACGAGGCGTGCGAACTCGCGAACGCCGGACACACTGGGCCTTCTATTGTATGGTCCGGAGCGCGACCTTGTACGGCTGTGCTCATAGCCCCCGGCCTTGTACTTACAGCCTCCCACTGTGTCAGCGCGAACTCCCTCGAAAGCGGGAAATCACTCGTATTCGGGTACCACGAGATATCGGACGACCAGATTGTCGAGGGCGACCGCTACGACGGTGTGGAACTCGTAGCCGAGGGCGGTGGCCAGGATGCACTCGACTGGGCGCTGCTTAGCTTCACACCGCATCTGGACGACAACCTCGCCCCGGTTGCGCTCCCCTCCCCCGAAACGGGGATCGGCACCTGCGAGACCGTCTACGCCGTCGGCCATCCGCGAGGATATCCACTACGCCGAAGTGGCGGCGACGACCCGAGCGCGCCCCAAGCATGGTCGAGGGGACCGTCGGTGGATGGGCTGTTCCAGACAACACTCGATACGATCGATGGGTTCTCGGGTTCGCCAGTCTTCTCGCTGACCGATGACCGTCTCGTGGGGCTGGTCGTCCGCGGAGGGTTGACCGCGTGCAGCGAGACCGAGTCCTGCACCGAGCCCGACGAGACCGGGGCGGCACAGCTGTCCACCGCGATCGATCTCGCTGCGGCCCCGGAGGTCCGGAACATCCGAGATGAGTGGTGTGAACAGCTCGAGGCTGGGTGTTGAGAAGCCCCCGCTCGCCCAACGTGGATTCTGAGCCAGACTAGGATTCGTGTCCCTCGACTCCGGACAAGGCCCCGCCCTCCGCGGCGCGGGTCGTCGCATCGCGGCCGGACTGGTCGCGGCACCGATGCTCGACGTCGCTGATGATCGTGGGATCCTCAGCGGGCTGACGCAGCTCGATTTCGACATCCTGGGCGGCATCGGACTGAGCGCGTGGCTGTGGCTGGGATTCTTCGGGGCGCTGGGCGCGGCGTTTGCCTGGCTGTTTCCGGTTCACGGGCCGCGAGCGCGCGCGATCTTCGTGGTGGCCGTGTCAGCTCCGGTTGCTGCCTACTGGGTCGCCGGTGGACTCCGGCTCTCGATCGTCGTCAGCGTGCTCCTGCTGGCGCTGGGGTTGGTTTCCTGGAGCGTCGCAGGTTTCGATGCGGAGTCCGCGCCGTGAGCGGCGAACCTCCGCGATATACACTCCGGCCTCCGCCCGTTGTCATGCCTGTGCGTCCCCACTCCCTTGCACCGATGCCCGGTGGTGCGGCAACCGCGGTTGCCGCACCCGACGTGGCGGGGTGGAACCCACTGGAGCTGCTCACGGGTGCGAAGCCCGAAGCGGACGCGCCAGCGGATGTCATCGACTGGGACGCGGCTCTTCAGAAGTACGGCCGCCGCGTCGTCGTCTCTCTGATCGCCAAAGGCGCCCTCCCCGAGCGCGCGAAGGAGCTGGCTCAAGACGCCTGGTTCCGCGTCATTCAGAACTACCGCATGGGCCGGTTGAGCGAGGTGCGGCTGCCCGGAGTGGTGATCAAGCAGGCCACCTTCCTGTGGCAGGACGACCGAAGGCGCTGCTCGTCGCGGCTCACCCACGAGTCTGCCGACGGCACCATGCAACCCCACCGCGACGAACGGGAGCTCGAGCAGCAAGCCGCTGCCCGACACAAGCTCCGCAAGGTCCGCGAGATCATCGCCCAGGCGCACCCCAACGCGCGTCGGGTCTTTGAGCTGATGTACGACGGCGAAGCCCGACCTGCGTCTGAGATCGCGAAGGCCGTTGGTCTGTCGGTCCAGCGCGTTCGGCAGATTGCCTGCGAGTTCCGCAAGACCCTTCGCTCCGAACTCGAAGGAGGCTCCGATGCTTGATGTTCAGGACCACGTGTCGGCCAGTCATTTGTCCGACTATCTGCGCGGCGAGCTCGAGGCTACGGCCGAAGCCGGCGTCGAATCCCACATCGGTACGTGCTTGGTGTGTGCCCGGCGGTTGCGCGAAGAAGCCCAGCTCGAGGTGCTCCTGCACGAGGCGCATGGCGCTGCATTCGATGCACCCGCCACCGCCCAGCCTCGTCGCCGAGCGTTCTGGCAGCGTGTCGCGGCCACGGTCGCCAACTCGGCAGCCGCCGCTGCTGCCCTGCTGCTGGTGATCAACCCATCACAGCCGTTGAGCTCGCAGTCCAACGCCCGCACGGTGACCCACGATGGCACGACCCTCTCGTCATCGGCCTTCATCAACGACGCGCTGTGTTTTCCTTCGGGTGACACATCCGCCTCGGTTGCAGACGACAACTGCGAAGAACCGTTGACCGTCGCCATGGTCGTCATGGAGACGGACCCGGACGACTACCTCAGCCCGTTCGACGGCCATCTGGGGCAAGACCTGGGCCAAGAGTTGAACCGGTCCTCCGCGCTCAACGCCTGCCTGGTCGAAGACCTCGCCTGCGAACCGAGCTAATCGATCCGAGGCGAGGCCGTCTTCCGTCCCCGTGTCCCCTCAAGTGCGCCACCGGGCGCCAAGCTAGTGAGCGTCTCGCACCCGACTCACGCCGGTGTGATCCGCTAATGACAAGACTGAAGATCGAGTTGCTCGGTCGGTTCGAACGCAACCCCGGCTTCGGACCAGGTCGCAATGACCTCGAAGCCTGCCGCGACCGAGCGAGACTCGCCGTAGTCGCACCGTAGATGGTCCGAGGTCGGCGAATCGGTGGTCGCCAGCACGCAGCGAACCTCGCATGCATCCGTGGATGCGCTGGCAATGCCGATGGGCGTGGCCAATCCCTTCGCAGTGTTCTCGGCCAACTCCGCGTGCGAGACCGTGGCCCGCGCGTGGAATGCCACGGCCGTTTCCGCCGCTGGCGCAGCCGTTGCGAAGACCGGCGCAGCGGTCAAGAGTCCGAGAGCCGCGAAGGGGAGGAGCTTGCTGGGCACCCCTGTGTCTTCGTCCGGGCCACCGCGTTCTGAAGGCGGACGCTCCAGATCGCCAGCGGCCGGAGCGCGGTGTCCTATTGACCCACCGTGGCCCGCAAGAACGAGATGGTGTCCACAGCGTGGTCGATACGGGCCTGCACACTGTCCGCCCCGCCGTGACCTGACTGCGACTCCACCCGCAGCAACGCCGGATGAGTCCGCGGCGTGGCCCACTGCATCGCGGCCACAAACTTCCGCGCGTGGTTCGGGTCGACCCGGTCGTCGGAGTCCGCCGAGTTCATCAGCAGTGGGGGATATGGGGTGCCCTGTCGGACCCGATGGTAAGGCGAGTAGGCGAACAGCGTCGCGAACTGGTCGGGGTCCGCCGACGACCCATACTCCCCGATCCAGGTCGGCCCCGCGCCGAAGAGGTGATAGCGGACCATGTCCAGCAGAGGCACCTCGCAGACCACAGCGCCGAACAGCTCTGGCCGCTGCGTCATCACGGCGCCTACGAGCAGGCCGCCGTTGCTGCCACCCCGAATCGCGAGCCGGCCCGGCCGTGTCCACCCCTGCTCGACCAACCACTGGGCCGACGCGATGAAGTCGTCGAACACGTTCTGCTTGTTGGGGCCACGCCCCGCTTCGTGCCAGGACTCGCCGTACTCTCCGCCACCGCGCAGGTTCGGGACCGCGAAGACCCCTCCATGCTCGACCCACAGCGCGGCCGTCGGTGAGAACAACGGCGTCAGCGAAACGCCGAACCCGCCGTAGCCGGTGAGCAGCGTGGGGCGGTCTGCATCGAGCGGCGTGTCGTCACGGTGGACGACGAACATGGAGACGGGGGTGCCATCCTTGCTGTCGACCCAGACTTGGTCGACCTGGATGCGATCGGTGTCGATGGGTGTGTGTTGCTTCCAGAACAGCGTGCGCTCGCCAGTGGCAGGGCGGATGTGATGCCACTGGGGTGGGTCGGCGAACGAGGCGTAGTAGAGGAATGCATCGTCCTGCGTCGCCGAACCCACGATCGCGGCCACCGTGCCGCGACCCGGAAGCCCGAGCGGCCGCGGACTCGACCCGTCGAGATCACGGACCTCGAGACGCGAGTGCGCCTTGTCCAACCATTGCAGGGTCAACGCATCGGAGCTCACGTGCACCCCTTCGAGGGTCCCTTCCCCCTGCGGAATGAGCTCGCTCCACGGGGCCGCCGGGTTGTTCAGGTCCAGCTCCAGCACCCGAAAACGCGGTGCATCGCGGTTGGTGTGTAGCAACAGCCGGTCCCCGATGACCTGAGCGGACGCTTTCTCGGACTCCCCCGCGTTGATCGGGACGAATGTGCGCGTCTTCGCAGTGAGGTCTGCGACGTGGATCTCCGTCGCCCGGAACTCGCGGAATCGCGAGATGACCAGCCAGCGGCCCTGCGGCGAGACCTCCCCCCACAAGAACGACTGGTTGTCGCCCAGCGGCCCGTAGATCCGCTCGTCGAACTGCGGGCGAGTGCCGACGACATGCCGACGAACCGACGCGGTCCCGGGACGCTGCGGTGCCTCGACGTCGGGGTCGGTCGAAAGCCCCGTGTAGTAGAAGGCGGACTCGTCGGGCATCCACGACGGCGACGCATAACGAGCACCCTCGATCGGTGCATCGAGGTCTTCTCCGGTCGCCACGTCGCGGAGCATCAGCGTCGCGTCATCGGAGGCATTCGTCGCCCGCAGGAACGTGACGTACCGACCTTCTGGACTCGGCATCACCTGCCGAACCGTCACGGCGGCTCCGAACACCGCCGGGTCGATGAGCACTCGCTCGTTGCCGCCACCCACATCGCTGACGAAGTGCCGCGCCTTATCCTCGCCGCGCCGGCGCCGACTGTAGAACCAGAGCTTCCCCCGCTGCACGGGAGCGGACCGGCTCTCGACCTGAAGCAGGGGTCGCAACGCGGCGCGCAGTGCTTCGCGGCCCGGCACCCTGGCCAGCCAGTCGCGCGCGAACACGTCCTGTGCCCGCGTCCACTCCACCGTGGGCTCGTCCATGACCTCGAGCCATCGGTAGGGATCCGCAACGTCGACGCCGTGCAGCCGATCGACGACCGACTCTCGGCGCGTGTCGGGCCGAGCCGCGGGTGCGGTCTCGGGCAGCGGCGCGATCTGCTCCGACCGTGGCTGCGGCGAAGCCTCGGGCGGGCGGCAAGCGGCAAGACTCAGCGCGAGGAGCAGGTGGGCGCGCACGCTGGGATTGTCGCGGATCCGGCCGCCGCGCAGGGCATCGCTTGCTTGCGCCAGCCGCTACGTTTACAACGTATGTGGGTTTAGGTCGGTTCGTGATGTTGAAGCGAGTTTCAGGGTCGGTGGTGTTGGCGTGTGCGCTCGGCTGGGTCGGACCCGCTTCAGCGGCCAAGAACCCTGGACGGAGTCTCGCCGACGGCCGGCTGGAACGCGCAACCGGCACCCTGTCGCGAGATGCGCGAGACGCACAGTTCAAGCCGGCACCTGCGAGCCGGCGCGCCGCACTGCGCCGGCTCGAGGCGGAGCTCGGGCCCATGTCCGTGTCCTGGGATGCGGCAACGGACGTCCCGCATCACCTTCTTCTGTCCGGTCTGCCTGCCCCAGGCGTGATGGCCGATGCCGCCGCGGCCGAAGCCGTCGCCCTGGACCTGCTCTCCCGCCACTTGGACCTGCTCGCTCCCGGCACGCTCGCTTCCGACTTTGTCCTGGCGAGCAACGATCTCAGCGCCGGCATTCGCAGTGTCGGCTTCGTTCAAACCCACGGGGGCGCGCCTGTCCTTGGAGGTCAGATCAGCTTCCGGTTCAAGTTCGACCGGCTGGTGATGATCGCCTCGGGGGTGTACCCCGACATCGTCATCCCAAGTCGCTCTCGTGCCGCGACCAGCCGTGAGGTCGTCGCCCGCGCGCGCGGCTGGGTCACCCGCGACATCCCCGGATCCCTGACCAAGAGCGGCGCCGTGCAAGGGCCCTTCGTGCTCCCGCTCGTCGACGATACCGGCGCGCTGGAGTACCGCGAGGTCTGGCGGACAACGCTCGACCTCGCATCCCCCTCCACGCGATGGACGGTCTACCTCGACGCCGCGACCGGCGATCCGGTCGCACGGGAACAAACCCTCCTGTTCGGTACCGGGCAGCTCCTGCTCGACGTCCCCCTGCGCAACCCCGGCAGCCCTCGTCTTCAGGCGCCCGCCGACCAGCTGTTTGTGGAGGTGGACGGAGCCGCCGAGACCACGACCGATGGCGGGTTCTTCAACTTCCCCGGCGCGACGGCGACCGTGGAGCCCACGACCCAGGGCGTGTTCGCCGAGGTCACCAACGATGCGGGCCCCGAAGCCAGCGTCAGTCTCCCGGCGAGCAGCGACTCCGCATCCGTGTGGTTCGAACCAACCGAAGAGGCCGGTGCGCAGCTGAACGCCTACGTCCACACGATGGTCGTCAAGGACTTCGTCCGGACCCTCTCGACCGTCGACTGGCTCGACGAACCCATCCCGGTCATCGTCAACATCGACGACGACTGCAACGCGTTCTCCGACGGCAACAGCATCAACTTCTTCACCAGCGGCGGCGGTTGCGAGAACACGGCCCTGCTCGCCGACGTCGTCTATCACGAGTTCGGACACTCGCTGCACTCCCAGTCACTGGTCCCAGGCGTGGGCCAGTTCAACGTCAGCCTCAGCGAGGGCATCTCCGACTACCTCTCGGCCACGATCACCGGTGACTCGGGACTCGGGCGTGGGTTTTATGCGGGGGACTTCGAGACACCGCTGCGAGACTTCGACCCCGAGGGGTTCGAGTATCGCTGGCCAGAGGACCGCGGTGAGGTCCATGCAGAGGGGCTCATCATCGGCGGCGCGTTGTGGGACCTCCGCAAGCGCATGATCGAGAAGCTCGGGATCAATGGAGGCCGCGCGTACACCGACCGCGTTTGGTACGAGACCACGAGACGCGCCGTCGACATTCCCTCGATGTACCCCGAGGCGTTGTTGCTCGACGACGACGATGGCAACCTGACCAACGGCACGCCCAACGGTTGCGACATCAACGCCGCCTACGGGCCGCACGGGTTGTTCAACCCCGGTCGCGGAAACGAGCAGGTTTCCATGACCGCGGAGGCGAGCGGTCCGGTCGTGTCCCTCGAGCTCTCCCTGCCCAACTTTCCCGACTGCCCCATCGCCGCGGCGCCCACCGTCGTGTGGCGTGAGCGAGGCGCTGATGACACCAACCCGGTCGTCATGGAGCGCACACCGGGCACCGTCAGCGGATACTCCGCCCAACTCCCGGCTCAGGCCCCCGGCACCGTCCTCGAACTGCAGGTCCTCCCCGGCTACGACCTCGACCCCGGGCGAACGCTGCCCGACAACATCGTCGACCCCTGGTATCAGCTCTACATCGGCGAGGTGATCGAGCTGGGCTGCCTGGGCGCCGACTCCGACTTGATCGCAGATCCCGGATGGGAGTTCGGGACGTGGTCCTCCGACTCTTCGGGCAGCGATCCGAGCGAGCCGTTCGGCACCGGCGACCACCTGTGGCAACCCGGAAACTACCCAGCGGGCCGAACCGAAGAGCTCGCGTTCGGAGCCGTCGACACGGGGCCCTACACCCAAGTCCGGCTGCAGCTGCGGCGCTGGCTCGCCGTCGAGGACGGCTACTTCGACCGCGCGTACATCGACGTCAACGGTGAGCGGCTCTGGGAAAACTTCGCGGCGTCCGAGGACTATCTGGCCTCGTTCCACCACGTCGACCAGGAATGGCGATTCGTCGACTTCGACATCAGTGAGTTCGTCGGGCCGCAGGGCGTCGAGATCACGTTCGGTACCCGCGCTGACGGGGGCCTGGAGTTCGGCGGATGGTCGCTCGCCGAGGTGTGTGTCGTCGCAGTCGATGGTCCGGTCTCCGGCTGCGGGAATGGCGTGCTCGAAGCACCCGAGGCCTGTGACGACGGCAACGTGGCCGCGGGCGATGGCTGCGATGCAAGCTGCCAAGTCGAGCCGGGCACACCGATCCCAGAGGAACCCGAAGAGGGCACCGACTCCGAGGGAGAGGACGACCCGGACGGCGATACGGACGGGCCGGTGGATCTTCTCGACGACGGCCTCATCGACCGCGGCTGCGTGTGCACATCGGGCGGCTCTGGCGGAAGCGAGGGCCTGCTGCTGTTCGTTTTGCTCAGCGTGCTCCGTCGACGCCGCCGGCGTTGATAGCCTCCGCGGTATGTCGGTTGTCCTGTATCACCACCCTCGAACGCGCGCCGCCAACATCATCTGGCTCCTCGAAGAAGTCGGGTGCGAGTACACGCTCGAATACGTCGAGCTTCAACAGGGGGCCCAGAAGACCGACGCCTTCAAGGCGCTCAACACGATGGGCAAGGTCCCCACTGTGGTCGATGGCGAGGTGGTCTTGGCCGAGGTGGCGGCGATCGGCATGTACCTCGCCGACAAGTACGCACCCGGGCGATTGGCCCCCGCTTTGGACGCACCGCAGCGAGCCCCCTACCTCCGCTGGATCTGCTACGGGCCCTCGGTGATCGAGCCTGGCTGCATGGCCAAGGCCGGGAACTGGGACTTCAAGCCGCAGAGCGCCGGCTGGGGAACCTACGAAGAGATGGTGGACACCATCGACCTTGCGATCGGCGAGGGTCCCTTCGTGTTGGGTGACACCTTCTCCATGGCCGACATGCTGTTTGGCGGCACCGTCGGATGGATGATGATGTTTGGCATGCTGCCCAAGAAGCCCGCGTGGGAGGCCTACATCGAGCGCCTCAACGCGCGCCCGGCCAGGCAGAAAGCCCGAGCGATCAACGAGAAGATCGCTGCCGAGCACGGCCTGTGAGGCCTATGACGAGCGGGCAGGCGCGACCAAGCGGCGGCGGCCGTCGTGGCTGAGCATCACATCCGGAGCGTCCAGCTCCTTGCGGTCCCACAACTGACAGGTCACCTGTTTGTGCTTCTGGTCGAGCGCCTCGCAGTAGTTGGTGAACTTGCACCGACGCACCTGCGAGCCTTGTCCCTCCAGCACCTTCGCGAACCAGTCGGGGTCCGCGATGGACTGCCGGGCTGCCCCCACGACATCTGCGTGCCCCGCCTCGAGCACCGCCTCGGCCTGAGCAAAGGACGCGATGCCGCCCGCGACGACCACGGGCGTCTCGAACCCGGCGTCTCGGACCGACCGGCGGATCTTTCCCGAAGCTTCGACGTTGCGACCAAACGGCCCCTTCGTGTCCGAGAAGACGGTGGGCATGCACTCGTAACCGCTGGGTCCCGTGTAGGGATACGCGGACCATCCTTCCTTGGGCGCCAGTGCGTCCTCGAACTTGCCGCCTCGAGACAGGGAAAGAAAGTCCATGCCCGCCTCTGCGAATCGCCGCGCGAAGTAGGACGCGTCCGTCACATCGCTACCGCCGTCGATGATCTCGTGGGAGAGAAAACGACAGCCGACCGCATAGTCCGGGCCCACCCGCTCGCGCACGGCGTCGTAGACTTCGAGCGGCAGCCGGACCCGCTGTTCGAGCGCCCCTCCGTACCCATCCTCCCGCGTGTTTCGGCGCGACAGAAACGACGCCATCGTGTAGGCGTGGGCGTAGTGGAGCTCGACGCCGTCGAAGCCAGCCGCCTGAGCACGCGCCGCCGCGTCGGAGAATAGCGGCGGCAAAACAGCAGGAAGCTCCGCCACATGCGGGAGGTGCAGGTCGGTCACGCGTTCTCGATCGCCATGCGTGAGCGCCTCTCGCTCCCGTGGCGAGAGCACCTCGGCCAAGGACGCATCGGTCATTGCCAGCAACGCGGCCCGCACGGTCGCCTCGTCCTGTGCACCGACGGACTCACGATGCGCATCGGTGATCGACAGGAACTGCCGGAGGAACCGCTCCTTCGTGGGGCGCCTGCGGATCCGCAGAAAGTCGATGAGCTGGATGAACAGTTTGGTGTGCCCCCCACTGCGCTCCCGAACCGTCTCGACCAACTCCCGCAGACCCGGCACGAAGCGGTCGTGACCCACCCGCAGCAACGGCCCACTGGGAACGTCCCGAATGCCGGTCGCCTCCACGACGATCGCCCCTGGCCGTCCCTGTGCGAACCGCCCATACCAGGCAAGCACGTCCGGGGTGACAAACCCCTCCTCCGTCGCCCGCCACGGCACCATCGCGGGGATCCACGTGCGATGAGCGAGCGTGAGAGGACCCATCGAAACGGGCGAAAACCATCGAGATGCGGCCGCCTGCTCGGCCGTAGGCCAGGCATCGCCGGGGAGCGGGTGCCGAATCCGTTCGGGGGGTCGCCACATCGCCGAAGACCATACCGCGTCTGATACCTTCGGGCGCATGAGGGCCTCGCTGGCGACCACCGCGGTCTTGTTCATCGCAGCGTGCGATCCGACGCCGGGGCCCGACGCTTGCTACGGCGTGTGCGGCGAGGGCACGCACTGCGAGGCGGGCAAGTGCGTCGTCGCTGAACTCGAGGAACCCGAGCCCGAACCTGAGGCCGCCTCGGGCAAGAAGAAGAAGAGACGCCGCCGAGGGCGAAAGGGCTCCGGCGCCTCGAAGGACGAGGGGTCCTCGTTCAAGGCCGAGGACGACAGCAACGTACCGGGCTACGATCCCAAGGCGGCCAAGGGCCTGGACATGAACGCGGGAACCGATCGCCTTGCCGATCGCACCATCCGACAGCATCTGTCGCGGCTCGAGCCCAAGTTCAACAAGTGCATCGAGAAGTCGGCGCTCGCGCACGAGGAGAGCCTCAAGGGCGAACTCGACTTCGTGCTCTCGATCCAACCCAGCGGTAAAGTCGGCGGCGTCACGGTCAAGGCCAGCGGCAACCTCAAGAAGGCGGGGGTGGTCCCCTGTGCTCGCAAGGTCGTGTATGGTCACCGCTTCCCGAGTTTCGACGGATCCACGATGGGCGTCGACTACTCGTTCAAAGTCGACTGACATGCGCAAGGCCACCTACTCGGGCGTGTTCCTCATCGCCATGGCGACCCTGATCATCGAGGTGCTGCTCACGCGCATCACCTCGGTTGTCGCCTGGTACCACCTGGCCTTCTTCGTGATCTCGCTGGCCATGCTCGGCATGACCGCGGGTGCCGTCGTGGTGTTCGTGAGGCCCAAGTGGTTCCGCGACGAAGACATCACGCGGAGGCTGGTTCAGGGGTCAGGGCTGCTCGCCCTCTTGATGCCGCTCGGCGTCTGGGCTGCCCTGCAGATTCCGCTCGAGCCGATCACATCGGCCGCGAGCTTCGCCGAGACGCTCGGCTACGGCACCGCGCTCGCCATCCCGTTCACGGTCAGCGGCGTCGTGCTCACCCTGGCACTGACCCGCGCTGGCATGCCGCCGGGCATCGTCTATGGGGTCGACCTGGTCGGTGCCGCCGCGGGGTGCGTGGTCGTGATCCCCCTGCTCGATCTGGTGGATGCGCCCAGCGGAATCCTGATCGCGAGCGGACTTGCCGCGGCCTCCGGCTACGCGTTCGCCCACGGAGGCAAAGCGGCGGTCAGCTCCGGTCAGATGCGAGCCCTGCTCGCGCTCACCGTGGTCTTGGTCGGCGGCGGCATCGGCAACGCAGCCAGCGATGGCGGACTGGTCTACCCCCGCTACGTGAAGGGCTTCGAGGACCTGCGCTCGATTCACGCCTTCCGGGAGTGGAACACCTACTCCCGGGTCACGGTCGACGACACCATCGAGGTGCCCCCTGCTCTGTGGGCGCCCTCGCGCAAACTCCCGCCCGAGCTCGCGCAGCCGATCCCGCAGCGCTTCGTCAAGATCGACGGTGCCGCCGGGACGATGATGGCGGGCCTCGACACCAATCCCGATGACGACCTCCCGGGCGCCCCGAACATGCACGAGTACCTGGCGTGGGACGTCACCTCCTTCGCTCACCTTCTGCGTCCCCATGGCCCCGCCGCCGTCATCGGAGTGGGTGGGGGCCGCGACGTGCTCGAGGCTGTCCGGGTCGGACATGACAAGGTTGTGGGCGTCGAGCTCAACGATCTGATCGTGCACCTGCATGAAGGTCCGATGCGGGAGTTCTCCGGCATCGCGGACCTGCCGGGCGTCACACTCGTCAATGACGAGGCGCGCTCGTTCATGGCGCGTGACCAGCAGCGCTACCGGGTGCTCACGATGTCCCTCATCGACACCTGGGCTGCCACAGGAGCAGGCGCATACGCGCTCTCGGAGAACGGCCTGTACACGGTCGAGGCCTGGCGCATCTTCCTGAGCCGGCTCGAGCCCAAGGGCATTTTCACGGTGTCCCGTTGGTACAAGCCATCATCCCCCGGGGAGACCGCACGCATGCTCGGCCTGGCCATGGAGACGCTGTGGTCGCTGGGCGTCAAGGAGCCCCGCAAGCACATCGTGCTGCTGCAAAACCAGGCGATCGCCACGCTGTTGGTCTCCGCGCTGCCGTTCTCCGACAAGGACATCGATCGCGTCCAGCGTCAGGCGGTCAAGCGCGGCTACAACATGCTGCTCACGCCCCGACGCCTACCGCTCAACCCGATGCTTCGCGAACTCGCCGAGTTCACCGATCGCGACGCCATGTGGGCTTGGGCTGAGAGCCAAGACCTAGACTTCACGCCGCCCACCGACGAGCGACCGTTCTTCTTCAACATGCTGCGGCCCGGCGCTTGGCTGACCCATGGTGAAGATCTCGGCGAGCTCGACCACGCGTTCCTCGGCAACCTCTACGCCACCCAGACCCTGATCTACGCGACGGTTGCATCCACGGTGCTGACGTTCTTTGCGGTGGTCATCCCACTGCTTTGGCGTCGCAAGGACCTGTCGGGGTACCGCCTGGCGGACGTGGGTGCCTCCTGTGGCTACTTCGCGCTCATTGGGCTTGGCTTCATGTTCGTGGAAATGGGCCTGCTGTCGCGGCTCAACGTCTTCATCGGCCACCCGACCCTCGCCCTGGCCTCCCTGTTGGGCGGCATCATCTTCTTTACGGGGGTCGGCAGCCTGCTCTCGGGCAAGGTCCCCATGGACCACCCGCTCGTCGCACGCCTGTACCCGCTGCTCCCGGCCCTGCTGGTCGTCGGGGTCGCACTGACCCTCGACCCAATCATGCAGTCGTTGGCCAGCGCCCCCACGGCAACCCGCGTCTTTGCGGGGGTCGCCGTCGTCGGCGTTCCTGCACTCGGCATGGGCTTAGGATTCCCCCTTGGGCTTCGCTTGGTCAGTGCCCTTTCCGGGGAAGGCCGACCCGACCTCGGACCGTGGATGTGGGGTGTCAACGGAGCGTGCGGCGTGGTGGCCAGTGGTCTCGCCCTGACGTGCTCGATGGCTTGGGGAATCGCGGCGACGCTCTACGCAGGAGCAGTGTGTTACGTCGCATTGTTGGCGTGCACGGCTTGGCTCGTGCGCGGACGGACGTGATAGCGTCCGCGGGATGCTCGCATCGGCTCTGCTCTGCCTCGCTGTAGCTGCACCTGCACCCGCGTCTGGTGACGCTCCAGCGACGACCACCGAGCCCGGCGCCGCCCCGCAGGGCGACCCGGGTCGTGGCTACGACGGTGCGACGGCGGTGCCGACTCCTGATCCCGAGGCGGAGATGGCCTGTCTCTTATACACATCTGACGCTGCCGACG
>OJGU01000483.1_pt1 | contig 23398 bp, 18 predicted proteins | sample 1594741 | NCBI WGS metagenome assembly OJGU01 (sample SAMN05416841, study PRJEB24817) | seawater metagenome | isolation source: Sea water | place: Canada:Atlantic | collected 2013-07
TCTACACTAGATCGCTCGTCGGCAGCGTCAGATGTGTATAAGAGACAGCTCCCAAGGGTGATGTCGAAGGGATCGACGTGTTGTTCGTGCTCGACAACTCCGGGTCCATGGGCGTGGCACAGCGACGGCTTCAAGAGAGCGCTGCCGCGATTGTGGCGGGTCTCGACGCCACAGGGCTCGACTACCGAATCGGTGCCACGACGACGGACAACAGCAACTACTGGTGCCAAGGAGCAGGGGTGGGTGACCCGGATGGAGGACACCTCGTCCCGCCCGTCAGCTGTCGAACCCACGCTGGAGACTTCTACTTCAGCGGCACCGATACGGACGTCTACGACGAGGCCTGTGCCGAGCAGTGCAACCTCGAAGAACTCTCGCTGGCCCCTGGTGCACCACCGTGGCTGTCCTCGGACACCCTCGCCGGAACGTCCATGGCGGAGGCGCTTGCGTGCTCCCTCCCGATGGGCATCAACGGTTGTGGCTTCGAACAACCCCTCGAGGCGATGTACCTCGCCACAACGTGGAGCGAGGCTCCCGGGAACCTCGAGAGCGGCTTCATTCGGCCCAACGCTCACCTCGTCGTGATCTTCGTGACCGATGAAGTGGACTGCTCCGTCGATCCCATTCACGAACAGACGGTTTTCGGCGAGCAAGGCGTCGGCAACCAGGCCTTCTGGTCACTGCCTCAGGAGCAGCAGTCCCCCACCTCAGCCGTCTGCTGGAACGCGGGGGTGCAATGCTCCGGCTCCGGAACGCCCCAGTACGACGCCTGCGTGGCGCACAACAAGGCCGTCGACGGCTCGGACGCCCAGAACGCAGCAGAGTCGGTCATTCGTCCGCTGGCCCGGTACGCCAGCCGCCTGGACACGCTTCGGGCGAGCAAGGTCGCCGGCGCCGGGGTCTACACATTCGGCATCACGGGGGTGCCGGAACCCTACACCGGACCCGCAGACATCTTGTACGCCCGCGGTGCAAACCCCTCGAACCCCGACTCCTTCAACGCCAGATTCGGCGTCGGCCCTGGCTGCAGCCAGGGGGACATCGAAGCGGTTCCTCCGGTCCGGATGTTGGAGTTCACGCAGACCGGAGACCAACCTGGGGTCCCCCTGTTCTCGATCTGCGCGAACAGCTACGGCGCCTTCTTTGGGCAGATGTTTGCCCAAATCGACGGCTGAGCGTCACTCGCAGGCGAACACTTCGTCGAGCGCGCCGTTGAGCGTCCCCGCGATGGAGACGTGCCCCAGCCCGTTGGGGTGCACCAGGTCTGCACCACCGAGCATCCAGTACGCGGACCCTTCCGCGTAGTTGGGGCAGCCCTCGGTACCGAAGTGGTGCCCGTGACCCAGGAACACGGGGTACTGGTCGGACAAGTACGTGTCCGGTCGGGCGTCGACGCGCGCGCGCAAGGTGTCGTTGTACTCGGTGAGCAGCTGCGTCTTGAGCGGGCTCATGAACGCGAAGGGATCGGCGCTGCAGTCATCGAACGGGTTGAACTGCGTGTTGACGACCAGCGTCGCCCCATCGGGGAAGTTCGCAGGATCGTCGACCCAAGCTTCGATGTTGTCCCACAGCGTCTCGAACTCGGGCGCGAGGTCGTTGCGGTAGGCATCTTCGGCCGCGGCATCCGACTGCAGCAGGAGCGGCGAGATGTCGTTGCCCCCAACCCAGACCACCACCAACGTGTGACCAGGCATCCCCACGGGCGCTCCGGGAAGCTGCATGTTGACCACATCGCGGGTCACCGCTCCGCTGACCGCGAGGTTCTCGTACGTCGCGCCGGGTGCGTAGTTTTCGGCGAGATACTCGTGCGATAGCCGAGCGCTGCAAGTCTCCGACTCGCTCTTCCCGTCTTGTCCGAAACAGGCGAAGAGGCTGTCCCCAAAGAACATCATTCGGGTCGGGATGTCGCCGCAGACTTCTCCGCCCGAGGGGTCGCCGGTGGCCTCACCACCGCTGCTCGAGCTGTCCGCGGCCGAGGTCTCGCTTTCGTCGATGCCGGAGGTCGAACCGGGGCCGCTGGTCCCAACCGACGGATCGGTCCCCGTTGTGCCGATGTCGCCCGTCGAACCGTTGGCCTCGGTGCCGGAGCCTGTTTCGTCCGACTCCGCTGGACACCCGGCCGCAACCAGCACAGCCACCAACAGACCACCCTTTGTCCAATTCGTCCCGCTCACGTCACGAGGACGATACAGCATCCGGGCGGACGACTCAGTTCGCGAGCGCGGGAGACCAGAGCGCTTCACCGAGCGCACGCGCCAACCCGCGGGCCGTCGCCACGGTGGGAAGACCCGCTTCCACGCACAACTCCCGCTCTCTCTCGATCGAAAGCGCGCTCAGAAGGTCCTGGACCGCCTGAACCCGGGCCCGCTCGACTCGGTCTCGTGCTGCGCGCTCCAAGCGGCGACGCGCCCATGCGTCGACCGCCCACGAGAACTCTGCATGTCGGAGTCCATCGCACGCCACCCGATCCATCGTCCGACGAATGACCGGATCTCGCGCTGCCAGCGACTGGTAGCGCGCCTCGAGGGCGGACCAGGTCTCTCGCACGCAGCCCTGACTCGCGTTCTCGACCGCGAGCGACTCCAACGACCGGACCGCGATCGACACCACTTTGGGCTGCCGAGGACGGACACCCCACCGCAGTGCGAGCGTCTCCAGCATCGCGGCGTTGTTGAGTGCAGACGCGGACGCGGCCCGAGCCGAGCTCACCAACTCCGGAGGAGCATCGTGGGCCTTGAGCTCGCGTACGACGGCCCGCAGCGCCATCCACGAGCCGCTCTCTGCATGTGAAGCTTCCGCCAGCCAGGCCCCCACCACGTCGTCCGCCCCCCAGGCGAACGTCACGGACGGTTGGACCGAGGCATGACCTCGACCCCTCAACGTCCGGGCGGCATCCGCTGCCGCCTCGGCCCCAACCCAGCACCCTGGAACCTGCTCGTGTTGTTCGAGCAGGCTCGCCATCAAACCTAGAAGTCGTCCCATTCACCAAGCCAATTCTGCGGCGCTCTCCCCCTAAGGAGCCTCGCCGCCAATCCAGTCCAAGCCGACGGCCTTGAATACAACTGCCGTGCCAAAGCTCCAGCCGTGTAACCGCCGCGCCACCTCGCCCCACACCGCGACATTCGTGTCCGGGCATGCGACTGCAGTGCCGCGATCGCCGGCGGCCCGGTAGACTCTGTGGACTCTGGCCAACATCGGCTACCTGCAGGTCGTCCGGCACTGCAACCACGTGTGCGGGTTCTGTTCGAATCCGACGACGCCGTACACCCACGACTTCGACAGCATGCGCGTGCTCGTCGACGATTTTGTTGAGCGTGGTTACTTCGGCATCATTCTCACCGGGGGTGAACCAACCCTGCACCCGGAGCTTCCGAGGATCGCCGCGTATGCCAACGAGCAAGGGCTGCACGTCCGGCTGATCACCAACGGCTCGCGGCTCTCACAGCCCGACTTCGCTCAGGCGCTCGCCGAAGCGGGCGTCCGGCTGGTGCACGTCTCGGTCTACTCCGTCCGGCCCGAGGTCGAGGCCAGGCTACGCGGCACCGAAGACACCCTGCCCAAAGCCTACGCAGCGATTGACAATGCCGCTCGATTCGGAATCGAAGTCAACATCAACTGCGTCATCAACAAGCTCAACGCCGACCACCTCCACGAGAACATCCGGGTGCTCGTGGGGCAGCATCCCCACATCCGGCACTTTGTCTGGAACAACCTCGACCCCTCCATGGGACGCGCCGAGGTCAACCAGGCCACCTTCACGCCGCGGCTCGCCGAGTTCGAGCTCTCGCTACAGCGGGCGATGAAACTCCTGCACAAAAGCGGCCGGACGTTTCGCGTGGAGAAGGTTCCGCTCTGTTACATGACCGACTTTGCGTGGGCCAGCACCGAGACCCGCAAGATCGTCAAAGGAGAGGAACGCATCGTTCACTTCTTGGACGACAAGCAGACCGTCCGGCAGACCGAGTGGGGGCACATCTACACCGAGGCTTGCGATGTGTGCTCGCTGCGATCGATCTGCGGAGGGTTGTTCGACCGGGGTGATGGCTATGACCCGGCCGAGCTGCATCCGGTGTTTGTGCCGCTGCAGCCGGTTGTGGAGCATGTGCTGGGTGACGGGACGGACCCCAGTCAGAAGCCGCTGAGTTTTTCGCAGTGGAAGAAGCGGTTCACGCGGGCCGAGCGTGATGAGAGCGCGCCGGCTGTGCAGCGCGATGCGTCATTGATCCCGGTGGGTCGGGTGACGGATCGCGGGGAGCGGCTGTACGCCGCGAAGCGAAAGGCCGAGGGGCGGAAGGCGGAGGCGAGTGGGATCGCGATGGAACGTGGGCAGGACGAGGAGTCGTGAAAGCCGACAGGTGATGTCAGAGCTCAGGAGTGGTCTCTGGGCTCGTCCGCTTTCGATAGCGCCGGACGTAGGCGATGGGCAGCACCACCGCCGAGCACAGCAGGGCCGGGAGGATGCCGAGCCCGAGAACGAAACAAAGATCGAACGCGAGCACGAACAGCTCCCAGAGCACGTTCGGGGTGAGCACCACCAGTCCGAGGTCGGCGACCAGAAGGGGCAGCGCGATGATGAGGATGGGTGGGCCGATGCGCGCCGCGGGCCCCAAAGACGCGACCATCCAGTCGTGCTCAGCACCGGCCGAGCGCAAAGCTCCCCCGAGGTCCAAGGTCTGAGCTTCGAGTAGTCCCCACAGCCCCCAGAACGCAAGTCCGACCGAAAGCGGCGTCAGTACGAGGGGGACGAACATCCACGGACCCACCGTCTTCCACGCGAGCCATCCGCTGCCCGCGACCAGTCCAACGATCGCCCCAACGTACGCCCCGTACCCGATGGCGACGAGCAGCATCACCACAACATCCGCCGCACCGGTGACTTCCAGCTCCCCGCGGAGCATCGACACCAGCGCAAAGACGACAATGAGCGCGGTGGTGATGAGAAACGCTCGCTTCGCACCGGCGATGAACGTGCGCACGAGAAACTTGAGCTCTGCGACAAGCGCTTGACCCAACGACCGCACGGCCGACTTCGCCGCAGCGGGACGGGTGCCTGAGGGTTCCAACAAGTCACGCTATCACGCGTCGTCCGACTCGATGACCGGCGCTAGGCCTCGACAACGGCCCGAAGAGGATCCGCCCGGCCATTGTTTGCGCGTCGCCGGGCGCCTATCCGCGTCGTCGTCGAAGAAGCCCGAGCAGCAGCAGTCCGACGCCCAGATGAAGCGGACCGCCTGGCTGAGACGTCCGACACGAACAGCCTCCCTCGTCCTCGCCAAACCCCTGCGGGAGCGAGCGTCCGGAGTCACCGGTTCCGCTCGATTCAGGATCGACCGGTTCGGGGCCGTCGGGTTCTCCGGTCCCGACCTCGCCAGCGCCGGTTGAAGTCTCATCATCGGGGCCGGTGGTCGTTCCGGGGGCCTCGCCCGTCTCCTCACCGCCAGCGACAGCGCGCGTCACCAAGACCACCCGGGTGCCGGGATAGTTTTCCTGGTCAAACGTCGCGGAGACGACTTCGTAGTCGTCCGCTGAGGTTGCCGCATCGTGCGTGCCCTCGGCAACGGCCGAGAACACCGCGAGCCCAGCGGCATCGGTGGCCTGGCTGGCGCCCCCGTCGAGCGACACGTCGAGGCCGGCGATCACGGGACTGTCGCAGGCGCCTTCGAAGTGCCCCTCAAACGCGAACGCGGGCCGGCCTGAGAACGTTGCGGCACACGCTTCACTGGCGTCGACCAAGACCCGGTGGGTATCGATCGCGGCGTACTCGTAGTTGACCGTGAGCGTGTCGCCGGCCGAGACCGCGCAGAGTTCTTCGTCCGGGAGCTCGCCCGAGGGTTGACCGTTGCCTTTGAGCCACGTGTCTTCGGTCGCGGTCAGCGTGCAGGGTGCGTCCGCATCCACGGCGATGACCTCGACCTCGCCCTCGTTCACCACGTCCGTGATGAGATCCATGTACAGTGGCCAATTCCAGTTCGACCCGGGGTCGGTGTGGCTCTGGTTGGGCAGCTCGACGTGCCCCACGATGTGGTCGCGGTCGACCGGGATGTCGTAGGTCTCGCAGAGCCATCGCGCGAGCCGGGCGGACTCGACGTAGTTTGGCCACGTGTACCAGGTCGCGTCATCGATGAACCCCTCGTGCTCGATGCCGATCGCTTGCGAGTTGCTGTTGCCGACGTGCCACGCCCGGTCACTGTTGAGGACCATCTGGGTGATCTCGCCGTCCTCGGCCCGCATGCAGTAGTGCGCCGACACGTTGGCGTCTGGGTTCTGGAACCACGAGATGGATCCCCCGTAGTAGCCCTGCATCGTGTGCACCACGACGAAGTCAGGGTCGGAACCACATCGGTGCGAAAAGGTGCAAGAGCGCCACCGGCGCAGCGCGCCTGAATCCCTCGGCTAGAGGCTGAGCTGCGCGGACTCTGGCTGCTCGATGTGAGGCCGGCGAATGCGACTTCGATTGAGTTTGTACGTGCCGTAGAGGATGACGTTGCTCCACTCGATGGGGCTGACGTGCTTGAGCATCGAGAGGTCGATGCCTTCGCTCTCGGGGTCACCGTGGCGAATGGCCCGGGACATCTCGCGGGCCTGCCAGTAGATGATGCAGGAGACGACGAGCGTCAGACAGCTGCAGCTGTTCATCTGCTCCCACAGCTCGCGAGGCTTGATCCGTCCTCGGCGGCCATAGAAGACATCACGCGATAAGGAGTGGAGTTGCTCGACCTTGAGCAACCTCTTCCGGACCCTGCTGCGCAGCTCTGGCTTGGAGAGGTAGCTGAGGATGAACTCCGTCTTGAAGACGCGACCGAGTTCTCGGCTTGCACGGTAGATCCGGTTCTTCCCGCTGTATCCGGCGAGGCGCTTGAGCACGACAGAAGCCGTTGCGTGGCCTTCTTCGAGCGAGGCGAAGAGCTGGCCGAGCCGGTCCCATTCTTCGGCGATCACATTGATGTCGATCGTCCGGTTCGCATGCCCCACCAAGGGGTTGAGAGGGCCGTAGTCCCGCTCTCGATCGATCCGGTAGATGCGTTGCCGTTGCAGCCCTTTGATCCGCGGGCAGAAACGTCGCCCGAGCATGGCGAACGCAGCGAAGTTCAGCTCCGTGTACCCGTGGGTGTCGGTGTAGTGCTCCTCGAGGTCGAGCTCGCTCTCGTTGTAGAGCAAGCCATCGAGGACGAAGGCAGCATCGCGGTCCGAACACTCGATCGGCGTGCTGTAGAGCGGCGCGTAGTTATCGACGACGAAGGTGTAGAACTCGAGGGCGAAGTCGCTGAACGTGGTGCTGTAGGTCTGCTGAAGGACCTTGCGAGGCAAGGCGAAGCGCTGGCCGTCGCTGGCAGATGTCTTCCCGTCGCCCCAGTACTCAGCGGTGTCGAGAGCTGAGATGCTCTGGGCCAGGAGTGCAAGCGTCGCCCGCTGGGATTCCTGGGTGAACTGCCAGTCGCCAACTCTCTTGAGCTGTTTGTACGTGACGCCGCTGGTCAGCTCGCTCATTTTGTGCGGGCCGAGGTTGCACCCGTGCGCGAGCAGGGCGACCAGCGTCACGCAGATGTCATCCGCCGTGAGCTTGTTTCGTTGGCCTGGGGCGAAGAAGTGGCGCGTGAAGCTGAGCTCGTTGTCGACCTCAATGAGCAGGTTGGGAAGGCTGATGGTTCTCGCCCGACGTCCGAGCCAGATCTTCAGCCGAGCAAGCTGCTCTGAGTCCGGTCGTTCCGCGGGCTCCTTCGCAAGCCGCCACCCCTTTTCGTCGATCCTGGCGAACTCGTTGTCGGGGGCACTCGCCAAGAAGCCGTCGAATGCCTGGTTCAGGCGACTGCGAAGGTGCTCTGCGACCTGACGAGAATCCGTGGGGAGGCCGGAGCGGGCAAAGAACTCGGTACGCCTGGCCTCCCAGCGCTCGAGGGGCATGAAGAAGTCATCGAGGCGACCGAAGCGCTTGCTGCGGACGACAGAGATGTTGCCGCAACGGATCTCATCGCGAAGAGCGAGAAGGAGAGCGCATTCCCATGCCCGGCGATCGACCACCCCGCCCTCGTCCGTCACAAAGCGAACGAGACGTTTCGGGACGAACTCGAGAGTGACATCAGCGGGGAGCTTGCGCTTCTTGGCCGTATTGACCGCGATGAGAACCTTCACCCCATCGAGGCAAGGGCTAGGAGACGCCCCAGAGTTCTCAAAGCGGAGCGTATCTAGCAACGCCGGCGTGAACTTTCGCAGGTGTCCGTAGCTCTTGATGAAGCCGAGAAAGGGGTCGCTGCTGCGACCGGAGATCCACTCCTCGACGTCGGCGACGTAGCCGGCAAGCTCCTCTCGGGGGACCGTCTCGAAGAGCTTCTCCCGGACGTCGGTGTCGGAGACCGATGCGTCCAGCAGGACGGCGCCAACTTTTCTCAGCGCGGACATCGACCGGCTGATCAGTCGACGCTGCTGCAAGAGGCGCTCGTCGAGTCGCCTCTGCGCCTGGGCGAGCGACCTCGTCATCAGCTTGTCGAACATGTCGATGGACTGGTCGACCGCGTCGCCGTACGACTGCCACAGAAAGCAAAGCAGCGTAGCGTGCCGGCGGGGCTGCGACAGGCGACGCAGCCGGTCCACGGTCCCAGTGCGAGCGTGGTGGAAGAGCGCGCGCTGGTAGTTTCGGCTCAGCCAGGAGATGTCGACGCGCAGAGCCCCCGTCGACTCGATCAGCTCGATTTTTCCAAACAGCGACAGGAGGCCACTCGCCGATGGCGTTCCGGGGTTGTCCTTGATCCTCTGCAGGCCCGAGATGGACCTGTCCTCATCAACGATGAGCAAACTGTCGAGCCGTTCGGCGAGGCTCGCTGGGATGGCCTGGGCCACCGCCTCGAAAACGGTCCGTCGTGCCCGCTCTCGTTGCTCTCCCACGATGCGAAGCACGGTCGACTCGCCGGGCAGAAGGATCTTCCTCTGGCGGAGAAACTCCCACGCCTTGAGCTGGAGCCCGCCGGCGTGCTCCAGGCGGCGGGCCATGTCGAACACGAAGGCTTCGAGCTCGGCTTGCTCAGCGGGCCCCATACGGCGAAGGCCAAGATGCGCCCGAATCAGGTCCCGATGCTCGAAGACCGTGCGCCGATTCCTCTCGTACTCAACGAGCAGAGATGGGTCCTCTTGGCACTGCAGGCCCATGAAGACCACCAACTCGGGGATTGTTTCCAGGGGGTCGTGCCTGGGGAGACGACCGTGCATCTTGGTGAACCCGAGTTGGTAGGCTAGGCCGCATCGAGTGTGGGGGAGGCGACATCGGCGGACGAACTCAAGGTCCGCCTCCGTAAGCGCTGCGTGCTGCGCCAGCTTCCGGCGCGTGAAAGTGGTCGTTGTCATCGAGCATGACAAATAGGGTCCCGCCTCCGATGGGACTGAATTCCTGCCCGTACGCGGCCCTGGCTGCTGCCTTCGAGCCTGCCAAAAAGCGTTTACCCTATCTGGCGTATGGCGCGCACCAAGCCTCGCAAGAAGACCGTCGCCTGTTACTGCCGCGTCTCGTCGGCCGGTCAGAAGAACGACAGCCAGCGTGCTGAGTTGAGGCGCTGGCTTCGAGGCAACGACATCAAGGCGGCGGACGTCGAGTGGTTCGAGGACAAGGAGACCGGAACTTCACTCGACCGCCCCGACTTCAACCGGATGCAGGCGGCCATCTTCGCGGGCGAGATCAAGACCGTCGTCGTCTGGAAGCTCGATCGTATCTCCCGCCGTCAGTTCGAGGGGCTCGGCGTCCTCGCTGACTGGTGCGAGCGTGGCGTGCGTATTGTGTCGGTCACCCAGCTCATCGACCTCCGCGGCGCTGTTGGTCGCATGGTGGCCAGCGTCCTGTTTGGTGTCGCTGAGATCGAACTCGAGTATCGGCGCGAGCGGCAGGCAGCCGGCATCCGCGTCGCGAAGAAGCGGGGAATCTACCGCGGTCGAAAGAGCGGCACGACGAAGGCAACCCCGGTTCGAGCGCTCGAACTCAGAGACAAGGGGCTGACCGCAGAGGAAATAGCGAACGCCATGGACGTCAGCGTTCGGACCGTCTTCCGATATCTGGCGGCTGGCTAGGAGGGCGCAGCCGCCAGTGGCCGGTCCCGTCGCGGCCTTTTCAGAAACACGCCTACAAGACGCCCTCCGCCGAGAACACGTACTTGCCCTCCCAGTCCGCGCTCACGCGTTCCATCACCCGGTCAGCTTGGGTGACGGTGGTGCCTACGACGAACTCGACCCGAACTCTGGCCTCCGCATAGGTGACCGTCGCGTGTTCAACCTCAGGCTGATCTTCCAAAAAGCTGTCGAGCAGGCTCGTGCAGCCTTCGCAGGTCATTCCCGTGACAGAGTAGGCGCGCGTCAACGTGGAACTCGCATCGTCGGCTCTGGGTGCCGCTGCGTCGGGTGCCGTCCAGGCGAGAACCTCTGGGATCACGGCGAAAAGCACAACGAGAACCCCTCCCAGGAGGGGCGCGAGCAGTCCTCTTCCTCGCGGAGGTGGACATCCTTCTTGGTCACATGCTCGTCGCTGGCGTCGTTGGAAGACAGCGCCAACGACGATGAGCCCGACGGCTAGGGCCACCAACGGCCATCGGTACGCCTCGAATATGCTCCCGACGCCAACAGCGGAGAAGCCGAGAGCCACGGTAAGCAAGGGCAACCAGCAGCACGCGGACGACAGCGCTGCGATGAGGACCGAGCTCCCCACGAGCGCACGTCGGGGCTTTGTCGAGGTCGTCACTGGCAAGCTCCGCAGCTTGGGACATCACCGTCTACGCGCATCAGCCCACGGACGTTCCCAAGGCAACACCGACCCTGCGGGTTGCTCTGCTCGCAACGGTCGAGCCCCTGACGGCATGCGATCGTGATCTCGTCGACGATCGCGTTCGAACCATCGGGCCGGGCCGCCGCGAGAACGTTCGAGACGGAATGCTTGAAACAGTAGCAAACCGGCCGCTGCGGGTCTGTCTCCTTCTGGAATACCGGGACACGAACTCCTGACTTTTGCACCGTCCCACCTTGCTCGTCGAAGTAGACGACTTCGCAGCCAGATGCTCGGCAGAACATGACCGATGCGCCAGAGAACGTCCGCCTGTTGTCTTCGCGCACGAGGCTCTCGACTGTCGCCGCTGCGACAGCTCGCCCTCGCTCCCCACATCTCGGACATCCTGGTGTCGTATTGCTCATCGGTACTGCTCCACGTTCTCGTCGTGCCCGTAGGCACGCCCATTCTCAAGTATGGGTCCGTAGGGCACTCCAGGTTTCAAGTGAAATCTCCAGTTTTCCGTAGCAAGCTACGGTTCAGTGATTTCTGAAGGCACGCTGACCATAGGCGACATCGCGCGAGCGGCCGGCGTCAACACCGAGACGATCCGCTACTACGAGAGCATCGGACTGCTTCGGCAACCCGCCAAGCCTCCACGGGGATGGCGGCGCTACGGCCCGGACGCGGAGCAGCGAATTCGCTTCATCAAGCGGGCACAGCAGCTCGGATTCTCGCTGGCCGAGATCAAGAAGCTGCTGCGGCTGCGGACATCCGAGAACCCACGCACCTGTGCCAACGTGGCCCGGCGTGCAGAGGAAAAGCTCTCGGAAATCGACGCGAAGATCCGCGACCTCCAAGCGATGCGCACCGTCCTGGTCGAACTTGCGGACGCCTGCCCGGGTGAAGGGCCTGGCGACAAGTGCCCGATGCTTGCCTCCCTGGGCGCATGACCGAACCGAGAGAGGTCGCCACGAGACTCCTGCGACCAGGGGCGTGGCGCACGACGAGGCTCAGAACGGCGTGAGCGCCAGCCACGCTCTTGCACCTTTTCGCACCGATGTGGTTCCCACCCTAAGTCGTAGCTGTTGATGCCCCCGCTCGTGAAGTTGGACGAGTGTGCCGGCGTGAAGCCAACCGCACGAGGATATTCAGAGTCGGCGCCAGAGAGGGGAGGCACCGCGAAGTCGGGATCGTTGTAGGGCGCCGGGCGCTGGTGTCCATCGTGCAGATGGAGGTCTCCGCCCTCGGCGCGGGCGGACGATGGCGAGGCAAGCAGCAGGGCCGCAACCGTGAGACTCGGCAGCAGGAAGATCGATTGTCGAGGTACGGGCACGGGCAGCGGGATCTCCGGCGGTGGGGGAACTCAGCACGAAGTGCATCGAGCAGCGGCGGGGGTTCCCTGCGATGCGAATACGGGTGCGCACGCTCGTCGGCCCCGGTGCATTTCACCACGCTCATCGGTGCTGCGGGCCTCATTCTCGGTGATTCCGCTGTCGTTTTGGCGAGGGTGCTTTCGCTTTCGCGCCAGGCGGTGCTCTCAGCAGTCGCATCTGCTCGATCCCTCGCCTATCGTCTGCGTGATGGGTCGCTGCGTGCCAACTTCACTGCACTGCGGGTTGAAGCACCGCGGCGTGCTCGCCAGCGTCTGCGCGATGCTCGCCACCGCGCCCGCCTGTTCGGATCCGGGAAGCGACGAAGGCTGGGACCCTCAGACCGAGGCCGGAACCGCGAGCGGGACCCTGTCCTCCGAGGGCACACAGGGTACGGACGGAGCCACGGAAGACACCGAAGCATCCGACAGCACCGCTGCGCCCACGGATACCGACGCAACGACGCAAGGTGTGCCGGAGCAGACTCTCGTCGAAGTCGAGCACGCCCGAGAGTTTCGTGGGGTGTGGGTCGCAAGCGTCTACAACATCAACTATCCCAGCGCGCAGGGGCTGAGTGTCGAAGCGCAACAAGCCGAGCTCCGCGAGTTGCTTGCGGTCATGGCCGAGCACGGCCTCAATGCGATCTTGTTTCAAGTTCGGCCCGAGTCCGACGCGTTGTATGCGTCGGAGCTGGAACCGTGGAGCCGCTACCTGATGGGCACCCAAGGCCAGGACCCTGGCTTCGATCCACTGCAGTACGTGATCGAGCAGGCCCAGCCGCTCGGCATCGAAGTCCACGCGTGGATCAACCCGTATCGCGCAAAGTCCACCCTCACCAGCACCCTGGCCGAAGGGCACATCGCGCTCGCGGAACCGGACTACGCATACACCTACGGCAACCTGCTGTGGATGGACCCGGGCGCAGAGGTCATCCAGGAGCGCACGATCGATGTCGCGCTGGATCTCGTGGATCGATACGACATCGACGGCGTGCACTTCGACGACTACTTCTATCCGTATCCCAACGGCGAGCCGTTTCCCGATACGGCCACGTATGGCGACTACCAGGACGGGGGCGGCACGCTGGAGCGCGATGACTGGCGCCGGGACAACGTCAACCAGCTCGTCGAAGTGCTGTACGAGTCCATCGTCGGCACGCGAAACCACATCCGGTTTGGCATCTCTCCGTTTGGTATCTACCGGCCGGGGATGCCTCCTGGAATCACCGGGCTCGACCAGTACGCGGAGATCTATGCCGACCCGCTGCTTTGGATGGATGAGGGATGGGTCGACTATCTGGCGCCGCAGCTGTATTGGCCGACGACCCAGACCGCCCAGGCCTACGAGCCGCTGCTGGAGTGGTGGTCGAGCATGACGTCCGAGGGGCGGTACATCTTCGCGGGCAACTATCTGTCGCAGATCGGCTCCAGCGACGCGTGGTCGGTGGACGAAATGCTGGACCAGGTGGAGCTGTCCCGGACGTACCGAGATCTGGGCTCGATGGGGAACATCTACTTCCACATCGAACCGTTTCAGTCGGACACCCTTGGCGTCGGCACCGCCCTCGCCGAGACGTTCTACGAGCGCCCCGTCCTGACGCCTCCGCTAGCAGCAGAGCTGGGCACCGAGGTCGCGGCGCCGCTGGTCACCGTCGATGCGACCGGCCAAGGTGTGACCCTCGAGCCGACCGACGACACCCCGCTACGCTCTTGGGTCGTGTACCAAGAGGTCGACGGTGCGTTCGAACTCGACCAAATCGTCCCCGTGGAGGTCGACGCGCTGACGCTGGAGCCGGGAGTCTGGGCGGTGAGCGCAGCCGCACGGACCAGCGTGGAAAGTCTGGGCGTGCGGATCGAGATCGAGTGAGAGTCTAAAACCCGAACGCGTCCATGGCGTCGTCGTTGGCCTCGAGCGAGATGCTGCGACTCGCCTTCGCCCGTGCGGCGGGTTTCTTCTTCTTGGCTTTCTTGATGCCGCTACGCTGCTTGGCGATCTTGTCGGCCGAACGTCGCGTCCGTTCCTTCTCGACCATCGACTTCGCCTGGCGATTCTGCACCCGCAGCGCATCCTCGGCGCGCGCGAGCTGCTCCTCTGCAGCGTCGAGGTCGCCATTGTTGAGATCCGCTGAGGCCTGTTGCGCCCACGTCGACGCGTCGCGCACCGCGACCAAGGTCTGCAGACCGCTGTGCATGTGCTCGGCCACCATCCCGGGGTCGTCGGTCACTGTCGCTCGCAGAACCGTCTCCTGCACCCGCTTGACGCCTCCGTCGGCCGGATCACGGTAGTGCAGGCGCACCGAGGCGAGCACCATCGGACCCTCGGTCCCGTCGCCGTGGACGCGGGCCCGCACCAGCAGCTCCCGCGTCTGGCCGCCGAACATGGTGCCGAGCGGAACCCGGATGCCCTCGTTCGATCGCGCGCTTCGAGCCACGGCCGTGCCCGTGATCTCGACCCCGGGTGCGGCGACCAGCTCGACCTCGACGCCCGCAGCGGCGGTCGACTCCAGCAGGGCGACCTCATCTTCGATGATGCCCGGTAGCTGTGCGCTCTTCTCGACGTGATACAGGCGGCCGTTGGAGCGCTGCGCGAGTTCGTTGAGGGTCAGCTCGTCGTAGTCCAGCCCAACCCCGAGCGCCGTGACCTGGACGGATCTTCGCAGGCCCACCTCGGCGATCCGCCCGAGCTCCTGTGGTGCGACGGGGCCCACGGTTGCCTTGCCATCCGAGATCACCACGAGGCGTCGGACAAGGTGGGTGTCGGGCGTATCCCACAGCTGAGATTCGGCCATCTTGAGGCCCTCATGCATCGCGGTCCCACCATCGGCGCTCAACTCCTCGATGATGTTGTGGAGGCTGCGGCGGCGTTGTTCGTCGAGTGCCGTGGGTGCCATCAGCACTCGACCCTCACTCGAGAAGGTGACCAGCGACACGATGTCGCCATCCTCCAACTCGTCGATCAGTCGCGCCGCGGCCTCGCGCGCGTGCTTGATGTTGTCGCCCCTCATCGAGCCAGAGGTGTCGATGGCGAGCGTCAGCGCCGTGGGCACGTGTCCGCCGAACGCCTTGGGGATGTCCACCCAAACGCCGAACGTCTGATCGGTTTGGCCGATCAGCATGTAGTCGCTGGCGGTGGCGGCACTGAGCCAGGGGCGGTTAGGGTCCTCGGCCTGCTCGGGTGCGACCGCGGACTGCACGTCGTTCGCCGCCACGGTCTGGGGCTGGGCTTCGACGGCGCCAGGTGAGACAGGGGAGGTCGTCGCGGCGTTAGGGGCTTTCGAGCAGCCGACAGACGCTAGACACAACAGGGCGAACGCGATTCCGAATCGAGGCATGAGACTCCAGCGGTCGCAGGGAAAATGCGTCCGGCCGCGGCAGTACACGCACCACTTCTTGGCTGGGTCTTCCCCGGGCGCTGATTCGAAGAAAAAAGTGATGTCTCGGCGAATCCAGCCCGCCCGAGCCCACCGACGCATACATACAGAACCCGGCCGAGGGACCGATCGGTGCGAGCAGAGGCTATCCTCCCGCGGATGCCCAATCCCGATGTGGTCGCCTATACCGACGGTGGATGCCGCGGAAATCCCGGTATCGGCGGTTGGGGCTTCATCCTGATCCACCCGGGGACGCGAACTGCCCTCGAGCGTGCCGGCGGCCTCGCCGAGGCGACCAACAACCGCATGGAGCTGACCGCGGCTCTCGAGGCGCTCAACAGCGTCCGTCGCCCGGGCAGCCGAGTGCTCATCTGCACGGATAGTCGCTACGTGATCGACTGCTGCTCGAAGTGGATGGCCGGGTGGAAGCAGCGGGGCTGGACCCGCAAAGACGGTGCGCTCAAGAACGTCGAGATCCTGCAAGCCCTCGACGCTGCCCTCGCTCGACACGAGGTTGACTGGCAGTGGGTCGCCGGACACAGCGGCGACGATGGCAACGAACGCGCCGACGCTCTCGCCAACCTCGCGATGGATGCGATCGCGGTGGGCGGGGATCCGAGCTACGAGCAGCGCACCCAATGGGCCGGCTCGATGCCGGGCTGAGAACGCGCGACCACGGCGTCGCAACCACGACAAGGCCCGACGGAGATCCGCCGGGCCTTCGTCGTGAGCGTCGCCGGACGTCTACTCGCAGACCAGCGCGCGCGCCTGGCCACCGCCGAGATACGCGTAGCTGTTGTCCTGGTTGTAGCCCGAGACGACAACCGCGAACGGGTCCGCACTGGTCAGCACATGCGAGCCCTCGGTGATTTGGATCCGTGCGACTTCCCATTCGTCGGAAATCGTCACGAAGTCCGCGGCCGCAATGGCCGCCCCGTCCAAGTCGATATCGCCCGAACCCGCTTGGCGAGTGACAGTGAGGTGGTTGACCACGTTTCCGGTCACGGTGCTCACGACGTACGCCTCGAGCAACTGCGAAGCACCCGGCATGATGACGTGCGCGGGGTCGCCTGAGGCCAGTCCCGCCGCCACCGCACCGACGGTCGAGGACCCGGTGAGGAACTGCGAGACGATGATCGGAGCGTCGGACTCGGCGACGAAGTCACCCGGTTCGGCGATGCTTCCACCAACCGAGAGTTCCAGCGAATCACCCGCGGCGATGTTGACCGGACCCAGCGGCAAACCCGTCACGCCCGCAAGCGCGTCGAAGCTCACCTCGGCGTCTTCGATGGCGTAGATCTGCCAGACGGCATCCTCCACCACGACGCCCCGGGGAGGCATCCGTGCCGCAACGACCGTGGTCGATGCGGTGTTGGTCGGCGTTTGCATCTCCTCGAGGTGGTCGCAGAACGTGTTCCCACCGGGGATGTTGCTGCACTCGCTGCCCGTGAACACCCCGACGGGGACCGTCGAAGACACGATCGTTCCGGTGAGCGACACATCGGACGTCGAGTTCGTGCCGCCCGACATGAAGACGACCGTGTCGCCTTGGTCGAGGGTGATGATCTCCGATGCGCCAGCGGCGATCGCAGGGACGCCACCTCCTCCCGAGATCGCCTGAGACGGCGTGATGGTGACCTGGGTTCCGTCTTCCGCGGCCACAACACCCACCAGCTCTCCGAACTCCGCGTTGACACCGTCGTAGCCGACCACGTCGTAGTTGATGTCCCACGAGGCAGTGGGGATCAGCAGCGAAGCGTCCGAGCTGAACTGGGAGATCGAAGCCTGGTATGCGGCGATCGGAACGTCGGAGGTCACACGATAGGCCCCGCCGATGCTGATCGCGGTCGTGTTGGACGCGTTGTCCGTCACGGACTCGATGATCTGGCTCTCGGGCGGAATGTCCACGGGGCCGACGACCGGTGTCCAAACGCCCCCGATGAGTTCCTCGACCAACACCGAGGCGGTGTTGGCGGGGTGAGCGTTGGCCAGGAGCAGCTGATAGTCCGGCGTGCCATCGACATCGTTGGCGAGCGGCATCGCGTAGAACTCGCAGCCGAGCGACCCGTCGAGAAGCTCGGCGGTCGGACAATCGTCCGGAATGCCCACCACGATGAACGGCACGGACGCATCCATGTCGTCGCAGTCGGTGCCCGCGTCGACGCCCTCGGGAGGATCGGCATCGCCATAGTCATCGCCGTCCTCGTCTTCGAGGCACGCGGTTGGGCTGTCATTGGGAGCCGCACCGGGGAACGCATTCGCGTTGTCGTCGGCACAGTCGGTGCCATCATCTGCGCCCGGGTCGATGTCGGTTGCGCTGTCGTCACCGTAGCCGTCATCGTCGACGTCGGCGGTGCACAGCTCGGGCTCGAGTTCCGCGGCGCCGGGATAGATGTTGGCCTCGGTGTCGACACAGTCCGAGCCAGGGTCCACGCCATCGGGCGGGTCCGCATCTCCGTAGCCATCGCCGTCCTCATCCTCGGCGCACAGGTCGGGCTCCTCTTCGGCCGCGCCGGGGTACGCGTTGGCGTTGTCGTCGGCACAGTCATCGCCGTTGGGCACGCTGCCATCGGGCGGGTCATCACCGGGAGGCACGTCGATGCAGGTGTCCGGGTCACCAAACCCATCCTCGTCCGCATCCTCGCAGTAGGACACCGGATCCCCCGGCTCGCAGGTGAGCGTGTCTTCGTTGCACACGCCCGAAATGCAGTCGGCCCCATCGTCGCAGCCCTCGCCATCCTCACAGGTGGCACCGCAGGTGTTGCCACAGTCGACGTCGGTCTCGTCGCCGTTCTGCATGTCGTCCATGCAGTCGCCACCGCCGTTGGAGTCGGTTTCGAGGGTGTCGGATTCGGTCTCCGAGTTCGAGTCGGACTCGGTCGCGGTGTTGCTGTCCGTGTCGGACTCACCACCACCAACGTCGGCTGGGCACTCCGAGATCTCGTCCTGAAGAAGCCCGTCATCCGAGCACGGGTCGGCACACCCGGTGAGCCCGGTCGCCACAAGTCCACTGGAGAGAAGCCAGCGCATCGTTTTCATGTCCATCGTCAATCCCCCTGCTCGCCCTTACTTGAGTAGCTTGAACTCGATCCGTCGGTTCTTCGCCCGACCGGCCTTGGACTTGTTGCTCTCGCGCGGCTCGAGTTCGCCAGCTCCACGAGTTTCGATGCGACTGCCGTCGATACCCGCGGCAACCATGTATTCCTTCACCGACTTCGCTCGGTCGGCGGACAACTGCGTGTTGTAGTCGTCGTTGCCGACGTCGTCGGTGTGTCCGCTGACCTCGATGCGGAGCTTCGGGAACTCCTTGAGGACCGAGATGGCGTTGTCCAGCTTGGCCGTGGACTTCTTCTTGATCGAAGCCTTGGCGGTGTCGAAGAAGATGCCTTCGATCACTCCGGTGAACTGCTTGACCTTCTCCGGCACAGAGTCGGGACACCCGTCCTCGTCTTCGTACTGGTTGACCGTCTCCGGCTCGTTCACGCACTTGTCGTCCGGATCGAGGATGCCGTCGCCGTCCGTGTCGGGGATCGGGCAGCCGTCGTACTCGGGGACGCCCGGTTCGTCGACACACTTGTCGTCCGGGTCGAAGATGCCGTCGCCGTCCGTGTCGGGGATCGGGCAGCCCTCGAACTCGGGCACGCCGGGCACGTCGACGCACTTGTCGTCCGGATCCATGATGCCGTCGCCGTCGGTGTCCGGGACCGGACAGCCTTCGTACTCGACCACACCGGGCACATCGATGCACTTGTCGTCGGCATCCAGGATGCCGTCATCGTCGCGGTCGAGGTCCGGTGGCGGCGGAGACTTCTTGCGGTTGAGCGCCAATCCGAGACCCAGAAGCACCTCGGGCGAGTGCACCACACCCAACCCCAGACCCCGTCGCGCGGTCATCGTGTCGCGGACGTCGAGCCGCATCATGAACCGACGGGTGAAGAAGAACTTCAGACCGCCACCAAAATGAAAGCCAAGGTCGACGTCGTTGCCGACGGCATCACTCCCACTGGCGACCGCGAGTCCGGAGACCCCGGCCAATGCGAACGGAGTGATGCTCCACCGGGCGACCTGAGCCACCAAGTGCCCACGAACGGCCCAGAGGTTGACCGAGTCCCCCGCGTCGGTTTCGGTGGGCAACCAGGCGCCCTCAGCCTCGAGGCCGAGGAAACGCGCTGGGTAGTATCCAAGCCGACCGCCAACTTCAGGCGCCAGCGACGCAAGCGGCTTGAACCCCTGGTCGGGTGCGCCTTGCACGGGCTCGAACAGCTCGAGGCGGGGGTGCGGGAACATCAGACCGCCGAACACGCCGAGCTCCACCATGTTGCGCTCGGGCGCCCAGCGCTTGATCCAACGCTGGTCCTTGCGCTTGTTCGGGTCCGCCGTGCCGTCGGCATCCCCGTTGGCCGATGCAGAACCATCCGCGCCCCCCAGGGAAACGCTTCCAGAAGCATCCGCATCCCCTTCGGGAGCCGCTTGGGTCAGAGCAAGAGCGATGAGAACGGTAGTACTGGCAGTAAGCATGGCAGGTGCCCTCGAGTACCCAGGATGGCAGGACGCGCGAACACGACGAAAAAAGCCGCGCCGTGGGCCCCGCGCACCCCCGTCCACCCAATGTGATGACTGAACCGGCATGCAGCCGCAAGCTGCTCCGCCGGCCGGTTTCGGCGTGATGCCGCGCGCTGCAGCGAAGCGGGTGGGCTAAGACGCGAGCGTCCGCAGCTCGGACAACACGGCCGCACCCGCTGCGGTGGCCTCGGCGTTGTCGAGCGTTTGTAGCCCCTCGCGATTCCCCTGGGCGATCGAGTCCAGCCGACGATCGAACCCGGGGCCCCCGCTGACCTCGTGGCCCTGCTCGCGCAGCGAGCGGTACAGCGACTCGACGGCCATGAACGCGTGTACCGCAAGGAGCACACCATGCAGCGGGCGCGGATCCGGCCGTACTGGAGATGAGAACAGCGGCTCGAAGGCGTTGTGGAGGACGAGATCGATTTCGAACAGTGCGTTGAGTTTGTTGTGGGAGAACTCGTGCACGATGGCCTCGACCATCGTCATCTGCTGGGGATGTAGCGTCATGTATGCCGTGCCCAGGTTCTCCTGAAACGATGCGGAGAGATGACGGGACTCGTCGTATCCGACCGGAACGATCTGGTGGAGCGCGAGTTCGATCTCAGCGTGCAAAGCAGGGAGGCCGACACCGATGATCTCGAGCGCCCCTCGTAGGCTCTGGACCCATTGAGACTGCGGCTGCCCGCCCAGTGAGGTGCGATTGCCGTCCTTGTCCGGATGGGCTTCGTGCATGGCGAGCGGGCTGTCGTCGGCGCGGCAAAGCACCACCCCCGCCCCCAACGGTTCGAACAACGGACCGTGCTCGTCTCGCGTGGTGACCTGTCCGTCGTGAACCCATCCTCGCTCTCGCCACGACGTGAACGCGGATTCGCGAATCACCGGACCCGTCCAGACCGGACCCAGCTCATGCGCGAGCGCGGCCTGCAACGACCTGCAGATCGCAACTCGGTCCAGATCATCGCGCGAGGCGTCGCGGAGGCACCGAATCCGCGTGCCGACACCAGGCTGCCGCAACACGCTGAACAGTGCCCCGGGGTTGGACTTTGCCAACGCCGCCACCGCAGCCCGGCTCGCGTCCCACGATGTACACGCGGGCGGTGCACTCAGCGAAAGCAGGTCGAGGACGGTCCGCTGGAGCGCCTTGGACCACACGCTCCGCAACGTGGTCGAGCCTGGCCTCGGCACGGTGAGGTCGTCCAACGCCAACCCGGCGGCGTCGGGCCACTTCATCCGTCGGTCACCGGCTGCAGCGCGGCGAATCCGAATGCACGCACATGATTGACGTGCAGCCCCTCGCAAGTCTCGATGTGCTTGCAAGTCTTGCAGCGCAACGATTTCACCCGGTAGTCCGACTGCACGTACCGCCGGGCAAAGCGGAAGATCTCGAGCTCGCCTTCGGGCGTCATCATGGCGGCATCCAGCGTCGTCGGTGTCGCTCGGGCGCGCTCGCCGGCAATGCACGCAGGCACCCCTTCGACCGGAACGTCCAGGGTGAACGCGCCAAAGAACTCGGCGAGCCCGACGTCTTCGGACGCCGCCGTCGTCAGTCGGTCATGGGTGGGCTGCACGATGCACAACCCCGATGGCGCTTCGTCGAGCGAGAGCAACCAGTCTGCGGTCGTCTTGGACAGCGCGACGGCGACCTCGAACCCGGCATCCATCGCCAACAGGGCTTGCGCGTGCTCGGCCGTCTTGACGAGCACGCGCGTGACCGGAACACCCCCAAGCGTCGCCTCGATGCCCGCGGGGTCCGCAAGCTCGAGCTCCACCGCTTCGGCGCTGAGGCCCTGCATCCCCTGCTCGGCTTCGGCGACCGTCGATGCAACCATCCACACCGTCTTGGCCTTCGCAACGTGGTGCGCGACGCTTGGGTACTGCACCGACTTGCCATTCCCAAGGACCTGCAGGCGATGCCGCGCCTGCACGTTGCCCGCTTGGGCCTCCTGCGCGATCTGGTTGCGTTCCTCCGTGCGCTTCTTGGTGGCCGGGTCACCTCCATACACAGGTTGCATGGAAGCCTCGAACCGCGGCTCGAGGCGTACCCGGCTGTAGGTCTCGTCGGCAACGGTCTCTCGGACCTCGTCGAGCCGGTCACACAGCGGCTCCAGATAGCAGTGCCGGCACCTGTCCGGCTCACGGCAGTCGAGCGGAATCCCTTGCTCGAGCAACTGCGCGTACTCTTCTTTGCGGCCGCGGACCTCGTCGCCGAGCTTGTACGGATCCTGGATGAGGGATTCGTAGCCCTCGAGGTGAGGAACGGGGAACCGGTTGAGCCAGATGTGGATGTCGGGGCGCTTGGAGTACTCGAACGCTTTGAGCAGGAACGGGCGCATCTCTTCGAGGTCGTAGAAGAGGGTCTCCTTGCCTTCGGTATAGGCGCGCCCGAATGGGATCACGTGGAGCAGGTCGTACTCCTTGACCCCCATCCCGATGAAGGTCTCGAGGATGTCGGGCAAGACCTTGACGTTGCCCTTGTTGACGCAGACGTCGATGTTGATGATCGGCCGACCGTCGGCCATCGCGTTCTGCAGGCCGGTGACCTCTTGCTCGAACGCGCCCTTGGTGCCGACCAAGGCGTCGTGAACCCGAGCGTTGGGTCCGTGAATCGAAAACGTGATCTCGGAGAGCCCTGCATCCAAGGAGCGCTTGAGGAAGTCCGGGTACGCGAACATGCGGCCGTTGGTCACGGTCTGCACCTTTCGGTAGCCGGCCAAGGTCCCCAGCTTCACGAACTTGACGAAGTCGGGGTGGATCGTCGGCTCGCCCCCGGAGAGGATGAGCCGCTGCGCGCCCTTGCGTTTTCCATCGAGGATCTGCGTCCGAACTTCCTCCCGGTCGCGATTCGTCCCGTCGTGGGTGTGCGAGTCGAGGCAGAAGATGCAGCGATCGTTGCAGTCGTAGGTCAGCCGGACCCAGTTGCGCTTTTCGTGGGCGGCCTCTTCGTGCTCCACGATCTTGGCATCGGCCTGACTCACGCCTTCGAGGATAGCCCACACCGGGCCGCATCGCGCTGATGTCGCGCTGGTGTGGGTCTGCTACAAGGGAGGGAGCCGAGCCGGAGCTTCGAAGATGTCTGCAGCGATCATCATTGCCGCGTGGGTCAGTCTGGCCCCACCCAGTCCCAGCAACCCGGACGCGATGTCGTGGGAGGAACTGGATGAGCCGGAGGATCCCGCGCCGTCGGAAACAGCACCGCCGCCTGCCGAAACCGCTCCGCCTGCGGACGCGTCGACGCCCCCCGCGGAAGACCCGCCCTCCGCCGAGGCAACGCCGCCCGCCGAGCCGTCCGAGGGGGAAGCCCCGCCACCGGAGGCCCCCCCGGCTGCTGTCTCTTATACACATCTGACGCTGCCGACG
>OJGU01000484.1_pt1 | contig 23313 bp, 20 predicted proteins | sample 1594741 | NCBI WGS metagenome assembly OJGU01 (sample SAMN05416841, study PRJEB24817) | seawater metagenome | isolation source: Sea water | place: Canada:Atlantic | collected 2013-07
CGAGCCGGTCCCTCCACGGGCGCGGAACCTTGAGCCACTCGGTCAGCGTCCCGCCCGCGACGAACTCCATCGCCAGGAACACCTGGCCCTCGAAGCTGCCCACATCGTGGACCGTGATCACCCCAGGATGACTCAGCCGTGCCAGCGCCTGCGCCTCTCGAAGCATCCGGGTGTTCCGATCCGACTGCGAGTCGTCCGAGGACGCCCCCGCGCCGCGCCGCATGACCTTGAGCGCGACCTTGCGATCGAGCTGTGGATCGTACGCCGCATAGACCACGCCCATCGCTCCCGCACCCACGGCTTTGAGCACCACATATCGGCCCAGCTTCGCGCCCTCAGGCAGCAAGAGATCGCTCGACCAGCCCGTCGACTCGTCATCTCCAGCCGTCGTCGACTCGAGGGTGGTCGAGGACCGCGAGGGCTCGAGTGGCTCGGCGAAGGATGACGCGAAGATCTTGGTGAGCTCCGCGACGACCACCGAGCACGAGGGGCACTCGTCGAGGTGTGCGTCCAACTGCACCCGCTCTTCGGCCGGCAGCTCGCCGCGCGCGAGCTCATCGAGCGTGTTCTCGTCGGGACAGGTCATGACGCGAGGAGCGTTGATGATCCCACATCACTGTCGCGCGCATACCGCCGTAAGGGGGGCGGATGCGAGCGGCCTGGGCATCGCGGCCGCCCTCATCGCGGCGATCTGCCAAGACGTGCGTGCCTCCGGTGGCGAGCTTCTTTGCGGGGGCGAAAGCAGTACGCTATCGACGCAACGCGAGAACCGGCGTCTCGCGGCGGCTGAGCTACTCGATGCTGGTGTACGCGAGCATCGTCCACCAGCCCTGCTCGTAGTTCACGTCGGAGTAGTTCGCCCCCGAGTAGTACAAGAACAGTACGTCGTCCTCGAAGTGGAGCTGCGGCGTGTTGAGTTCGTCGATCTCGTAGGGAGGGCCCGCTGGGGTCAGAATCGGTTCGGGGAGCATCTCGTATGCGCCAAGCGGCTCGTCGGCGCGCCCGAGGGTGATGCCGCCTTCGCCCTGCGCGACGGCATAGAACAACCCGTCGGGACCCTTGGTCAGGGCGCCCTCCATGCACACGGGCACGTCGACCTCTCCGAGCACGGTCCACGTGTCGCCGTCATCGTCCGAAGTTGCGCCGTGAACCCAGACCCGGAGGTCATCGTTCTCTTCGAACTGGTTCCACGCGCAATAGAACATGTACAGGGTGCCGTCATCTTCCACGATGGAGGGCGAGGTCATCACCTGGATGTCGTTCTCCCCCTGAAGCCCGCGGGCGATACTCGGCTCGACTTGGACCGTGTAGGGGCCTTCGAGATTGGCGCTCTCGGCCCGGAAGATCTGAGACCGGTAGGTCTCTTCGTCGTCGTATCCGATGTAGTAGATCTGATGGGTTCCATCGGCGGCGAGTCGGTAGAACGAAGTCTCCTTGTTGAGCTGCTCTGCCGGCGCGTCCGTACCGTTGAGCAGGGCGTCCCCAATCTCCCAGACGGCGGGTTCGGAGGCACGGGCGAGCTTGATCGCCGAGTAGTCGGGCTCATTGGGGTCCGCACCGGAGTAGATCGCGGATAGCTCTCCGTTCTCGTCGCGAAACACATGGGCGTCTGCCGCCGCCGGATAGCCCTCGACGACGTCGTACAGGATGCGCCCCTCGACCCGGGTCCAGTCCTGCAGCGCGTCGAGGTCGATCGTCACCGGAACCTCGCCGGTCTCAGAGCTACCCGTCTCGGAACCCGAACCCGACGTGTTCCCGCTGGAGGTGCTGGTGCTACCGCCGGAGCTGCTGCCCCCGGATGGGTTGGTGGTGTCGCTCCCGGTTCCGTCTACAGGACCGGTGCTTGCATCGGTGTCCGTCGTGGATGAACCAGTGGAGGCATCGCCCTCGTCGTCACAGCCTGGGCTCAGGAGAAGCAGGGCCGCGCAGGGCAATGAAACGCAAAGGGATAACGTCCGCATGCCTTACGACTACTCTGCATTGCATGGTAGTGCAACCCGGTCCGTGGAGGGGATGTGACGACGATCAAGAGGCGGTTCGCCGCGTGGTACTTTGCAACGCTCGATCGAAGCCGTGTCAGACGCCAACGATGCACAGATGCGGAAGGGCCTCGTGTCGCTGTCTGTCCTCGCGGTTCTGGCCCAGGAGGAAGCGTACGGGTACGCGATCGTCCAGCAACTCGAGCGCCGTCGTGGTCTGGAGTTCAAGGAGAGCAGCATCTATCTGGCGCTGGGTCGTCTCTCCAAAGAGGGACTGGTGGCTTCGAGAACGGTGAAGTCTCCGTCCGGTCCCAGGCGCCGCTACTACCAGCTGACGCCCCAGGGAAAACGCCACCTCAGGGATCTGCGCGAACGCTGGCAGCTCCTTTCGACCGCGGTGTCCTCGCTTCTGACAGAGGTGGACGATGAGTGAAGTTCATCCCCTCGCGCGCCAGGAACTCGACCAGCACCTCGTCGCGATCACGGGTGTGCTTCGCGGCGACGGCCGGGACGAAGATGAGGTCCTGACGGTTATTGCGGCGGTCGAGGAGCAGGTCTTGGAGATCGCGACGTCTCTGCAGCGTGGGGATGCCTCGAACATGCGCGGCCTGCTGCGGACGCTGGACGCACCCGCCGACTATGCCGAGGCTCCGGGGGTGGGGGTGCGTTCAAGCGGGCTCGGCCGCTTGGCGATGTGGCTCGCCGTCGGCGGCCCGTTCTTTGGGATTGGGGCCGGAGCGGTCGCTGGACTCCTCGGCTCCGACGGAGCGGCGTTTGGCTCGCTGGTGATCCTGGTCGCCGCAGGCCTTGGTGTTGCGTTGGGGATCGCCGCCCGAGAGCACACGCAGGGCCGAGTCGCGGCGGTCATCTCGGCGCTGGTGTTTGGCGGCTACTGGGCGATGCTCTTCATCGTCGATGCCGCCACAGGCTCATGAGCCCACGCGCTTGATTCCGACCTGAGCGGCGACGGGGCGGTCGCGGCAGGGCATCCGGGTGTGAATCGGGCAGTTGAGGGTGCGCGGGTTCGGGCCGGTCGTGGTGGCGAGCGTGCTCGAGCCGCCGCCGTCCATTTCTATGGCCCACTCGATCCCCATACCGGCCAGCAGGCGGCCCAGGGACCCGAGCGTCATGCCTTCGCTGTAGCCCGGTTGGCGGCCATCGACGACGACGAACCAGAGCCGAGTTCCGTCGTATGCAACGGCGGAGCGCGGCGCCATCGTCTTCTCGTTTCCTGGGACGGGCTGTCCGTCGCGAACGAGCGTTGTGCGTCCGGTGACAGCCCACCGGGCCTCCGGCGTTCGCTCGAGCGACGCCTCGTCCTCCGACAAGTACACCGTGCCGCGGTGAAAACGGTTGGCGCCGAACTCGACTCCGTCGGTCATGGTGATGCCAAAAGGCTCCGTCGGATCGCCCGTCCGCGGGTAGTAGTCGAACGGGGAGGACGAGTGAAACGGGTGAAAGAACGCGGTGTTGATCGCGACGTCGGCTCCGTGCTCGACCGCGAAGTCCAGTACCCGCTGCGCCGGGACGCCCTTGCCCGCGGATGGTGGTGTCGCAACCGGGATGAGGTCCGGGCGCCCGAGCTCGATGCGTACGATGTGCACGACAGCAGGCCCATCCGCGACGAGCCGCTGGTACTCGATGCCGGGCGAGAGAACGCGCCGCTGTGGCGGCGGCGGGGTCCGGTAGCGCATGCCGATGCCGTAGACGCCCACGGGAATCGCAGCGAGCCCGGCGATCGCGGCGGTCGAGCGGAGCCAGCCTCCCGGACGGGAAGCCGCCCACAGGCCCATGCCCACCGCAAAGGTGAGCGCGAGCGGGCCGCCGAGCATCAGGATGAGGTCAAGCGACGTCACCGTCGTCGTCGGGCAACTCTGCCCCGTCGCGAAGCGTCTCTCCGAGGAGCCGGCAGACGTCAGTCGTGGTGAGGATGCCGGCGAGCTTGCCCTGCCGGGTGACCATCGCGGCCCCGGCTCGACGTTCCGCCATCTCGAGAACGACGAGGTCGAGTCGCTCCGACAGCTCCACGATGTAGGGCTCGGGGCTGCACAGCTGCTCGACCGTGAGCGTGTGGTTGGCAGCACTCAGTGCTTGAGCGACGCGCACGTCACGATTCCAGAGCAGGCCAATGAGGTCCGTGCCGCGCATCACGGGGAGGTGGTTGATCCCGTGGGTCTTCATCATCTCGACCGCCACCGGGACACTCGCGTCCGATGCGATCGAGTAGGGGAACGGGGTCATGGCCGTCGCGATGCTTGGGATGCGTTTCACGGGACGACGGAACGCTATCACGAAGTTCTCAGCTCGGCGCTTGGGTCAGTACACCAAGGGTGTCGATGACCGAGGGGCGCGAGTAGAGCTCACGTGGGGCTGCCGCAAACGATGCCTCGTCGCTGAGAACGACTACGATATCCGCCTGCTTGAGCGCCTCGGTCAGGCTGACGAGGCGGGCACCGGAGATCGGAGAGACGCTCAGTCGGGGATCGACGACGAGCTGCTGACCAAGTTCCGCGCGGCCGATGAGGGATGCGACCCGCATCGCGGGGCTGTGTGCGAGAGATCCTTCGGGTCCAGAGCCCAAGCCCAGGCACGCGATGGTGGGGGAGACGAATCGTCGGGCAGCGCTGCGAACCTCGGCGGCAATCCGCGCGGGCTGCAGCTCGCCTTGGGAAATCGTCGCGCGGGTGAGTGCGGTGTCGTGCTCGCAGACGGCTGCAAACAACCGCGGCTCGAAGCGCGCGTTGGCGTCGGCGGGTCCTGGTGACGGGCTGGCCAGAGTCGTCGATCCCGCCGATCGTGCGAGGGAGAGGACGCTCCACACATCGAGTCCCAGATGCTTGCTCACCGCGGCCAGTTCGTTGGCAAACACGGCATTGATCTCGTCGTGCGTGCGCCGGGCCAGGCGGGCCAACTCGCACTCGTCTGCCGTCGCGGTTTGAACTGGGAGGTCGAGGAGGGTGCCATACAGCTCGGTGGCGCGTTCCGTGCAGCGAGGCGTGACGCCCCCGACGAAACACCGGCCGTTGGTCACCCAAACGGTCGCCACGAACACGTCTTCCCCCGGATGCAACCCGACGGCTTCGAGTTTCTCTGCGAGGAGACCGCGGGTCGTGCCGGGTGCCGTTGGGGTGTCGAGCACGATGAGGTTGCCGGGCTCCGCCGCATCGACCACCGCGTCGATGGCGTCCTCGATCGGAGTGGAGTCGACGTATCCATCAGGGTGAAGCACCGGGAGGACGCTGACCACGAACGCGCTGGCCCGGGCCGCCCCGACGAATGCGCGCACGGTCTGTTCCGCGAGTCCATCTTCGATGGTGTCGACCAGGCGCGCATCGTCGCCCACGTCGGCTCGGTTGAATCTCTCGATCGACTCCGGCCGCGTATCGCTGCAAGCCACGCTCATCGACGCGCTCACTCCGCGCGCGGCGAGCCGGATGCTGTGGGGCTCGAGGCCGACGATGCACAGGTCGTAGACTGCCTGCACCGCAGCGAGGTGTGGTGGTGAGGGGTGAGAGCGCGCAGTCGACTCGGGGGTGATCTTCGGGACGCTCACAGCTGACTGTCTCGTAATGCTCCCGGGCCGGCGGGGCCAGTCTTCGGGGCGGCCCACAACAGGTCGGTGGGTCCCGTGGGAGAGCCGGTTGGGAACATGTGTGCTTCACGAACGTGCTCCGCCTCGTGCGTCGGAGCGTCTGGGTCCTGTTGGTGTTGGGTGGGTGTTTGGGATGCAGCCCACCTGCGACGGGCCCATCGGTTCGGCCGCCGAGTCCGCCCCCGGAGTCCGCCACGTCCGAGGCACGCCACCGTGCTCTCGCGAAGGCTCATGTGGACGGGTCTCTGACGGCCGAGCTCTGTCACGATTTCGTCGACCAGCTCGAGACAACGAGCCTCGGTGCCAATGAGCCCTCGGCACTTCGCTTCCGCGTCGGCCTCGCGTGGCAGGCGTGCGGCGAGAACGAGCGTTCGCGGGGGGCCTACGCGGCGATTCAGGGCGATGATCTTCTGTTCGCAGCCGCGCAAAACAACCTGGCGGTCCTCGCTTCGCGCTCCGGGCTGCGAAGCCAGGCGAAGCATCACCTGCTGCAGGCAATTCAGCACGACCCGTCACTCCGGGTCGCCCAGATCAACCTCGGACATGCCGACCGCAAACGCTACCGAGCCTCCGGGACGCTAGACGCATTCGAATCGTCGCAGCGGCGGTTTCAGTCGGTGCTCTTGATGGACCCCGAGGACTCGGATGCCCACATCGGACTCGCTCGCCTCTACTACGATCGCGCCGCCCACGGGCAGTCGTCCTATGCCGTCCTTGCGAGATTCGCCCTTGGGGAAGCCGCCCGCCTGGAGGCTGCGCGCGGGGTTCGCTCGGCCGAATCCATCAACCTTGCGGGCCTGCTCGACCTCCACAGCGGTCACGTCTCACGCGCACTTCGGGGGTTCGAAGACGCGATCTCCATCGACCCGAACGCGCTCGCTCCGAGAATCAACGCGGCGTACGTCCTGCTGCGGACCCGGGATTTTCGGGCTGCGGCTCGGCATCTCGAAGTCGCCTCGGGCTCCCTCGGCGAGCGTTCCGTGACGGTCGCGCTCGCCCTGGGCGTTGCACGAACCGGCAGCAAGGACTTCGACCAAGCTCTCGAGGCCTATGGGCATGCTCGCGAACTCGGCCCCTCGGACCCCCGCGTTGACTACAACGTTGCCGCACTTCACGAGCATCAGCTCTTTCCGACAGTGGATGGCGACCCACTCGATAGCCTCCGCGCGGCGGTGGATCACTACGAACGCTTCCTCGCTCGAGCTGTGGGAGATCCACGCTACGCCTCCGCGGCGGCGCGGGCACAGGCGCGTCTCGAAGCGCTACGCGGATGGGACGACGTCGTCTGTCGACCAACGCTCAACGACGACGTTGCGGTCGAGCTGGAGAGGCTGTACCGAGAACAAGAAGCCCTCGAGCGAGCGCGGCTGCTCGAGCTCGAACGACGAGCGCTCGAAGCTTTGAGCAAATGACCGATCCTGTCATCCGCTCTCGGCCTTTGACCGTGCGCTACGGCGCCGACGTTCTCGCGTTGCCGGCGCCCTTGGTCTTGTCGCGCTTGAGCTTGATGACGTAGTTCTGGTCCTGTCGCTTGATGACGATCTTCGTCGGCGTCCGGTTGGCGCTCAGGCCCATCAGCGTGGCGGGGTTGAACTCGGGCGAGCCCAGCTGGCTCAGCGCCTTGGCCCCAACCGCGACGGTGGCCGACGCGAGGTGCCCCTCACTCTTGGCGCCCGGCGTGGCGCCCTGGGTGTCCTGAAGCCAGCGGGTGAGCACGGCCTCGGAGTTGGGGCCGATGACCACCATGCCGGCGCCAGCGCGCTTGGGGAACACCATCGAGATCCTCAGGCGATCGTTCGAGGTGAGGAGCTTGTGGAACTCTGGCGGCACGTACTTCCGCGCGTTCTCCAGCGCGACGACGTGTACGGACTGTCCGGCGACCTTGGCCTTGTTGGGCGCAAAGCTGACCGACGGCACGTTGGGGATGTTGACGCCGAACTTCTTTAGCGACTTGATGGTCTTGATGTTCGACTGCACGCCGCGAATCAGGTGCAGCGAGGAGTTGTTCATCTTGGTCGTGTCGTTGGTGCCGAAGCCGACGAGCACATGGTTGGCCGGACCCACACCGACCATTGTGCGGCCGTTCCAGGTCCGCATCAGACCGCCGGCGCGTCCGAGCAGCTCCTTGGCGTTGCCCTGAGCCATACCGGGGAGCGAAGACACCTGTCGTCGACCCTGCGCCATGATTCCATCGACGTCTTTCTTGTAGTCGATGTACTTGGTGCTGCCGCCCAGAGCGATCTGTCCGCTCTCGAGCAGCCCCGTGAGGGCGCCCTCGGAGATGCGGAGGCTGGCTGGGAGCGCGGGAGCTCCCTCGAGTTCGATGCGGAGGTTGTCCGTTCCCGAGCCGGTGATCGTGGCGCGCTTGGCCCCGAGCTGGGCGCCATACCGTGCCGCCTGTTCCTCGGTCACAGTGATGCTGACGCCCTGCTTGCCGTAGGTTCGGCCCAACTCCGGGCCCGTCGCGATGCCGCGCAGATCGCCGGCAAGCGTCAGCATGTTGTTTTGCTTGTCGAAGAAGGCGACCTTGGGTCCCTGCTGCCCTTGGGGCCGATTCAGCCGAACCGCGCCGAACTCCCCTTCGGGCGGGAGCTTCGAAAGCATGGCCGAGAGCTGAGCCTCATGTCCCTTGATGACAGGGACGTGGACGATGGTCTGCCCCTTGACGATGGCCATGTTCCAGGCCCGGCCCATACCGATATGCTGGAACACCTGCGACTCGAAACCGAGGCCGCTGTTCTTGAGGGCCTGAGCGACGGCCTCGCGGGCTGTCATGGTCCCCGGCGAGTAGCTCAGCGCCTCTTGGAGAAGCTGCTTGGGCGCCGCGACGTGCACCAGAGCGTTCGGTTGGGCCGGGAGGGCGAGCGGCTTGGGCATCGCCGGCGCTTTGGGACGCGCGGTCGTGCTATCGGCGGGCCCCTTGACGGAGTCGCCGCCGCGCTTGCACGCCAGGGGGCTGAGGGCGAGAAGCGACGCGAGGAGGGCGGGGTACAGCGGGCGCATCGTCAAAGTTCGACGAAGCTACCAGGTCGGAGATTTTCTTCCACGACCGTTGATTTCGGTTTTCCTAGGTTCAATCGGCCGTTTGGGGCGTAAAGACGCACCGAAACCCGATCGTGATGTGCCGCATGTCATCGCGTGCAGGCTTCCGGACGGCCGTTCGGGCCTGCACTAGGCTCGTGCTCCAGCTCCCACCCTTGAGAATCGAGGCCCCATCCTCGGCCGATGTGCGGGTCCATTCGAAGACATTTCCCGCCATGTCGTGAACCCCGAACGTGCTTGCGTCCTCGGGTGCGGCCCCGACGGGCGTCGTGTCGCCGACGCCTGTTTCCCAGGTGTTGGCACGGGTGGGGTCGTGCTCGTTCCCCCAAGGGAACGCGGTCCCGTCGTCGCCGCTGGCAGCACGATTCCACTGGGCCTCGCTCGGCAGTTCGCCCACCCCACCGTGCAGGCGTCCCCACCAGCTGCAATAGCGCTCGGCATCGGCGTGGTCTACCAGCACGACGGGGTGGTGGAGGCGGGACGGGACCGGCTCTCCGTGGACCCACATGAATCGCTCTGCCATCGCGTAGGGGAACCCGGTGTCTTGGTCAGCCCAGCGGGCCGCGTCGATCCAGGGCTCCGGAGATCCCGTCGCAGCGGCGAACGCACGATAGTCACCCTGTGTGACGGGGTGCGTCATGATCCGGAATCCTTCGGTCTTGACCGAGTGTGGCGCTGCCTCGGCCCGCAATCGCATCAGCGGCTCGGTCGCCTGGGCTCCGTACGCCGCGGCCAGAAACTCGACCGCGCCTGCTCGAGTCTCGAGGGTGGACCCGGACCATGATGGGCCAGTCGGGACCTCGACCGTGCCGGCTGGGGTCGTTCCCTGCGCGGCACAGCCCGTGAAACACGTTGCGAGCAGCGTGAACACGGTTCTGACGCGACGACCCATGGTGTCCTTCATCGTCGACTCGCGGTGGAGGTTGAGGGCAGAGAAGCATACGCTTTTGGGGTGGATGTTTCGGTCCCCCCGACTGCGGTCGAGCGCGTGTTTGTGCTCGTCGCGTCCGCGGGTGGATACGACGCGGTGGTTCAAGTGTTGGAGTCGGTGGGTAGACGCTCGCCCCATGCGTTCGTGGTGGCGATCAAGGCGAGCGACGGGCCCTCGATGCTTCACGAGACGCTCGAGCTCCGGACGACGCGGCGCCTCGCGGTGGTGGAGTCCGTGCAGACTCTCGAAGCGGGCACGGTGTACCTCGCGGCGCCCGCGATGCAGCTGAGCGTCACGAAGACAACGGTGGTGGCCACGCCGCGAACGGCCGGCGTGTCGGCCCTCGACGCGGTCCTGCACAGCGCCGCGCAGAGTTGGGGGGCGAACGCCACCGCGATCATTCTCGCCGGCGGCGGTGCTCCGGTTCAAGCTGGGGCGCAGGCCATCCTCGATGCGGGCGGCGAGCTCTACTGCCAGTCCCCGAGTACCGCTCCGATCGACGACATGCTGATCAGCGTGCTGGGCGAAGTTGGGGCCAGCGGCGTCGGGTCGTGCCAGGAGATCGGAGGCTGGGTTCGAGAGGGACTCTCCGCCGACGTCCGCGACACCGGGGATCCAGAGCGTTTCGAGGTCCCTCTCGCTCCGGCGTTTTGGGTGGTGCTCGAACACCTGCGGAGCACGATGGGCATCGACCTCTACGCCTACCGAACCGCGACGCTCTATCGCCGGGTCACGCAGCGAGCGCGGACGCTCGGACTCGATGGGCTCGACGCCTACCTCGAGCGAACCCTCTCAGATCCCGACGAACTCGAAGCGCTCGCGTCCCGCATTCTCATCGGGACCACGGACTTCTTTCGCAACAAGGTGCTCTTCGAAGACCTGCGTCGTTGGGTCGTGCCCGCGGTGTCTGGCCAGGACTCGCTCGCGGTCTGGTGCGCGGGGTGCTCCACCGGTGAGGAGGCGTACTCGGTGGCTGCATTCCTGCACAGCGAGCTCGAAGCCGCCGGTTCTTCGGCGAAGCTAAGCATGATCGCGACCGACGTCCGCGGCGACGCCATCGAGCACGCCGCGGCGGGCTCCTACGCGTTGGCACGCGTGGCCAACATTCCCACAGACATTCGAACCCGCTACGGCACGGTGGAGGACGGACAGTGGAAGGTCGGAGAGATCCTTCGCAACTGCGTTCGGTTCTCGGTGCAGGACGTGCTTGCCGATCCTCCGCCGCAGGACCGCGACCTCGTCCTGTTCCGAAACGTGATGATCTACCTGCGGCCCGAGGTCCATCCGCGCGCGCTGGCCAGCATGCAGCAGGCACTCGTGCCGGGCGGTTTCCTCGCGGTCGGTGAGAGCGAGAGCACGCACTCGTTGGACGGCGGGTTTGCGCGAGCCGGCGTGCGCGACGGGGCGATCCTTCGGCGAGTCTGAAGCTTAGGTGTCGTCGGCAGCGTCGAGTGCCGCATGTTCCGGGCTGGCGCGAATCGCTTCCTTCTGCGCGGCCCGGATCACGCGTACCAGGGAGTCTGCTTCGCGGGTTCCGACCCAGGTTGTCCGCTGTCGGTCGCCGTCGCGCCACTCGATCTTGAGCGCGTTCCCGCCGTCTCCGGGCATGTTGTACATGGTCCCGAACCGCGGGCTGATGCGGATGCCCCAGCCCTTGAACTGCGAGAACTTGTAGGTGGTCGCGACGACGCTAATGATCGACGAGATCGGGATCCGCGGTCCCCACAGCCCGAGCTGGATGTTGACCGCGCCCTCGGAGACGGTGACGCGAAGGACCGCGAACAGGAGCCATGTTAGGGCGACGAGCGCAAAGCTGGCGATCGCGGCAAGCGGAGCAAGAGGCCACAGCGCGGCCACGGACACGCCGCCGAGCCCGAGTACAAGCGCCGCAAGCGACCAGTGGGCACGGTCTTTGGCCCGGTAGAGCACGGTGCCCTCGCCGGCCATGAAGTTCTGTTCGTAGCGATCGACGGAGGCCGTGGTGCGCGGGGCCAATGCGGTCTCGTCGGTCTCGTCGGCCACGAGGAGCATGATGCAGCAACTCTCGGTCCTCGCACTGTGAGGCGGCAGATCCGCAGACGCGCAATTTGCATCGATGGCGGGCTCGACGCGGCGTTGGAATGAAGTTTTGGGCCCTCGCCCACGTCCGTCCGGCTCCGCCGGCGTGGTAAGGCCGGGGGGTCGGTTCTCGAACCATGTCGGAATGCCTCTCAGAGAACGAAATCGTTGATTTCGTGATGCGAAACCTGGAGCCCGAGGAGGCGACCCAGGCCGAGGCGCATATCGACACCTGCAATGCGTGTCGTGCCGTGCTCATCGAGCTGGCACGGGTGTTTGAGCTTCGGGCGTCGTCGGTCCCGGAGCCGGAGGAGGTGTCACAAGATGACACCGAAGCGTCCGACCCCGGCTTGGGCTTGTTGCCGCCGGAGCTGCTGCGCGGCTCGAAGGTGGGTCGCTATGTGATGCTGGACTTGCTCGGCACGGGCGCGATGGGGGTTGTGTTTGCCGCCTACGATCCAGAGCTCGATCGCCGGGTCGCATTGAAGCTGCTCCGCGAACGGACCGGCGACGAAGAGCGGAACGCACGGATGGTTCGGGAGGCCCGCGCGACGGCGCGTCTGGCCCACCCCAACGTGGTGGTGGTGCACGATGTCGGCGAGTTCCAGGGCAACGTGTTCATGGCGATGGAGCTGGTCGTGGGCGGTACGCTCGGCGACTGGCTCGAGGCGAGCGAGCGAAGCCGCGACGCGATCCTCGATGTCTTCTTGGAGGCGGGCGAAGGACTTGTCGCTGCGCATGCAGCCGGGCTGGTCCATCGCGACTTCAAGCCGGCGAACGTGCTCATGGGAGAGGACGAGCGCGCCCGGGTGACCGACTTTGGCCTGGCTCGGGCCGGGGAGAGCGTCGACACCATCACGCACCAAGATTTCGTCACTCTCTCGGGCAGTGGCGATGTGGCAGTCACCCGCACCGGAGCGTTGGTGGGAACGCCGGCGTACATGTCCCCGGAGCAGTTCGAGGGACGGGTTGCCGACGCCAAGTCGGACCAGTTCAGCTACTGCGTGGCACTCGCGGAAGCCCTGACGGGCGAGCGTCCATTCGAGGGCCGCTCGTTGATGGAACTTCAGACCAGCGTTTGTGCGGGGACGCTGCGACCGTCCGCGTTGGATGGCTTGCCGCGGGCGCTGCAGGCGACGCTCACTCGCGGCCTTCGTGTGGATCCAAAGGAACGGTTCCCCGACATGGGATCGTTGCTGCGCCTCGTCGCCGAGGCCCGGCGCGGAAAACCACGCGGGGCGATGATGCGAGCCTCGGTTCTCGGTGTTGCGATCCTGGGGAGCGCTGGCGTTGCTTGGGCCAGTTCGCAGGCCGTGACCGACGCCGAGCCGCTGACGATGTGCTCGGACACCGGCGAGACCATTGGCGACGTTTGGACGGCCGCGCGCGCTCGTGAGGTCGAGGCCTCGCTTGCCGGGTTGGGCCGGGCCGCGGCGCCCAGGGTGGCGCGCAGTGTCGTGGGGTTGCTCGACGCCTATGCGGAGGCCTGGACGCAGGTGCACGCCGCGACGTGTCGGTCCGATGAGACCACGCTCGAAACTCGGTACGCGACGCTGCTCTGTCTCGAGCTCGGTCGTTCCGAAGCCGAAGCTCTGTTGGTCGCGCTCTCTGAGAACGATCCGGGCGTGCTCGAGTACGCCGAGGAGGCGGTCTCCGATCTTCCGCAGCCCGAAGGGTGTCGCGACCCGGGATGGCAAGACGTTCGGGTCGAGCCTCCGGAGGTGATCGCCGAGCAGGTCGCGGCGCAACGAGAGGCGTTGGCCTTGGCGGACGCGTATTCCACAACCGGCCAGTACGAGGCGGCGGTCAAGCAGGCGCTCGCGATCCTGACGACTGCAGAATCTCTCGGGTTCGAGCCTCTGTCTCTCGAGGTTAGGTCGGTCCTCGCGGAAGGGCAGCTGATGCTTGGTGATGCCGAGGCAGCCGAGACCACCCTGCGTGCGTCGTGGTCCGACGCCGTTCGGCTGGGCGATCCCGCGTGGCAGGTTCGGGTCGGTGCGGACATGCTCGATGTCGTGGGCAACAGCGTGGGGGGGAGCCGGGAGGACGGTGCATTTTGGCGCGATGTCGCGGCCGCAGCTCTCGACCGGATCGACCCCCAACACCCCGCTGCCTGGCACTACTGGAACGCCCGTGGAAGCTTCGACGCCTACGGAGGCGACTACGAAGCATCGGCCGAGGCCTTCGACAACGCGCTCGCCCTGCCGAACCTGACCACGACCCAAACCATCGGAAGCACGATCGGTCGGGTCTCGATGCGGGGTCGGATGTTGAACGGAGCGGAGCTACAAGAGGTCGTTTCCGAGGGAGAGTCGTTGCTCGACCTCGTGCGTTCCCGGCTCGGGCCCAAGCATCCTCGGATGATCTGGGCGTCGCAGCCGCTGGCCAGTGCCCTGACGGCGATGGGGCGTGGAGAGGAGGCTCTGGCCGCGCTCGAGGACGCGATGGCGGTCGCGGATTCGTTCTTGGAGCCCAACGATCCTCGCATGACCGGATTGTTGGTCACCCGCGCGGGGGCGCTGCTGAGCGCTGGCGATCCGAAGGCTGCCCGCGATGACCACCGTCGCATCGTCGAAATCCAGGAAGCGGCCGATCCCGATGACGACCGGACCATCGGGCTGGCCTACAACAACCTTGCGGTCGCCGAGATGGGGTTGGGCAACAACGCCGAGTCCGCGGCGTCGTTGGAGCGAGCCCTGCCTCACCTCGAAGCTGCGTTCGGCGCGGACCACATCAACGTCGCCAACTGCCGAACCTCGCTCGCGTCCAACCTCGTGAAGCTGGAGAGGCATGACGAAGCTCGCAAGCACCTCGCGGCGGCGCGGGTGATCGTCGAATCGTTCGGCCCGGGGGCGGAGCGGCTCGGTCCATACATCGCCTACAACCAGGCGCTCATCGAGCATCACGACGGCAACCTGGAAGAGGCTGCGCGGGTTGCCCGGGAGGCTGTGGACTCAGCCGAGTCGTTGTTTGGGGCTGAGCACCCACTGGTCGCGAACATGCTCTCGGCCCAGGCCAAAGTTTGGCTCGACCAAGGACAACCCAAGCCCGCGTTGGCTGCGATGGATCAGGCGCTCGAGATCGCGAAGGCGCCTCTGCTGCGCTCGACCTTGCTCGTGCTTCGGGCCCGGGCCCACAAGGCGTTGGCCGATGAGGCAGCTTGCGCCGAGGACTTCGAGCAGGCGCAATCCCTCGAGGATGACGTCGGCAAGAGTCCCTGCGAGTAGGGCTACGGGGCGAACTCGCCGACAAACTTCGACAGCTCGAACGGCCCGAGGGGATCTTGGCCGAGCGCGAACTGAATCGCCTGCCCGTTGAGCAAGTACAGGCCCTCCGGCGTGGACAACACATCCGTGAGTCCGCGAGGTAGCTCGACCATCACGGAGTCGGCGGTGGACCAGTCGTCGCTCGTTGGCGTCACCTGGGCGAGCTTGCCGTCGAAGACGACGAAGAGCACGCCATCGACGTAGACCATGCCGTCCGCTCCCGTGCCCAGGCCGGTGTCCGTGAACTCTCCGTCGATGGCAATCGGGGTGACGATCCCATCGGCGATGGTGACGTGGTTGAGCTGGGGCGGCGCGTGGATGGCCGCGATGAGGGCTTCGTCGCCCGGAAGGACGATGACCCCGTTTTGTCCGAGCAGCGGGGAACCAAGGGCTTCGTCCGTGATGAGTAGCTCCGCTGCGAATCCTGCGTCGACCCGGTAGATGTTCGGGTTCTCTCGGTCCGTTGCGTACGCCGTGCCATCGGACGCTACGGCGACGTCTTCACACCACGCGGCGTCTTCACCCGCACTCAGTGGAATCGCCTGCTCCCGGACTCCGCGAGAGAGGTCAAACATCCAGAGCTGGCCGGTGAAGGGCTCGGTGTCCCGGTTGGCGGCGCAGACCCAGAGTCGATGGCGAGTCTCGTCGACCGCCATTCCCAGCGTGATCCATGTGCCCGGATCGGTGGGCGCGAAGACGAGCTCACTGTCTCCGCTGAGGGGGTCGACGCGCTGCACCTCGCCCCCTTCCAGAGTGCCGACGTAGAACACTTCGTCGGTGGGGTCGAATGCGCCGCCCTCGGGATACGTCACGTCGAGCGGGTAGACGTCGGCATAGGTGGGACCGGAACCCCCGGTCGTGGACCCACCTTCCGAGGTGGATGACTCCCCATCGGAGGTCGAGGTCAGCTCGGGCCCGGAGTCGTCGGAGCTGGTTGTGGGGTTGATGGAGCCGGTCGAGCTTCCGGTGCCCGCATCGGAGAGGGCTGGTTCGGTCGAGTCAGGACCACAACCCAGGAGCCAGCAAGCGGCAAGCAACGACCAGGCTCGCATTCGGGCGTCCAACAGATCGGTGCTGAGCATGGCCTACCGTAGCGCCATGGCCTGAGACTGCTCTTCGCAAATTTGCGAGTCGGAGAACCGCGGTTGCCAGAGTGGGGGCTGCTACGGCGCCGGAGCGGGCGCGTCTTCAGCAGGTTCGGCCGGCTCGTCCTCTTGAACCAGGTGTCGCGTCCCGTCATACACGGCCCACGCGGACTCGAAGCGTTGGGTGTCGCCCTGAGGGTCCTCGACATCGTCGATGAACCACCACGACGCCTGCACCCGCTCCGAATCGATATCGAGGACCACGTATCCGCGCTGGGTGAGCTCTGCCCAGTGCAGGTGCGGGTTGGACACGAGCACCGCGTTGGCGGCGTTGGTCGGGAAGCCGGCGGAGGTGACTCCGGGCGTCACGAACTCCACGCCAACGGAGCCCTCGCCGGTCTCGGGGTCGTACTCGCCCTGTGGATCGACGGCGAGGTCGAAGGCCCACGACGAGTGGATGTCGCCGGTGAGCACGACCAAGTTGGGGACCGCTTCGGCCATCGCGTAGAACCGGCCCCGCGCCGCGCGATAGCCATCCCATTGGTCCGCGTTGATCGGGTTGTCGCCCAACCGGACCTCCGCCATGATCACCTGTTGGCCGATGAGCACCCACTGAGACTGGGTGTTCATGAACTGCTCCATCACCCAGGCTTCCTGCGCCATTCCCAGAAGCTGTCGGTCGGGGTCATCGAGGAGCTCAGGGTCGGTCAGATCGTCGGGCTGAAGGTCGCGACCGATGAGGCGCGTGTCGAGCATCATCAGGTGCATCAGGTCCGAGTAGGGCAGCGCTCGGTAGATGATCCCGGGCATGCCTTCCCGCCGGGGCATCCACTCCGCGTGGGCTTGGATCGCGGCGGCCTTGCGGTCCTCCCATGACCCTTCGGTCGAGGGCGTGTGGTTTTGGGCGTTGTCCCGGGACGCGTCGTTGGCGGACTCGTGGTCGTCCCAGGTCACGACCACCGGGTGTTGGCGGTGAAGCTCTTGAAGGTCTGGATCGGTGCGGTAGGTCGCGTATCGCGTCCGGTAGTCGTCCAGCTCCAAGAGCTCATGCTCGGGCTCGACCACGCGGATGTGGTTGGGGTTTGTCCCGGCCTCGTAGATGTAGTCGCCCAGGTGCAGGACCAGGTCGAGGTCGGCCCGCTCGGCGATGCGGCGATAGATGTGGAAGTAGCCGTGCGCGTAGTTGGAGCACGAGCACGTCGCGACGCGCAGTCGGGTGGCGTCGGTCGGGGCCGTGCGGGTCCGGCCAATCGAGGAGATGCGGCCCTGAGTATAGAAGCGGTAGTAGTATGTCGTCCCCGCCTGCAGGTTCTGGACGTCGAGCTTGATGGTCTGGTCCCGACCCGGGTCGGTCTCGAGGTAGTCCGCGGCGACCCGCATCTCGAACTCCGGATCCAACGCGACTTCGAAGAAGGCTTCGACCGCGTCGTTGGACTCGGTGGTGATCCGCGTCCACAGGATGACCGCGTCCGTCAGCGGGTCGCCCGAAGCCACGCCATGCGAGAACAGAGACTCCGGGCCGACCTCGCCCTCCCACTCGTAGCGGGGCAGGCCATCGTCGAGCCCGCCGCTGCTGCTCGAGGACTCGACAGCCGTGCTCGTGACCGGCGCGCCGGTCGAGACGCCGGGTCCCGGGCCCGACGACGTTGAACTCCCGGTCCCGGAGCCGTCGAGAGGCGGAGCATCGTCACCGCATCCGACGGCGGAGGTCGCTGAGAGGGCGCTGGCGTAGCGAAGGAGCGTGCGGCGAGACAAAGGCATGACGGCGCCGCCATGGTACCGCGGGCGTGGGCTCAGCCCTGCACAGGAACGAACACCGGCTCCGGGAGGGTCGGATGGCATCGGACCCAGAGCACCTGCCCTGCGACGACGTGCTCTTCGGGGTGCAGATAGAGATCGCTGGCGAGTTCGCGGGCCTGGCCGGTTTTTGGATCGCTGAACCCGAGTCGAAGATGTGTGCGCTGGAACGACCAGTGCCTCTTGAGGTGGCCGACGAAGCCGGGCCGCACGTCCAGGATGCGGGCCTGCACCCACGTGCCACCGAGCGCGGCTTCTTGCATCAAACGCACCTCGCGCCCGTGGGTGGTACGGCTTCGCCACAACCACAAGAAGGGCCCGGCGACCACGGCGAGGACACCCAGGGCGGGGGCCATCGAAACCACGTTGGGCCAGTGCTTGGGCATGGTCAGGACTGTCACCGCCGCCACGACTGCGAGCACCACCAAGCCGTAGTTCCGGAACATGCTGCCGCCTGCTGCGTCCACTCGGTACTCGGCGGACCGTTGCCGAACCTTGCTCGGAACTCCCTTCTCGAACCAGCCCATGCAGGCAGCTTACGGCGTCCATTCCGTCGTCGCCACGATCGCGGATCCCAAGATCGGCCGATCATCACCCAAAGCCCGCTCTCCCCGCAGCGGCTCGCCCGAGTCACGCTGTTGACTGGGACACCCCAACGGAGAGCTTCGATGCCACTGACCACCTTCTACACCCGCTCACTCGCCCCCTTCGTGCATCCCGCCGGGATCCTCGACGATGGTGGCCAGACCTTCATGGCCAGCCGTTCGTCCCCTGGAGGTGCGGCGTGAACGAGGTGATCGACCTCGCCATCGTTGGTGGAGGCACCGCTGGCATGGCCGCTGCGCTTGTGTGCGGTCGCGCCTCGCTGGACGTTGCGGTGTTCAATACGGAGCGCGCCCGCAACCGTGTCGTGCGGTCCAGCCACGGCTTCCTCACCCGGGACGGCGCATCCCCATCGCTGATGCTGACCACCGCTCGGGAACAGCTGGCCAACTATCCAACCCTCCGCTACCGCACGGATGCCGTGATCGGCATCGAGCGTGCGGCGCACGGTTTTAGCCTGACCGTGGAGGGCGGTGCACTCGTACGAAGCCGGCGGGTGCTGATCGCCACCGGGATGCGCGACGACCTCGAGAGCCTGGGGCTTCCGGGCCTGGGTGAGGTGTACGGCCACAGCGTGTTCCCGTGCCCGTTCTGCGATGGCTTCGAGCTGCGCGACAAGCCCCTCGCCGTCTTCGCCCATGCGGTCAGCGACGACGTCCTGCAGCACTACCTGGCGATGGTCCAGCAGCTGAGCTCTGCGGATCTACGCGTGTTCTTCAACGGTGCTTTGCCGTCCGGCGCCGTGGAGCAGGCTCTGGGCGACCGGGGTATCGCTGTCGTTTCCGAGGCCGTCACGCGTCTTCATTCGAACGAGGGGCAGCTGCGTTCCGTCGAGCTCGAAGACGGTCGTGTCGTGATGTGCGAAGCTGGTTTTTGCGTAGGCGACTACGCGGTGATGGCCACCTCATTCGCCGAGCAGCTTGGAGCACACATGTCACAGAATCCAGTCGGGTGGACGGTGGTCTCCGCCGAGGATGACGGCAGCACTTCAATCCCCGGGCTCTTCGTCGCGGGCGACGTGCGCATGGGGTTCTCCGGTCTCATGGTCGCGGCCGCCCAGGGCTCGACATGCGCCGCGGGCATCGTCCGGCACAACGCGATGGAGCGCTGGGGTGCATGAAGGCCTCGGCGAGCCTTCAGGACGCTGAGGCTCACCGCGGGCTGCCTGTCATCAGTGTGGGCCGGATGACGGGGCGCGAGGGCCAGAGCGCAGCCGTCACCCATGTCGGCCACACCCTCGGTTTCCTGCTCGACGGCGAGGTTCACATGGACATCGGTGGCGAGGTCATTGGCAAACCCGGGTCTTTCCTCATCATCCCCGCCGGCGTGCCCCACCGTGCCCTTCGTTCGGCCACGGTCGACTTCTGGGGACTGGGCTTCTGCAGCTCCTGCCTGGGCATGGCCGACGATCACCCGCTGCTCTCCGCCTTCGCCCGCGTGCGGCGGGGTGACCTGCCGCTGGTTCCGGTCGAGACCAGCGAGCAGGCGTGGGTCCGGGAGCTGTTCGCCCGCCTTGCCGCCGCGGAGGGCAGTCACGGCGCCGCTGCGCTGGAACAGCAGCGGGCCCTGCTCGTGCTCATCCTTGCGGCTCTGCAACGGGCCTTGGAGGCCCGGGCGGTCCGTCCGTCGAAGACAACGAGCGATGATCTGGTGCTGCGGGCGCTGTTGTTCATCGAGGAGAACGCCCTGGGTCCGCTCTCCCTCAAGGACGTCGCCGCTGCCTGCCATTGCACGGCCTCTCACCTCGCCTCGTGCGTGAAGAACTCCACCGGCCATACGGTGGGCTCGTGGATTGCGTCTATCCGGATCGCTGCCGCATCAGGGTGGTTGCTTCACTCCGATGACAGCATCGAGGCCGTCGCCGAACGGGTCGGGTGGAGGGACAAGACCCACTTCATCAGGCAGTTCAAGAAGATCCATGGCCTCACTCCTGCGGCCTGGCGACGTCGGGCACGGGCGCTTTGAGCAGCGCGCGAGGTTGGATTGACTACTCCGCGGCAACGGTGCGGTCGACGGCACTCTGCGCGGCCTCGACCAGCGCGGGCTCCAGGTCGAGGGCTTCGAGAGCCGTCGCGTCCGGGCACCGTCCGTCTTTGACCGACGCGTACAGCTTCGTCGTTAGCCGAAGGAGCCACAGCGCTTCGGGAACGTCGGCTTCCGTGTCGACCCGGTGGGTGATCCACGAAACCTCGTGCAGGTGGCGGTGGTGGTCGCACTTGCCGAGGTCGAGCAGGGCGTCGTGGATCTCCAGTGGGACGTGAAGGTCAATGTGTCCGGAGGCATGCACGTGCCCCAGCTCGTGGTCTCCGGCATAGAAACCGACGGTGTTGATCGGACGAGGGGCGACCCGGAGCCCGTCGATCTCTCGCGCCGCAGCGACCAGCGCGGTGATCGGTCCGCCGCGGTCTCCGAGGAGCCGGAGCCCTTCCACGGGGTCTTCGACCGACTCCTTGACCGACCGCATACTGCGAGACCAGAGCATGGCCGCGCCTCCGGTGATCAGGCTGGCCACCGCAATGCCAACGAAGATGCCTTCCAGGTCGCCGATCGCGGCGCCGAGGAAGGCCAGCGGAACGGCGAGGACGAGTGAGCGCAAGGCGGAGAGGATCGTGGACCGAACCGCGCGATCGACCGCGTTGAACGACGCACTGACGACGCTGACGAGTCCCGCGGTGCCGTAGCTGATCGGGACGATCCACATGTACGTGTGCGCAACGTCGATGACCGTGTGGTCGTCGGTGAACACGCCCGCCACGGTGTCGCCCACGAGCAGAAGCACCACCCAAGCGCCTAGGCCCCACAGCAAGACGAACCGGGTCGCGATGCGCATGGCGGCGGCCACTCGCTCGGGGTGATGTCCGCCCCAGTTCTGCCCGATGAAGGGCGTGAGCGCAGCGGTGAGCGCCATGCCAGGGATCAGCACGAAGCTCTCCAGGCGCGAGGCGATGCCAAAGCCCGCCACCGAGGCCGCGCCGTAGCTCGCCACGAGGGCAGTCATCACCGCGGTGGCGACCGGGACAATGGCATTGGAGATGGACGCAGGGATTCCGACCGAGAGGATCTGCTTCCACGAAACCCACAGGTCTGCGGGGCTCGGCAGGTGCACGTCCAACACGTCACGGCGAACCAGAATGACGAACGTGACCAGCAGCGTGAGCGCCCGGGAGATCACGGTAGCGATCGCGGCGCCTTCGATGCCCATGGGCTCGATCGGCCCAAAGCCAAAGATGAACATCGGGTCGAGCACCGCGTTGCTGGCGGCTGCCACGGCCATCACCAACGCGGGGGTTCTGGCATCGCCGGAGGCTCGCAGCGCGCCCGTGCCCATCATCGGGACCACGAGGAAGATCGCGCCCGCGTACCAAATGGTCATGTACTCGCTGAGCAGCGGCAGCAGCTGAGGCTCCGCACCCAGCCCGCGGAACACGGCGTCTTGAGTGGCGATGCCCGCCAACGAGATGACGAGCACGACCACGGTACCGAGCAGCAGACCATGCGTGACGAGACGTCGCGAGGTGGAGCGGTCGCCGGCCCCGAGCGCCCGCGACACGGCCGAGGTCGTGCCGACGCCCAGTCCAAAGCCCACGCTGGTCACCAACGTGGCGACCGGAAACGTGAAGCTCATCGCGGCCAGCTCGTCGGTGCCGAGCTGGCCGACGAAGTAGGTGTCGATCAGGTTGACCGCCAGAATGAAGACGATGCCCAGCAGGGTCGGCACCGCCAACGAGATCAGCGCCTGCCGGGGCTCCGCGGTCAGCAGGTTCGGGCGGCTGTCCGACACGCGGCCAGAGTCTCGCGACCGTGGCGGTTTGGCTACTGCCCGGTTGGAGGATCACGCGTCTTGGAAGGTCACGTTCTTCTGTCGGGTGCGGTCGACCGAGAGCTGCAGGACGTCGGGGCGGCTGTAGTGCCCCGTGGGGTCGAAGGACTGCCGCTGCGCGAGTACGCGGTCGATGTCGACATCGGCCATGACCAACCCCTGCGTGGCCGTGTCGGGCTCGAGGACCCATTGACCGTCGGGCCCCGCGATGGCCGAGCCGCCGTTGCGAAACCACGCCTCTTCGCCCAGCCGCCGTCCCAGCTCGAAGTCGTCGGGGACGTCGGCGAACGCCATCCGGGCGCCGGCCGACAGCATGAATACGCGCCCTTCTTGGGCCACAAAGCGCGTGATGTCCCGGGTGTTGGCGTCCGTTCCCGGCCAGATCCCGACATGAAGCTGGGTGCCTTGGGCGTACAATGCCGTGCGCGCCAGCGGCATCCAGTTCTCCCAGCAGTTCAGCGTGCTGCAGGTGACCCCGCGGACATCGAACGTGCGCAGGCCGTTGCCATCGCCCGGCGCCCAGACCAATCGCTCCTCGTACGTGGGCCGAAGTTTGCGATGGGCCAGCGCGATCTCACCGTCCTCCCCGATGACCAGCGCCGTGCAGTAACCGGAGCCGCCCGCGGTGTCGCGCTCGAGGATGCCGACCACCGCGGTGACTCCGTGGTCGCGGCACGCGGTGCGCATGGCTTGCACGTGGTCACCGTCCAGACGAACCGACGCGGCGAGGTAGCGGCGGTATGCGTCTTTGAGCTCCGCGTCTTCGAATCGAGCCCCACCGCCCTCGGACAGCCACGCTGGATATCCCGGCACGAAGCACTCCCCGAACGCGACCAGGGCGACGCCGGCTTGCCCCGCTTCGATGATCGACGCGATGACTCGGCGGGTGGTCGCGTCGACGTCGAACAGGGCAGGGGCGATCTGTGCGGCAGCGATGCGAAGAACGGTCACGGCTCAGAGACTACCGACTGTGGTGGCGCCAGTGTCCACGACCAGGTCTCCGTGCGCTCCTCGCCGTCGCTGTTCCCCGACACGGTCGCGGTGAGAGTGTCGTTCGTGCGCGCGTAGTGGATCGACTGCGGCCAGTCGTGCGCCTGTCTCTTATACACATCTCCGAGCCCACGAGACCTCTCTACATCT
>OJGU01000485.1_pt1 | contig 23311 bp, 9 predicted proteins | sample 1594741 | NCBI WGS metagenome assembly OJGU01 (sample SAMN05416841, study PRJEB24817) | seawater metagenome | isolation source: Sea water | place: Canada:Atlantic | collected 2013-07
TTTCTAGATCCGTCAGCACAGCCGCATGCGAAACTTCACTGCCGGTTCCAGCGGTCGTTGGCACGCAAATGAGAGGTAAGACGGGGCCCGGAACCTGATCAAAGTGAAAGTAATCGCGCGGATGACCTCCGTGGGTGAGAAGAATCGCCACTATTTTGGCCAGGTCCATGTTACTCCCCCCACCTAGACCAATGACGAGCTCTGCTTTTGTATCGCGGGCAAAGGCGTATCCCTTTTCCGCCGTAGCAATTGAGGGTTCCGCCTCGCTTCCATCGAAGACAATGCTTTCGATCCCCGCCTTGGCCAAGGACTGCAGGACCTGATCAACGAGACCAATCGAAACAAGGTTTGCATCCGTAACGACCAAAGCTCGCTGGAGTTTCCGATCCCTAACCATGCTTCCCAAGTGCCGTACCGCACCCCGCCCGAAAACCAATTGCTGAGCAGAAAAAAAACTCCAATAATCACGCATCTTCCCTAGCCTAAACAGCACACTAGCCAAGGGTCAATTCTTCGAAAAAGAACGCGACGAATCAGTCGACCAGCAATGCTTGAGAGCAGCCAGCAATCCTGGCCAATCACCGGCAAGCACCATTGCTTGGCACTGTTCAACAAAGGCTTTCGATTTTTCATCTCGTTCCCGCAATTGAGTCAGCATCTCGTTTAACTCTGTTCTTCGATACTGCTGAATCAATACCTCTAAGCGTTCTCTCGTCGCAGCGTCCAACTCACAGCCGAGAGAAGGTGGCTCACTGATCTCCGACAAGGGATCCTCAGTTTCCCTCTTGATGTCCCCCAAGAACTGTCGAACGACCCTCAGCAATTCATCGGCATCAATCGGCTTGCTAATAAAGGCATCGAAGCCATGATCAAGACAGGCCTTTTGTTCATGACTGAAGGCTGACGCGGTAACAGCAACGACGGGAACTGACTTCAATCGATCAACTTCTCGAATTCGATCGAAGACCTCATACCCCGTCATACCAGGCATCCGAAGATCCATCAGAATAACATCAGGAGTCCGGTCGTCCAGCACGCTCATCGCCGTAGCGCCGTTATTCGCCTCGAATACCGAGACGCTTAGCGATTTGAGTAGCATTCTGAGCAAAAGACGATTGTCCGGATTATCATCGACCACAAGCAATTCCGCCCGCTCCGAGACGCTCTTAATGTCGTCCTTCGAGATCACCACTGGAAGCGTCTGGACGGGAGCCAGATTCGCGGGAACGATTTCGAGAGGCACTTCCAGGAAAAACTCCGAGCCACGCCCTCTGACAGACTCTACCCTTAGCGCTCCCTTCATCAATTCAGTCAAGCGGCTTGCAATCGCCAGGCCCAATCCTGTGCCGCCCTTTTCGCGTCCAAGCTGCCCTTGGCTAAACGAGCCAAAGATCCGCTCCTTGTCGTCCTGATCGATGCCGCGGCCAGAATCTTTGACGGCAAACTGAACCATCTGAAAAACGGGTGATGTCCCACGTGTTTCCGTTGACGACTCCTTCCCTTTGAGCGTGACGACGCTAAGAGAAACCTCCCCCACATCGGTAAACTTGATGGCATTCCCAATGAGATTGTAGAGAATCTGCCTAATCCTAGTGACGTCACCGCGAACTCGCATTCGTTCTCCAAGTTCAGACTTGAACGACCAGCCCAATTGTTTCTTCCGGCAGCGCGGTTCAAAGAACTCAGAAACGTCCGAGACAAAGACATCCAAGTCAAATGGTTCCAATTCCAACTCCGCTTTCCCTGCCTCGATCTTTGAAAAATCAAGTAAATCGTTGACCAAGCCAAGCAGATGCCGACTACTCCGGTCGATAGACCCGGCCATCTGAATCCGCTTTGCATCCGGAAGATTGGCATCTCCCAGGAAGCGAGAAAATCCGACAATGGCATTCATAGGCGTTCGAATCTCGTGACTAATACTCGCAAGAAACTCGCTCTTGGCACTATTGGCCCGCTCGGCAAGGAATCGCGCGTCTTCGGCTTCCTTCTTCGCCCGGATCAACGATTGATTATTCTCCAGTGTCCGCCGTACTAGCTCAGCCCGAGATTGATTTCTCTGCCGTCCCCGAATCCATGCCAGGCAAATCGCAGGGATCGTGATGCCTCCAAATAGGACCAGAGCAATCCGTTGGAACCAAACCCACGCCGGATGCACGACAGAAAAGTGGACCTCAACCGGCTCCACGCTCGCATTCAAATCTCGATCAATTGCCAGGACTTCAATCTGATAGTCTCCGACAGGGAGACGCCCGAGTGTGATCAACGAATCGCGCGAGTGAACCCACTCCGAGTCGCTCCCTGAATTGGCGAAGCGATAGCAATAGTTTAGCTGTTGAGCCGAAGAAGATTCTGAATATCCCCGAGCTTCAATGACGATCTCTTGATCACTGAAGATCTCTCTCGAATCCAACTCTATCTCACGCCTCCCGCCTTGCCGAAGAAGCTCAGCACGCACCTCGGGATGTCCTTTCCCTGGAGCATAAACCACAACCCCGGTGCGCGTTACAATGAGGATCCGGCCATCCTGGAGCTCAGCCAGTTTCGTCACACGATTACTAGGAAGCCCATCCCCTCGCCCAAACGATGAAACTGAGTTGTCATCGATTCGATTCAGACCATTATTTGTCCCAACCCAGATACGTTGCGACGAATCAACTAAGATACTTGTGATCGCGACATCGGTGAGTCCAGCATCAACGGAAATCTGCTGAAAGCGTCTCTTTTCTGGATCATCATCGAATCGAAACAATCCGCGTCTCGTTGTACCAAACCAATAGCGATTGGATTCGACATCATCGACCATCTGCATCGGGGAATCCGCAATCAATTTACTGAGATTCGCCATTCCCCTCAACTCCCCCCCTTCGATCATCGACAAACCAGAGGCTGTCGACACCCAGAGACGGCGATCACGATCCCACATCATTCCAAGCACAGGAACGGAACTAGGCCCTCTCCACTCAGTCACAATTGACTCCTCCGACCACGTATCCCCATCGAGTCGGTAGGCACCAGTCAACGTTCCCACCCACGTCCCCAGTTCTTTAGAAACAGCAATTGAAGTAACCCATCCCACCGGTCGCACCAAACTCGTTCTCCAATCTTGCCATTCTCCATCCGCCGAATAATAGCAGACCCCACCCGTCGTCCCGATCCAAACACCACCCAAGGAATCGCGCTCCAGACAGGTAATGTGATCACTCGGAAGTTCAGGTGTGTTGGACGAGCGATGTATCTGCACCGTTTCCCCACCACGAACCCTCAAGATACCAGAAGAGTTCGTTCCTAAGAACAGCTCGCCGTTCTCAACCATTCGTCCCGCGGTGAAAAAACTCGTCGGCCCATCCATTGCAATCTCAGTGACATTAGGATTGCGAAACCGCGCCAGGCCATCAAAGGAAGAACAGGCCCACACCCTACCGCTTGGACTACAAACAACAGAATCAATCGAAAGCGAAAGCAAACCAGCCTCGCGGGCCGAGTGAATCACGCGCCCCTGAGCGATCCGATTGACGGTTTCACCCGCAGCCCATAGATCCCCATCAGACCGAACGACCAACTCCGTGATACTCCCCCCAAGCCGGGCTTGCTCCGTTCTGGTAATCTCGGCCGAATCAGGCGCATCGCGAAAACACAGTACAACACCATCCGCCGCATTGAGATAAACCTGATTCGTCCCATCTGCCGCGAGACTGCCGTAGGAACTACGCAGAATCGACCGATCCTGTTTCCAACCGTCAATCATGTCGAGTGCGCCACCAAAATACCGGTGCAACCGGTTACTCGGACCCGCAATCCATAGACTGCCTTGAGAACTCACGACGATACTCTGAGCCGCAGCAAGCCGATAATTTCCAACGCTGGAAGCCATTTGAAATCGATCGTCACTATATCGAAGAACCCCCATCATTCCTGCGATCCAAACGTCGCCGTCCTTCGACACGAACAAGTCATTCAAACGCAGCAGCAGGCGACCGAACGAACGGAACTCAAACAGCTTCCCCTCTTCAAAAACAAATAATCCCCGAGATCGATCAACGATCCAAAGCAAGCCCGACGCATCAAACACCATTCGATCAAAGGAAAACCCCGCTCCATCCCCAGAGACTGGGTAATGGATGTATTCAAATCCATCATAAGTGAACAAGCCCAGGTTCGTGCCCACCCACAATATCTCGTCTTTGTCAACAGCCAACGCCCCCACCACAATCCCTGGAAACAACTCTCGAAGATTGGCCGTTAACCACTCACCATCTTGTGCCCAATCTGGAGCTCGAACCTTTAGGGGAGCACTCTCAAGCCATGGCACAACGGAACGTTGATCGATCGCTCGTTCAAGGACCTGCACTGAGGCTACGCCCCCGGAGTCTCGCAGCTCAAGGGAATCGATCGTCGCCCCCGCAATCTCATAGGGCCCTGCCGGGAAACGCTTTTCAAATTCGCCATTCTCATCGCCAACAACCAACACACTCGGCCAATTCGGAAACTTGGAAGACTGGACGTGGATAACATCTCTCAAGAAACCTGAAGTTGAGGCATCAGATTGAATCTTACCTTTAAAGGTCACTAGCCGATCCCCTGGATCCATGAAGAAAACGTCTCCGTAGCTTAGAGATTCATATTTACCAACCCCAGGGCCCCAAAGAATATCCGACACAGAAGCATCCTCGTCCACGTCGTAAAAACCAACATCGATGCCGGCAAAGCCACCCGCCTGAAGCCTTGCTTTCCCATTACTGAGAGACTCGACCTCAATGCGCATTTCGAACATCCAAGTCTCGCCCCGATCCCTTTGGGCGATCGTGGCAATCCCCTCGACAGGAGTCCATCCCCTGCCGACCTGACTCATCCACCCGGAGAAGTCACGGCGAAGATGAAAATAATAGTTCAATGATTCCCCTCCAGAATCCCCGACAAGCAAAGGCCTCAGATCAAGAAACAGCCCCAAGCGATCTTGGTGCTCAGGGTTCGAACGATCCATGGGGACCCGAGACTGATCATGAACCTCGAACCCAACATAAATCGCCCCTTCTACAAGGTTATAGGCAACTTGAAAATAAGCATAGCCATCGTGGGAGTCCGTGGGATAGTCGAAGTGTTGAGCAGAACTTACTACCTGTCGATCAATGAGCTGGGGCCAATCAGACAGATCTCCATCGACAGTGATTCCAGTGGCAGGAACCGCAAAGATCGATGCACCGTTATCGGCAAACATTACCCCCCCGCACAGAAAAGCGACGCATCCCAGACCTGCCCAGAGAAAATGAACCACTTGGCTACGCACTTTAAGCAGGTTGGTTAAGAAATTGAATCGACTTCCACCACCGGACATCCATTTCAATCCAATACAAGCCTAGCTCGAGATCTTGTTCAATCTCGAAACCTCGCAGAATTACCTTCTCCCCAGGACTTCGCTCCAATACCATTCTCAGTCGTTTACGAATCAGTTCAATATGAGCATCACGCGCGCCCTAACCTTTCTTGTCCTTCTCCTAACGTCGCTTTCCTGCAGCCAGGCTAATGACCAAGGACCGATCAGTTCTCCTCCCCCATCCGCTACGAACCCTGGAAACAATACCAATTCCACCGAGGCGTCGTATTGGAAGTACCCGAGCCTATCATCATGGCTAGACGCGTGCAAATCCCTGCCAACAAACCGTTCTCTCAACGGACGTCTACCAGCGAAAAGCCTCCTCCCCCTAAGCGCCCAGGAATTCAATAAGGCACTTGACGCGGTCTTCGCGCAGATCAAAGGAAGCATTCTAGCCGAAACCAATCGTTGGACAGGAGAAACTCTAAACGCCGAGCAATTCTTCGACACGACCCGAGTCTACGTAGAAAACAAGGGGGTGACCTTTAGTCCCTTCGCTCAAAAACTCGAAGTTGAGCCCGGCACAAAGCTCATTGTACACGGAGACTTTCACGGAGATATTCATTCACTCAACGCACTGTTGGAGCGATTGAACCAGCAGAAGATTCTCGACGGGTTCAAAATCAACCGCCCCCAAACGCAATTCCTTTTTCTGGGCGACTACACGGATCGAGGTCTCTACGGCTCGGAAGTCATCTACACGCTCCTGCGACTGAAGCTAGCAAATCAAGACAAGGTCCAGCTAGTACGAGGAAATCACGAAGATCTGTCACTCACTGCAAGATACGGTTTCTTTGCTGAATTGGTTGGGAAATATGGAAGAGACTATGATTTGAGAAAACCACTTCGCTTCTATGATTTCCTACCTGTTGTTCTCTACCTGGGCTGCAACGATAGTTTCGTTCAATGCAACCACGGAGGGATGGAGCCAGGATTCAATCCAATTAATCTATTAGAATCCAATCCGACCACCGCCTTTCAACTTCTAGGAACCCTTCAGCAGGCAAGCTACCTCAAGACTCATCCCAATTTCCTTGAAGGCGTCACTCCAAGATACAAGAGCCAATACACTTCCATGCTTCGCGACTTCCGCCCCAATAGTCCGGTCGACCCAGTCACTCTGGGCTTTATGTGGAATGATTTTTCCATCCTAAGCAGCGATCCTCCCCTTTCACATAATCCCGGAAGAGCTTGGGTCTATGGACAAGCAACGACTCAACACATTCTCAAACACTCCAGCAGCGACACCCATCGAGTTAGAGCCGTCATTCGAGCTCATCAGCATTCAAGCTTGATTGATCCGATGATGCGAAGATTAGTTGGCTGCCGAGGTATTCATCGACATTGGCAAAGCAACGACACCACGGCCCTCCTCAACGCAGACCCACGCCAACTAGAGACGATTCTCGAGAGCCAAGCCGTCAGGAACCTGAGGGATGGATCTGTATTCACACTCAATGTCGCACCAGACAGTGCCTACGGCATTGGTTGCAAATTCGATTTCGACACCTATGGTGAGTTGGATACGGCCAAGGAATTTACGGACTGGACATTGACCGTCCACAACATCGAAAGCGAACGTTGGTAGGCCAATCGCCCCCACTACTCAAACTGCAATTCAACCGCGGCGTAGAGATCAGCTAATTCAATAAACAACTTTTCAAGCCGTTCGTAGTACACCGATTCATCGTCAAACGATTCCTTCTGATCACGCAGCTCCAGCACCTGGAGCTCTAGAGCGTCACGTTTTTCACGCAACGCTTTCGGCATTTTGCGTTCGAACTCGCTCCGTATTAGATGAAACTGATGCGCCCGACGGCCATCAGCTTGAGACTGCTTCTTGGACTTCTTGATGACCCTCACCCCTCGATACCAGTCAGCACCAGTCCCTCGAGCATCTCCAGTATCGTCGATAAGTGCATGCTCTGATGCGAGCCGCCCCTCTAACGAGTAGAATTCCTCCGTATCCCGAGCGCCCTTGAGGAATGCTTCCAAGAGAGAGACCTGTCCGTCCTTGTCAAAATCAGCCTCAAGGCTGCCTATCGCATCCGAGACATAGCCGCCAAAACGAGAATAGTTCACCTCATAGCCACTCTTAGTGGCTGACAGAATCACTCGGTTCTTGCCGGAGAGACGATTAATGAACGGCGCACTTGCGGAAAACCCGCTGATTAAAGCCATCGGGCGGCGGCACGGTTCCAGCCAATTTGCCAGATCCTCTCCCGAAATATCAGGCCCTTTCAGATTAAACTTCCCACGCTCTCCATTGAAAGTGCCGTGCCCGTTCAGCACCAACCAAAGTTGTCCATCCTCCCGATTGACTTGCTCTTCCAGGACCGCTCTCAGACGTTCCCGATCGGTAACTCCATCTTCAGTCTCCTCGTCGCCGCCAATGAAGAACACATCAGCATTTGCTTCCATACCAGCAACCCGCCACTTCTCTGATCTCGCCAAGAAGACTTCGGAATACTCGTCTGCCCCGGCAATGCCAGTGACGATGACGAGAGTAATCTGATCGTCATTGACGTCACCGTAAACCGGCAAGCCAATGGCGAAGCAAAGTAGAAAGAGTTGTAAGTATCTCATGCTAGGCCTCGGGTTCTTCGAACACCCCATTCTGCCACAAAACAACCAATTGCGATCGCAAAGAGCCACGCCGTATGCCACATCGGCGACGTGATCTCTTCCGTTACGGGGACTTGCCGCGTCGGCAAAGTCTTGACGAATGCCAAGAGATTATCGCGCTCAACAACCTGGCCTCCCGTCTGTCGCGCAATTCGTTCCATCAGCTCCCGATCTGGATTGAGCGAGCGAAACTCTTCGGAAGCCGGATCTGAACTCCAGCCCGCCTCGGCACTCCCGACCGTCAAGCCATTCATGTCAGTCACGGACGCTTCCACTGCATAGCCTCCGGTCTGCCGAGGAATGTAGACGGCCTCATAGAGTCCCACCTCAGTCGGAGAAGGTTCCGCCACGAGATGCACGACATTCGTGCTAAGTGTCATCGCTTCTCTGATCGCCGAATCGACTCCTTCCCTAGGGTTATCGAGCGTGAGAGACTTCACATTCAAGGTCACGGTGGCATTCTCTGTTGGCCAGAATTTCTTATCCTTGACCCGAACTCCAATAGTAACAGCCTGATTGGCATCCGCAGGCACCCGGTCGACACTCATTTCAATCTGCTCCGGCGAATCAGCGATAAGCCATCGAATGAGCTGGCGCCACGCCTTTCCTTGCTCACCGCTCTGAGCTTTGTCGTGCATTTGCCAACGCCAAAAATCACCGATCATCATCGCAGCGGTCTTGCCTTTCCCGTATCGTTGGACGGCAAGCCCAGGATATTCGTTCCCCGTCGTCTCTTCCTTCGCGTTTAACAAGACCGTTGCTCCTGGTTTCGGCGCCCCTACCTTGCTAACCACTTCAAATTCAGGCATCGAATCAAGTCGATCGTTCTCTTGGTTTTCGGTCGGCCGAAGGCGAACCCAGGGCTCTAACATCCCTTCTCGCGTAATCTCAAGGCGCGCATCATCAACCGGCGCGTCGTCCTCTCGCTGATTCAAATAGACAGGAAGCATCGCTCCCACCGGAGTTTCGGCGTAACCGCCATCTATCAGCGAACCATAGCCTCCTAAAGCAAGAAAGCCCCCACCTCGTTCCGAAACGTATTTCTGCATCAATGACATCTGATCCATGCTGAAGAATTCAGACTCTAGATCGTCAACAATGATCGCCGCATACCCGTAGAGATCTTCGGCTCGTTTGGGAAAACCGCCTACGAGCTCACTCTCATCGCGAATATTCAAGCGAGTCATCACGGCTTGGTCGTACTGTTCGGTCAATTCATCCTGCTTATCAAACCCGCGAAACAAAGGATTACTCGTCTCGCCTCGGCGCCCTTTGAATTCAAATTTGGGAGCTCGCTTCGCCACTCGGATCAATCCCACTAGTTGCACTTGATCGTCTTCATACAACGCTCGATTCAAGAACTTGTATTCCCAATTGGGCCTTCCGGCCACATAGAGAATCCGATAAGGTCCGCCGCTCCGATCGACAACCAGAACTCGCTGATTGTTAGCCATCGTCGCCTCACTAAGATCCGTCGATTGTTCGACTTCAGCCCCCTCGCTCACTTCGGCCACAGCGTTTCCCTCTTCGAGCGCTACCTGCAGCTGATAGAACGAAACACCGCTTTCAGATGGCCGGAACTGAAAGCGATAGCTAAGTGTCGTTCGATCTCCCTTAACCGGCTGCACCTGTTGTTCGGTTTGAGCTCCCCCTTCACGATCCGCTTGGGAAGACTCCGCATCACGCCCGCTCCATGCTGGAATCAGCTTTGCCACCACATTGCTCCCATCAAAGCCATCCACATCCACTTCCGCTGAAATAGTCACTGGCGCATCCTCAAAAGCGGTCTCAGAAATCGCAACATTTCGGATCGAAACATCGCGCACGCGCTCATCCGTTCCGGAAATCACCGGGTAAATGGGAGGCAAGCCACTCAAATCCAGCTCATCATCAGCCAAATCCGTGGCATTGCCATCGCTAAACAGAAGCACGCCGGCGAGTGGCTGTCCCTCAAAGCGTTGTGCAAGCGATGATAGGCCAGTCAACAATCCTGAAGCTCGCCCATCAAATCGAAGATCGGCAAAGGACTTCACACCGTGAAGCCGCGTATCGAAGAGATAGCGGCGGACTTGAAACTGCGTATCAAGTTCATCTCGCCACATGGAAGGCTCATCAACGAGCAAATGGAGCAACTCCTCCCCCCGGCTTTCACTCGCACCCTGATCACGAATCTGCATGCCTTGACTGTTATCAGCGAGAATTGCCAACACATTAGCCCCTGGTTTCGCCCGTTCTTCGGTCCAGAGCGGCTCCAGTAAGCAGAGAAAAAGGAGCGTAAATCCGATAATTTTGAGAGCCACGCAGATTTGCTTGACGCCTCGCGGACTATTCAGACGCCAATAGGAGAAAAGCAGAAGTGCAACAGTCGCTCCGAGCCAAAGAATGGCCGGCACAACCCAGTTCTGACCGGAAAATACAATATTACCCAAGACCATAAGCCACTTCGGTCAACTCTGTGCTGCTAGCCTGCCGTAATTCCGTGAAATTGCGAATGAAATATCACCATAAGAGTAACTAAGCAAGACGCCGTGAATCCACCATTCGTTACCAAAATTAAGGTTCAACTGCGATGGCGCCGTCTCGCACAGCCTTTTCACCGTCGACCCGCCACCAGAGTAAGCCAGCACATGCCAGGGTCAGCATGAGATTTCTTACGAATGAAACTCCCGCTGATTCGAGCCAATGCAACAAATTGGCACTAAGAAAATCCAACTGAAAACAACCACAGGACAACTCCAGTCCACGAACCCAAGCCTGTCCCGTAACGAGCGTAAAACAGCACAGCAGCGAGAAAACAGAGACCGCAGCAATCTCACGCCACCACCCGGTCACCAAAAGGACCCCACAGAGAAATTCAAAGACAGGAAGAAAAAGCGCCAACAATCGGGCAACGAGCGCAGGCACCGGGAGCTGAAAGCTATAGATCGATTCGAGAAAGCCATAAGGATCACCGAGTTTTGAGCCTCCCGAGAAAAGGAACAATAGCCCAACAAGTCGCCAGCCATTCTGTCTAGTCAGCACGATACTCAATCTCAGTTAAAACGACCGCTGAAGCTTCGGCCCTGGCCCTAGTGTTCTTGGCGCAAGTAGTCCTCATACCCTCCCTCATAAAGCCACAAATGCGCATATTGAAACTGATCTCGCAACTTCTTAGCCAAATATTCAGAACGCTCACAATCAGTGTCCCCACAATAGATGATCAAGTGACGATCCCGATCATACTGGTTCGCAAAGAGCGCTTCGGGTTCAACAGTTGTGAACGAAAATGGCAGACTCACGGCACCGGGAATGTGGCCGGCATCAAAACTCCATTTTGGCCGAGCGTCGACAGCAACGGCGTCGACAGAGGCCAAGAGCGTCTTCATTTCAGCCCACGAAATGACCGGAAAACCCGACTCAGAGAAGGGGCCTGTATGTTTTTCGAACACATCGGAATTAGCTGCCGGCGCTACCGAAGAAGGTACGAGAGCCTCATTGTCTTCGCCCTCAGGATCATCCCGCAAGACAAGCCCGTTTGGGTTCAGGGTATTGAAAACAGCCGACCCAACCACACAAATTAAGATGAGCGCGGCAAACTGCCACCCCTTTGAGAAACGTTTCATTGTTCAAAGCCAAGGATCAGAGAGAGCCCCGATGACAACATCCTGAATGCTCCTCGTCCGTCACACAAACGCACGAACTCAGCAGCACTGATTACACAATAAAGAAGGGGCCAGGTCAATGACCTGGCCCCTTTGTGAATTAACTAATCGACCGACTACTCAGCAATGAAGAATACCGCATCCCCATCGAGACTGATACTCGCGGGAGAGCTTGCACCTTCGACTGCCTCGTAAGGTCCAGTAACGCTTGAAGAAGACTTCAAGGTTCCCGTGTACTCGATCGAGAACGATCCATCAGCGAAGCTGAATCCAGTGATTTCACCTGGGTCGCCACCGCCTGGAACTGGGGGTTCAACGACAGGTGGCAAGACCACCCCAGGCTCTGTTCGAAGCACAGAAGCGGCATCCGTGACAGGATTCCCAGCGTTACCCGCTTCAAGCACAGAAGCGATTTCAGGGGCACTCAGGCTTCGATCCCAAATGGCAACATCATCAATGCTACCACTGAAGGAGAATGCGGTCTCGTCAAGAATCGGTTCACCACCGAAGTCAACGCCACCGTTGTCTAGATCTTCAGGCAGGTTCAAGACAGCACCAAAAGCGAGCCATGGGAATTCAGGCTCATTGATCGTTCCAAGATAATCACCGGACGCAATCACTTCGCCATCCCAATAGAGCGTTACGGAAGCTCCATTGGCAGTCATCGCAATGTGATGCCATGAACCACGTTCTGAATCTGGCACCTGTCCCACTGCAGCTGGCTCGTTTGGACCGACTCCGATGATACCGGTAGGCTGTGGGTTCAGCGCATCAAACGGGAAGTTTACACCAAGCTGAAACTGACCGAAGCGACCCTCAGTCGTATTGGGAGCCCAGTTACGGACGATCGCACCCCAATCCACACCTTCAGGTTTGATCCATGCGGATACGGTCATCGCATCGCTTGGCTTCGTGTAGCTATCAGCAAGGGCATACTGCCCGTTTCCGTTCAGTTCAAGCGCCTCGCCAATTTGACCGGAACCAAAACCAGCGCCTTCTTTAGGATCAGCACTCGCTCCACCGCGTGTGTTACTTCCATCCCCATCGAATGGATAGTGGGCAACAAGTCCGGTCAGAATATCATTCGATTCCAAGACACTGACGACAGCGGCGCGGCTAAGAATGCGACCAGCAGGATTTGTGACTGCCGCTGAATACACACCGGCGTCGGCCTGAGTCAACGCACCAATCGAGAAGGTATCAGAGGTAGCCCCACCAATGGGCTGACCATCCTTGAACCACTGAATGCTGGTTTCCTCTCCTTGAACCTCAATGCTCAGGTCCAATCCGCCACCTTCAACACCATTGGTTGATTGAGGGCTCTGCGTAATCGTTGGAACAGGCGGCGCTGCCGGAGGATCGAGCACCAATTGAATTCCATTCAAACCAGGTCCTTGACCGTCGCCGTTATTAGCCCAGAAGCGAACCAGGATTTCACCCGTCGCCGTAGGCTCAACGCCACTGAAGATCATCATGTTACCAACACTACGATTTTCAGCAGAATCCGCAGTGACGAGCACAAAGCCAGGAGATGGGTTGTACTCATCCGAGTTTTGAGGACGGATGAAACGTTGTTGCGTTCCGTTGCCACCTTCAACCTCAACGTTCATGTCGTAGAATTCAAGAGGCACTTGAACACTATAGAGTATCACTGTGTGGCTTCCCGCTGGCACACCGAAAAAGGCAACCTCAGGAAACTCATCAATTTCAGGGTCCTTGGTATTCGTTCGTACCATTCCATTCAGCAAGCGCTGCGTTGGATTCCCATCGCCAGTACCCACGCCCCAAGTTCCGTCAGTGGTGAATTCGATCCCAATACCAGAAACTTCTTCATTGTTACTGTTCACTGGCGCAGCTTCGACGGCCGTTCCGTCTTCGTCGAACCCAGAAATGACAGCAAGATCATCCCCTGTTCCGCCATTAAGGTTGTTCCAATAGGCTTGAGGATGGAATCCTGCAATGTCCGAGGCATCCATTGTGGTCGGAGCACCATTGGCGCCTCCACCAATCCAATTGTAACCGATACTTACCGTATCCGAAGGTTCAAAGATACTGAGTGCGACAGCGTTACTGATCTGGCCTTCACAACCAGGGGTTGAAACAATCGCTCGGAAAAGCGTTCCGTCAGCGTCAGCACCGACATTGGCGATCGATAGAGATGCACTTGTCGCGCCTTCGATTTCAGAGAACTCATCGGCTCCGACAGCCATACTCTCCCACTGAACATTCCAAGGTCCTGTTGGCACGACTGTCATGGTGGCGGTCGCACCCGCTAGAACCGGGGTATCGGAAGGCTGGAGCCGGATGAGGCCACTATCGACAAGTGTTAAGTCTGAGCAGTCACCTCCAGGTCGAGGAAAGAGCTCTACGTCAGCGATCTGCATACAGCACGTACTACCATCAACCGTTGGAAAAATCACCCGATAGGTGAGATACGGAGTGGTGTTATCGAAGAAGATATAGTTCGTCGCGAATCGATCCGCAAATGCAGCCACAGATCCTGATGAGATTTCTGTGAACTCCACACCATCATAGGAACCTTCCAAGGTGTAGGTCGTTGGATCACGATCTGGAGCGTCGTTTGCAGACTGAAGCGACATTCCGATGATCTCGGTCAAACCAACGCTCGGTGTCACGGTAAAACCGGTGTCGCTGATATCAAAGTTGAGATACTTTGTTGGGGCATTGTCGATGACATTCGTGACACCTTCTGAACCAGGACTGTTGGCTGAAGTCGCCGTGATGGCATCACCAGGTTGCGTCACGTCCCCAGGAAGCTGAACACCAAGGAATTCAACTTCAGCAATTTGCATACAACAGGTACTGCCGCCGACCGTAGGGAAGATGAGGCGATAGGTTAAATAGGCAGTGCTATTGTCAAAGAACAAGTAGTTCGTTGCGAATCGATCCGCAAATGCGGCCACCTCACCAGAAGAAATCTCCGTGAAGTTTTCACCATCATAGGAACCTTCCAAGGTGTAGGTCGTAGGATCACGATCCGGGGCGTCGTTTGCAGCCTGCAAGGACAGACCGTTCACGATAGTCAAGCCAACAGAAGGCGTCACCGTGAAACCCGTGTCGCTGATATCAAAGTTCAGGTACTTGGTAGGTTGGCCATCAATCGCATTGGTGACCCCCTCAGAACCGGGGCTATTAGCTGAGGTAGCAGTAATCGCGTCGCCTGGCTGGGTGACATCGCCAGCCGCCTGGGTACCCAAGAACTCAACCTCGGCGATCTGCATACAACAGGTACTGCCATCAACCGTTGGAAACAGAAGTCGGTAGGACAGATAAGGAGTCGTATTCTCAAAGAAAATATAATTTGTTTGGAAACGCTCAGCAAAATCAGCGACGTCACCAGAAGAAATCTCGGTGAACTCCACTCCATCATAGGACCCTTCGAGAGTGTAGGTGATGGCGTCACGATCAGGCGCATCATTCGCCGACTGTAGTGACAAACCATTGACAACCGTCATTCCTACGGAAGGAGTCACGGTGAACCCTGTGTTACTAATATCAAAATTGAGATACTTCGTAGGTGCATTATCAATCGCATTAGTCACCCCTTCAGACCCAGGACTGTTGTCTGAGGTCGCGACGACAGGATCTCCAGGCTGGGTCACATCACCAGGGGCTTGCGCACCGAGCAATTCAACTTCAGCAATCTGCATACAGCAGGTGCTTCCCGTCACCAGAGGAAAAATCAACTGGTAGCTTGTATAAGGAGTACTGTTTTCAAAAAACACGTAGTTCGTTTGAAATCGCTCGGCAAAGGGAGCAATCGTTCCAGAGGAGATCTCAGTAAACGTCGTGCCGTCATAGGAACCGGATAACACGTATGTCGTGGGATCGCGGTCAGGCGCATCATTGGCCGATTGAAGTGAAAGGCCATTGACGATGGTTAATCCGACCGACGGCGTCACGGTAAACCCAGTATCCGTAATATCGAAATTAAGATACTTGGTTGGCGCGTTATCAATTGCGTTGGTGACGCCTTCTGAGCCAGGACTATTTGCCGAGGTCGCCGTGATGGTATCACCCGGCTGGGTCACGTCAGCGAGCTGAGCGCGTGCATTTTGAGCCAGCGCTAACGAGAGCGCGGCGAGGAGGGACAAGCCCTTCAGAATCTTCATAATAAGACTAGGTTCTTTTTGGTTATTCCGAGTGTTCTTGGGAACCCCTAAGCTTTTTTCCCCACCAACAAAAGGTCAAGCGAAATTGCCTAACCTCTTCTCCTCTTGGACTGAATTCAGCGAAATTTGCAGATTATCCCAAATGAAGTCCCAGAGCGGATCGAATCCCCCCTACTAACCGCTAGAGATTTATCAGATGACCGAAAAACGCTATTAAGCCCCTTAATTGGCGAGAGATGAATAATTCACGGTCACTTCAGCGGCATCGCGAGGAATCTTAACGTTCGAAACTCGTCCGCCTGGCCACTGAATCCAAATCGACGCCTCAGCCTCGACGCCCGTAAGAATGGTCACCGGAGAGCTTTGCCCCCAATATCCGCCCCCACCTTGAATAATTCTAGCAGGTCCGAGATTTGTTCCGTTGGCGACCCTCACTACCGCCCCCAGCCCGGACGGATTCCCGGGGGGCCCGATCAGGTGGAGACTTACTCCCGGACGGCTCCCAACATTCTGAAAGACCTTGGTTTGCCCTCGGTTCTGGGTCACCACAAGATCAAGCCGCCCATCCTCGTTAATATCTCCACTTACAACTGCTCGTTGATCCCCGAGAATGACAATCCCAGCCTCGCTTGAAGAAGAAGGGCGCAATTCCCCGGTGCCGTCCCCGAGCATCAGTAGGCCACGCCCACCATCCAAACGAGACACGCCAGGCCGCATGGCAAAAAAGTTCTGCGCCAGCATCAGGTCTTCCTTTCCATCCCCATTAAAATCCCCTCCGACAATCCCGCTCGCCGGCGCCCACTGGGCTTCATCCGGCATCGGCACCGCCCGAAATCGATCCCCCTCATTGATAAAGACCGTTGACTTCAAGGTCTTTGCTTCAAGCTTTGCCAGCAACGGAAAGCGCGGTCCCATGACTTGCTTTAATGACGCCTCACTAAAGGCTCGATGGCTCGAAAAGCTCTGCGAAAGAAAGGGGAGCGACATAGCCAAAGGCAATAATTGGCGTGTCGGCACTTCGTAGTCTCGTGCCGAATCAATGGCGGTTTCGATGATATCCCTCACTCCCGGACGAGCCACTTCCCCGTGATAGATGGCGAGCGGACGTTCATCTGACGCAATCCTCTCCGAGTTCGTCCCCCAGTTTGTTGCCACAATATCGAGCGCCCCATCCCCATTGAGATCGACGGTCGTCACGCCTCGCCACAGTCCAGTCAAGTCGGCTAACGCCATTTTCTCTGTCGCATCAAAGAGCTGCCCTGCCTCATTCTGAAACACTCGAACCGCCCCCCATTCACAGGCCAAAATCAACTCGGGAAACCCATCCCCATTGAGATCACCCCACGTCGCTCCATTCACGAGACCAACGTTACTCAGAACGATCGAATTCCCTGGATCCACAACCCACCTCCCATTGCGCATCACGAGAACCTTACAGGGACCGCCCAGAGGATACTGCCCTGGGAGCACCCCGCCTGAGACGAACATCGCCAAGGTTCCATTTCCTTTCAAATCCCCTAAGGCTAATGCTCCCGCAGATGTCATTTGATCCCCAAACGGAACGGTTCGCTGAATTTGCGCATCCAGAAACTCAAGACTCATCCCAGCATAATTTGGCCTGCGCTCATAGCCAGTCACGGCCACCGCAAGCGTTGCGCGTCCGTCGGACCTCCGCCAGCCAACCATCCCTGCCATATCACTTGAAAAACTAGGACCGTCCCCGTCAACAGAACGCCACCCTCCTAGCCCGGTCCCAAGAAATAGCGACAGGGCCTGGCCTTGCCCCCCTCCAATGACTAGATCAAGGTGCCCATCCTGATTGAGGTCAAAGAGAGCAGCGCCGGGCCCCCCATGGCTCATTTTGTGCGGGAGCAAGGGCTGTCTCGAAAACCCGTCAAAGTCAGGGTCCAGGTGATGGTGCTCTAGCTGATCAGACACATCGACGAACATTGGAGCAGCGACGTTTTCAGTCAACGCCCGCGCTCTTTCTAAGCCATCCCTTGTACCCTCAGCCTGAACATGATAGTGCCGATTGGGCTCAATATCCGAGATAACGGTTTCGTCACCATCTCGCCAACGAACAACAATGCGGCGCAGTCTTTCCGAGCGATTCAGACCGAATACCATACGCGTATCGGAACCGGAAAGATAGCGCCCCCCAACCACAACTTCCGTTTCCTGAACGAGTTCACCGTCGGTTTCGAGACGAACCTTGGCGCCTACCGCTTGAGTGTTCCCCGAAGCCTCACTGACACTCACCACGATTCGATCCCCGCCTCCAACATTCTCAAAAACGCTCAAGGGGCCATTGAGTCGATTCGCCACAAGATCAAGATCACCATCGTTATCCAGGTCAGCCGTTCCCATCCCATGTCTAACAGCGGGTGCCGCCAAGCCCCACTCCGCCGTCACTTCGACAAATCGTCCAGCCGTTAGATTTCGATAGGCGACAATCGGCATCTCAAGCTTTGGATAAATTCGATTGTGGCGCAGCATCTCGCGGGCAAACGCGTCTTTCAGAACCCGAGGATCCTTGATGTGCGACCAAGAATGCTGGCGACGGCTAATTTCAAGACCGGCATCGAGATCCTGCACATCCCAAGCGTGACCAGCTGAAATAAGAAGATCTTCATACCCGTCCAAATCGACATCAACAAACAACGGGCACCACGACCAATCAGAAGCCTCAATCCCCGCACGATAGGCTAGCTCAACAAAACTTCCGTCCCCTCGATTCACAGCGAGGGTGTTCCTCATTGCTTGAGGCTGATCAAGAACACCTGCAGGATTCACCGTCTTAAAACCTTGCGCCTCCCGCTGACGTTTTCTCAGGGAGAGATCGCGACTCAGCATATCGACGACAAAGAAATCCATATCACCGTCTCGATCAATATCAGCGAAATCAACCCCCATCGAACTCGCACTCATCGTCCGCCAGTTCTCGGCCGAGAGTGCCTGAAAGACTCCGTTTCCCTGATTGATCCAGAATCGATCAGGACTCCAGTAGTCATTGCAAACATAAAGATCCGGAAGCAGGTCGCCGTTCACATCCCGAAAACTGGCAGACAAACCCCAATCGAGCAGTTTTCCAGTCAGCACCTCCCCTTGTGAGTTCAGGAAATGCCCCGCCTGCCAATCCACTTCCCGAAAACGACCATCCCCCGTGTTCAGCAGGAGTTGGTCAGGTTCCCCGAACTCGTTAAGTTTCCCTCCCTCCAAGAACAACCGTTCCTTGAGCGCCTCCGGAACAACCATTCGCCCCTGACGACTCTCCAAGTTGACCCGGCCACTATCGCGAATGTCATTTGACCGATAATTGGCCACATAAAGGTCCAAGAGACGATCCCCGTTGACATCAGCAAACGTCATCGACGACGCTCCATACGCACTCGTCAAACCGGCTCGAACGGTCTCATCAACAAAGACTCCATCTCGATTAACAAAGAGAAGCACCCCGTGACCGACCGTTGAAACAATAATATCAAGGCGGGAATCGCCGTTCACGTCTGCCATAACAGCACCCCGACAAAAAAGCTTCGAACAAGCCAGCCCCATTGAATCCGTCACGTCGGCGAATTTCCAATTACCCAGGTTTCGATAGAGTACATTGTCGGAATTCAATCCGCAGACATAGATATCCACGAGACCATCACCGTCGTAGTCCCCAAGAGCCAACCCAGAGCCATTGAGCAGGACGCGGTTCCGCGCCGCATCCATTTCACTCAATTGATTCGAAAAGCTCAAACCCGTCTCCGCAGCCGCTTTCACCTTGTAACCAACCGTCTCAGAGGGGGCGAAAGTCAACGGTGTCGACGAAACCACAGCAGCGGCGCCACGAATCGGCAAAAAAGCGAATACCAGTCCCCCAGCGAAACCGAAGACGTTCATCAATCGCCTTGCCACATACATCCTCCTGCGGTCAAATACTAACAAAATAGCCCATTTCCAATTAGAGAGAGTCACAACAATCCAACCCCTTGTAGGAATAACCTGACGACAAGGCAAGCGCTTCGTCAGAAGATCCTGATTGTCTAGCGTGGCACAAACACCTACCTGGTTTGGCTCTAATCCTGCTTCCAATTTCAATCAAACGAATACCTTCTCTAGTGAGCCATGTGCAAATCCGACCTTGCCAACCTCCCCGACCGCCCCTCTCCCTTGTTCTTCGCCCTTTCGCTCCTAGGGATACTCGCTACAACGGCAAGTCTCGCAGCGCAGGATACGCCTCATATCGTCATCAATGAGTTCTTGGCTTCCAATCAATCGGGGCTCCGGGACGAAGATGGCGACACGTCCGATTGGATTGAACTCTGGAACCCAAGCAACCTGGAATTGACGAGTCAGAACCTCTATCTAACTGACGATCCTGAGAACCCTACCAAATGGCCTCTGCCCTTGTTCCATCTCGCCCCGCAGGCCTACACTGTCCTGTTCGCTTCAGGTAAGAATCGTTCTAACGCCCTCGAGGCGTTTCATACAAATTTCCGACTTAGCCGAGATTCGGGTGGATTTCTCGCTCTCGTCCGAAAAGATGCCGTAGGACTCAGCGTGTGCACTGAATTTGCTGCCTACCCTAAGCAATTCTCAGACACGTCCTACGGAGCCAACGATTCAGCACCCTTTGCCTATTTTCGAGAACCGACTCCCGGGAAACCAAACACAGGCGCGTCCATCCTTGGGCATGTTGCCGACACTCAGTTCTCGCACAAGCGGGGATTCTATCAGCAGGAGATCGAAGTGACTTTCCAGACCCGCACTCCAGGGGCCACTCTCATTCATACGGAGGATGGATCGTTCCCTTCCGTAAGAAACGGAATCAGAACAGAAGCCGTCGACGATCGCACGCCGCCTTCACGCCGGATCACAATCGCCGACACCACAACCCTGAGAGTGATCGCCATCCGTGATGGATTCGAATCGACCAACATCGACACTCAGACCTACATTTTCCCTAGTAAGGTCCTACTTCAAAACGATGCCTTTCACGCCATTGGCGAAACAGCGACCTGGGGCCACGCTGGACCCGATTGGGAGATGGACCCGACAATTGTTCAGCACTCGAACGCTGAAGTCAGGCCGCAGCCAAGCGATCTTCTCCAGATTGCAACCATTTCGCTCGCTCTCGATTTTGACGAATTCTTTGGGCGCAACGGGATCTACATCGCAGGTCAAAGCGTCGAGAAGCCAAGTTCCATCGAATTCCTGGATCCAGCACTTGGACCAGATGAAGTCGTTCTCTCCACAGAATCCTTTCAAACCGAAGGCACCGTTCAAATCGTCGGCGGGAGTAGCCCCAATCGCTGGAAATCAGACAAGCTCTCATTACGCCTAAAATTTGACAAGGATCTCGAGTTCCCTCTCTTTGGACGCCAGGCCGTCGATCGATTTGATACGCTCGTCCTTGACGCTCGACTCAACAACGTTTGGCACTACGGTGGCGGTGTCGAGCCCGTTGGCCAGAGGAATCGTGCGCAGTACGTCCGCGATCAATTCACCGCGAACCTTCATTCACAACTCGGAAGGCTCTCTCCACACGGCCGCCACGTTCACCTCTACCTCAATGGGATCTACTGGGGTATCCACACCCTTCACGAACGGCCGGATGACAATTTTGCAGCGAGCTATCTCGGTGGAGACAATGAAGACTATGACTCAATCAAGCACCGTCCCTCTGACGTGCTTCAGGGCGACTCCACGAACTACAACCGACTCCATGCCTTGGCGGATCAAGTATCGACCAATCCGAGTAGCTATTCCCAAATAGAAGCGCTCCTTGATATCCAAAACTTCACCGACTACATGCTAGTAAACTACTATGTCGGGAATACGGATTGGGCCCATCACAATTGGTACGCTAGTTTCAACCGAAACGCGGATGCGGGTCGGTGGCGGTTTCACAGTTGGGACGCTGAGAAAGGCCTTCACAATGTCAACGATGATCTGACAAATCGGAACGACCCGGGTGGCCCCACCAACCTTCATCGCGATCTCATTCGCAATCCAGAGTATCGACTCCAGTTCGCCGACAGAGCGTATGAGACGCTTCAATTTGGAGGTCTCAGTAGCCAAGCCACGAGACAAACCTATCTTGAAATCTCAGAACCGATCAGCCTGCCTCTCCGAGTGGAATCCGCTCGCTGGGGAGACAATCAGAGGAGCCAGCCATACGACCGACTCGATTGGCTCGAGACACGCAAGCAACTCCTTGGAGAGTCCCATCAAACAAGCAGTTCCCTTTATGACTATTTCACTCGCCGCAGTGAAATCGTACTGGATCAATTTCGTCGCCGAGGATGGCTACCCGAGCTCAGCCCGCCACGGTTTAGCCATCCCGGCGGCATCATCGAGGAGGGCTCTATGCTTGCAATTCAAACGACCGATGGCGGGACTATCTACCTGACCACCGACGGCTCAGATCCCCGAGTTCCCGGGACACTCGGAGATCAAACAATCACGACACTCATCACCGAAGGCGCCCGGAAAAGAGCCCTCATGCCGACAGACTCAACGCTTGAAGAATCATGGTTTCTCAATGACTTCGATGATTCCGAATGGCCTGAAGGTCGCCGGGGCGCAGGCTACGAAAACGGCAATGGCTACCAAGGCCTTCTCGATTCCAATCTTGATTTTAAATCTCAAGTCGCTTCGAACCGGAATGAAAGCATCTACCTGCGAACAACATTTCGCGTCATCGACGGCGCTGACTTCGATCGACTCACGCTGAAAATTCGATATGACGACGGGTTCATTGCCTATCTTAACGGCACGGAGGTCGCTAGAGTAAATACTCCAGGAACCATTGGCACCCCATTGGCCTGGAATAGAGGCGCGTCAGGAACACACGCCGATTCAGAAGCCGTCGCATTTGTGCCAATCGATATCTCAGCACACATCGCTCTTCTCCAGAGTGGTGAAAACTTACTCGCGATTCACGGCCTAAACAGCGGCAACTCCAGCAGCGACTTCCTTCTTTGGCCCACCCTCGAGGCCAGCAAATCACTCGGGGGCATTCCCAGTGAGATTCGTCTCTCGGCGAAACCGTATACCGGTGCCATCGCCATCGAAAAACCCGTATTAATCAAAGCCCGCACCCTAAGGGGAAGCGAATGGTCCCCTATTCGGCAAGCGACATTCCTTCCCAACAGCACTTCTCCAACGGCCAACAATCTAACTCTCTCAAAAATACACTATCACCCAGCTAGCCTCAGCGATGCGGAGCTCGCTGCCGGATTCACCAAGCGGCGTCAATTCGAATTCCTCGAGCTGTCGAATCTATCTTCCAGCAATCTACTCCTATCAGGCTCGCAATTCTCTCAAGGAATACGTTTCGCATTCACCGAGGCCCATCCCATTATCCCCCCGAACGGCTCGTTGATCATTGCTGCTGACCCAGCGGCCTATCGCTTCCGCACACAGTCAGACGAGATTGTCGTCGGCCCCTTCGCCTTCGAATCGAGTCTATCAAACCTGTCTCTTATACACATCTGACTCTGCCGACGAGCGATCTAGTGTAGATCTCGGTGGTCGCCGTATCATTAAAA
>OJGU01000487.1_pt1 | contig 23128 bp, 18 predicted proteins | sample 1594741 | NCBI WGS metagenome assembly OJGU01 (sample SAMN05416841, study PRJEB24817) | seawater metagenome | isolation source: Sea water | place: Canada:Atlantic | collected 2013-07
AGATGTAGAGAGGTCTCGTGGGCTCGGAGATGTGTATAAGAGACAGGTGCTACCGGATCGCTAGACACAACATTCTCAATCATCGACGGAGGCGTGCTCAATGGACAAACCGTCGGCCAAATCCTCGCCCTCCCCTGTCTCGACCCCGACCAAGACTGCCTCCCGGATGCGATTGAAACGCTTCTCGGATTGGACCCAAACGACAATGACACAGACAACAACGGGATCCTCGACGGGATGGAAGATGCGGATGGAGACCTGCTCGTCAACCGATTGGAAGTCTTCATTGGCACCAATCCTGGACTGGCAGATACAGACATCGACGGAATCAGCGACGGAGACGAGATTCTAAAATACCATTCGATTCCATCCCTCGGCGATTCCGACGGGAACGGCATTCTTGATGGTGCTCAGGATCAAGACAACGACGGCCTACTCGACATCGTCGAAGATACCAATGGGAATTACCAAGTCGACGCGGGCGAAACCGATCCCCTGCGGCCCGACACAGACCAGGATGGCGTGGTTGACACGCAAGAGATCATCGACGGCACCTCTCCCACCAACGAATACGCCTACGAACCAAGAGCCCTTAGCACCTTCTCGTTTGACACTTCTGCCTACCGAGGAGAACAAAACCAGCTCCCAATACAAAACGTTGGCAACAGCCTCGTCACAAGTTTCCCACCTCAGGGTAAAAACGGATTCAATGCCATCACCGGAAACCGGCTCAGCTACCCCGTCGTTGAGGCAAATAATCATGCCAACATCAATCTTATCCGTGGCACCATTAGGTTTTGGTTTAAACCCCAATGGAGCAGCGGTCAAGTCGGGCATCCCTTCGGATCCAGACTCCTTGAGATCGGACAGTTTAGTTCGACTGGAACCGGAAATGATGGCTGGTGGGGCATCTTCCTCAATAGTGACCGAACGAAACTAATCTTCGGCTCTCAAGGGCCCAACGATGATCTGTGGGAACGCTACATCGAAGCCGTCGATCTCAACTTCCAATCCGGGCAATGGTATGAGATCGAGTTGACCTACGGGCCTCGCCTCACCTACCGCTACGGCAACAAAGACCCAAACTACGAACAGCGCCATTCAAATTCTTTTCTTTACATCAACGGAGAGAGAGAAGCCATCGGATTGGGTGTCAATCCAGCCCTCCTTCCTAACGATGCGGCAATCAGTCAAGGTTTCACCATCGGAAGCCAGCGAGACGGATCACTTAGCGCGTCGGCAGTCTTTGATGAGCTGAAGACCTACAACTATCCTCGAAAAATTTGGAATGAACGCAAATTGACCAATCGCAATTGGCAGGCCAGGGCTGACGCTACGAGCGGATCTATTTTCCTCGAGAAACGATTTCCAATCAGCCCGACTCCCATCATTCCCGTCGAGATTTTCCGCCGAGCTTCGGGAAGCAGCGATTGGGGACAAGCCCTGGTGTCAGACTATCGGTTTCCAATCTACCAAGATTTGTCCGTCCAGCCAGGGGTGTCCTACGAGTATCGCATCTGGGACAAGGAGGCATTCGATTTCACCGGGCTGAATCGGATCGTACTCCAACAGCATGTTCCCGCAGCCATCGATCTACCACCGGTTCACGCTCGCGGAAAAGTGATCATGATGATTGAGAACTCAATCAATGCGCCACTCTCAACAGAAATCGCACAGTTTAAGACGAACCTCATCGGTGATGGCTGGTCCGTTTCTTCCCATTTCGTATCTCGCCAAAACGATGACAACCTCTCACTAAACAACAGCTCAATCGAGATCATCAAATCTCTGATCAATCTGGAGATTGAAACGAATAAGACGAACGTCGTTATCATGCTCGGGCATGTTCCTGTACCAATGTCAGGGTTCACGGCCGCTGATGGTCATGACAACCAACCTCAAAACCGACCAGATCATCGAGGGGCTTGGACAGCGGATGGGTTCTACGGTAGTACGAACAGTACCTTCTGGACAGATGTCGGTCCAAGTTCCATCACTAATGTCGATAGCCCCCAGAATTCTAATTTGCCCGGTGACGGAAAGTTCGATCAAGACTACCTCCCTCAACCATTTGGGATTGCGGTAGGCCGAATCGATTTCGCTCGCATGACGGCATTCACAAACGCCCCCTATATCGCGGGCTTCCCCAATCATGATTCGAGATCCATCGAAATCGAACTACTACGACAATACCTGAAGAAGAATGATCGCTACCGAAACGCAAAACTAACGTTCGAACCAAGGATGAGTGGCTTCCGCGGATTCGGGCAGAACAGAGACACCGCGACAGCATTGTACAACGCAAAAAACCTATCAGCTAGTCTCTACGGAACGGATGAGGGAAGCTTTATCAACACACGGGGTTTTACCGCCAAAACCTCGTCAGCCTTTGGATTCTATGAAATGAATTCCTTCAACACGGGTATGGGGATCGGGTGGGAACACCTCAATGCGTCTCGAACCTATAACTATCGGAGCGAGGACTTCAGCAATGCAGACAACGAGCCCGCAATCGCTTTTCATCTGGTCTACGGCTCCTATTTCGGCGATTGGAACCTGAAGGTTGACAACTGGCAAAAATCCCTTCTCGGCACTCCAAACGCAGGGCTCGCGGCAATCTACTATTTTCCTAACAAATGGAGACTGGAGAAAATGGGCCTTGGAGCCCCTATTGCCGTAGGCATGCAAGAGTTTAACGACCGAAGCAAATACACCAACTACAGCATCATCGGAGACAGTGCGATATTCCCTTTCTACCATCCCATTCTTGCCCCCCCTCGAATGCTAAGTATTTTAGGGGACCCCACACTCAGAGCCCATGTGCTTCCGCCGCCGCATTCCCCAACGGTCGATGCGGAAGGACGCATTGTCACCCTGAACTGGAGCCCCCCTCCTATCAGCGGTATTCGCTATCACATTTATCGATCAATCAATGGAATCGACGGCCCGTTCTCCCACATGACTGCAATTAGTCCCGTCACCGGAACGACCTTCACGGATAATCTCGCCCCTATCGGGCCGAAGCTCTATAGCATCCGAGCGGCCAAGACTCAGGTCAGTGGCGCCGGAAGTTATGTGAACCTGAGCCAAGCGTTGTTCGTCGCTGCAGAGTAACATGAAAGCCTTAACCTACATCTCTAGCTTCCTGCTGATGCTTGCCGCAGCGTCCCTCGTTGCGGCAGAGTTTCAAAATCTCGACTTTGAAGCGGCCGATTCTGCAATACTTGATCAAGATCAGGGCGATTTCGGAACCAGCGGATCCGTTGAAGCCCGACTCCCGAATTGGTCGTTTTGGCTCGGGGAAGTTAAGCAAACCTTAGTTGGACTCAATCGCGCCACCGTGGATGGCCTCTCGACCTCACTCCACGACCGACGGCCCTTCGGGCCCGCATTCAATCGTTATCCATCGCCGCCTTTCAACGGCTCATTTGGATTCATCTTTAAGTCGCAAATCGAAACCGTGGATCAACTTCCAAGTCTAAGGCAAACCGGATTGGTTCCAAAGACTACCAAGATGATTCGGATCCGCGTTTTCGGCGACCAAATCAAGCTGTCCCTCAATGGACAAGCGATCGATCTTTCATATCAGCTCATTTTCGGAGGAAGCACACGACCTCCGTTCCTTCCGCTCACCTACGCATTTGGCGATATCTCGGCGTTTGCAGGGAAGCAAGTGACCCTCCAAATAGAACCTGATCGGGAGAATGCCGTCCGGAGGTTTACGGGGATCGATGACATTGAGTTTACCGATGAGACGATTGCACGCTCTGACGTAATCCTTATTGATGAGGGAGATCCAATCGTACTGAGACGTCTCAAATAGATCGGATTCGTCCGCAATTCCTTTCCATCCGAATTCAGACAGCCAAACAGGTTCTTGGAGATTCGTTTCAAAGGGAGTAGCTTCAAAGCGCTTTGGACGATTCAGAAGACACTATCTCAGGATATACAAGTTCATGGAGCGACGAGTCGCGCCGATTCATCGCTGACCAGCATCTGCTAGCGATCATCGATCCAGGGGTAGAATCAGCCCAAGGCGTTCTCGCTCAACTAGAATCGCAGGGCACAGCGAAGCGTATCGTTCCCTTCCAAGATTTCTCGCCCAACCCTTCCTGGGAATCCCTCGACGCCTGTTTGCACAACATCGCTAGCAAGGGAATCACAAGAGTAATCGCCATCGGTGGCGGAACCGCCATCGATCTTGCGAAGCTCTCCGCAAGCGCACTCGAACATGGCGGACTCTCCAAACTTTGGGACAGCTCCCGACGAGGAGAGGAAATCAATACCCAGCGACGACGCATTCACTTGATGGCTGTTCCGACGACGGCCGGAACCGGGGCAGAAGCCACCCGCTTCGCCGTGCTCTACCGCGATGGAATAAAGCACTCCATCGCAGGAGACTCTCTAAAACCGGATAAGGTTGCCTTGGATCCGAGTCTCCTGGCGAGCCTTCCTTCTCATATCATTGCAGACGCAGGACTTGATGCTCTCTGTCAAGCGATGGAATCACTCTGGAGCAGCCGAAGCAATTACGAGTCAGAAACCGAAGCATGGGCCGGACTCAATCTAGGGATCAAACACCTCGCTACCGCAGTGGCACAGAGAAGCAGGGAAGCCCTCGCGGGAATGCTCGTCGCTGCCCATCGTGCTGGCAAGGCGATCAATCTCACTACAACCACAGCCCCGCATGCCCTCTCCTACGGACTCACATCACGATTCGGCATCCCTCATGGAAGAGCGGTGGCTCTTCTCTTTGGAGCAATCTTCCGTCATAACGCTCAAGCATGCGCAGAGGATTGCACACACCCCTTAGGGATCTCACACCTCGCCAAGCGTCTTCAGAAGATCGCTGCTAGCTGGAACCAGACGCCGGAGCACTTTCCAGAATGGTGGAACGAATACCTCCACTCGACCCTCGCTATTCCCATTTGGGCCGAACAACTCAGCAGCAGTCACATCACAGAACTCTGTTCGACGGTAAACGCCAAGCGTCTGGCAAACAATCCCACACAACTCTCAGCGAGCGACATCAAAGCTCTCTACCAAACGCTATCTTCCACCCAGAAAGCACTGCTGCAATGACCTACCAAGCCGCTCGATGGCGCATGCTCCTCGCCACCATGACGTGCTATCTCTTCTACTATACCGGAAGACAAACCTTCGGATTTGCCATTCCTGGAATTGAGGAAGAGCTGGGTCTTTCAAAAGTAGATCTTGGCTGGGCGAGCGCAGGGCTTCTCTGGGCCTACGCTCTCGGACAAGCGGTTAATGGTCAGCTCGGAGACCGCTTCGGTGGACGTCGCATGATGCCGACCGGCGCCATCTTATCGACCGCGCTAAATTGGATGGTAAGCTTCGGTCAATCGTCTATCGGCATAGGCGTTCCTTGGATTCTCAATGGCATGGCCCAATCAATGGGATGGGCTCCCGGCAGCCGGCTGATCTCGAACTGGTGGTCAGAAAAACAGCGCGGATTGGTTTACGGCCTCTATGTCTTCGCCGCCGGTTGTGCCTCGGTACTGGCGTATATCACCTCGATTAGCGTCATTGATATGGGGCTTGGTTGGCGTTGGATTTTTCGAATTCCTGTTCTCATGCTTTTCGGTATCGGTATTCTTTACTACTTCTTCGCCCGTGATCACCCTTCTGAGCTGGGCTTCAAATCAAATGATGCAGATTCGGATGCCCCCTCATCGTCTCCTCAGCCTGAGAACACAGAGAATGATACCGAAACAGCCCGGCAGAAATATCTCGCCGTCCTTTCTAACACACGTTTCCTTTTCGGTTGTGTCGCCATTGGATTGCAAAACCTCGCCCGCTACGGACTTCTCGTCTGGGTACCTGTCCACTTCCTCGGTGAGGATTGGAAACAAGCGGGCGGAACCAAGTGGCTCAGTGTCGCACTCCCCGTAGGCATGGCGTTCGGGGCGCTCGCAAACGGATGGATTTCAGATCGTTTCTTCAACGGAAATCGATCAAAAGCGATCTGCCCTTTTTTAATTCTCGCAGCGGTCAGTTCGCTAGCCATGTGGGCGCTCCCCCAGAATCATTGGCTTGTCATCCCTGCCCTCTTCACAACTGGATTCTTCGTCTACGGCCCCCAATCAGGATTTTGGGCACTCTGCCCGGATAGCTTCGGAACAAAGCGCGCAGGGACGGCAACCGGAGTAATGAATTTCTTTGCCTACCTCTTCGCGGGCACGGGTGAGCCATTGATCGGATGGTTGATTGAGACCCAGGGACAAAGCTCGATCATTTTCATCGTGGTCGCAGGGGCCACACTCACGGGTTCATTCTGCGCCTACTGGATTCGGCGCTAGCAATCTCTATTGTATGAGCAAGCGAACGATTCTTGTCGTCGGAAGTCTAAACACCGATTTAGTTGCCAAGGTCGACCGGTTCCCTGACGGCGGCGAAACCATAACAGGCCGAAACTTCTCCGTGCATTGCGGCGGCAAAGGAGCCAATCAAGCCTATGCCGCCAGCGCCCTTGGAGGATCGGTGGCAATGATTGGCCAGGTAGGTGAAGACGGTTTCGGAGCGGCGCAGATCGCAAATCTATCATCGGCAGGAGTGGCAACGGCAGGTATTCTTAGAGATCCGAAAAAAGAGACAGGAACGGCATTCATCGGAGTCGACTCATCAGGGGAAAACAGAATAATTATCGTTCCGGGAGCAAATGGAACGCTCACGCCAAATCAACTGCAGGTGGAGTGCCCACTCTTCCAACAGGCCTCCCTCCTCCTCTTACAACTTGAAACCCCACTCAATACCGTTGCCAAGGCCATCAAGCTAGGCCGGATGCACAAGCTGACCATCATCCTTGATCCAGCACCAGCCGCCCCCCTTCCAGACGAGTGGCTCGAATCCATCGATTACCTCACACCGAATTTATCCGAACTCAATCTACTCGTCGGAGATTCTCTGGTTGAGACCGCCTCGATTGAATCAATAACAGCAAGCGCGCGGAAACTTTGCACCCGAGGCGCCCGAAAAATCATCGGCAAACTGGGATCACGAGGCGCCGTATTGGTCACCCCTGAAGCAACGACTTACTTTCCGGCTCCCAAGGTTCAAGCAATTGATACAACAGCAGCGGGAGATTGTTTCAACGCCGCCTTCGCTATCGCCTTAGACCGCGGAAATACGACCCATGAAGCGATCCGCTATGCCGTTGCCGCAGCCTCCCTCTCAGTGACCAAAGCGGGCGCTCAATCGTCCATGCCCTCTCTAGAGGACCTCAGCAACCTGGAATGAGGAAGGAGAACGTCCCGAACTCTGGAACAAACACACTCTCTATCCGACGATCCCCGACCAAGGAGAGCGATCCGTTTGCAAGATAAGATCATTCGCCCCGTCATCCCCTACAAACACCTCAGCAACGGGATCCCAACGAAGTTCTCGATTCAGTTGGTATCCAAGATTTGCTAACATACACACGGTGTTCGTTCGATGCCCGATCTCAACATCCGCCACCGGCCGGGCACCACTTCGAACGCACTCCAACCAATCAAATTGATGCCTCGAAGCCACGGACGGCAGATGAAAATCCTGATTCCCTAGAGGCTTCTCCAAAATACTACCAGGCGTCGATTCGATGACCCGTCGGTCAACATACAACTCGCCCTCGGTCCCAACAAAGACACATCCGCGGCGTCCCATTTCCTGCCCATGCACCATCTCGATTCCAGACCGATACTTAAACGATAGCCCCTGAGTGGCCGATGGATCGTTCGGAGGAATTACTGAAACAGGGCCACTCGAATCCTCATTCATCGCCCATTGGGCAATATCAAAGTGATGCGCCCCAATGTCTGAAAGACTCCCACCAGCATACTCACGATAGCGCCGCCATTGGGGAAAATGCTTGTGAATCCCGATCGGACACAACACTTCGTTGAAGCCTCGCTGACGAGCCGGACCAAGCCACATTTCCCAATCAATGCCCGCTGGCACCACTTCATCCGGCAAATCATCCGCCACAGGAGGCCCACCCACTCCGATATAAACTTTTTTTAGCTCCCCAATTCGACCGCTCCGGACGTATTCAACTGCCTGCCGAAATTTGCCACCGTATTCCGTGCGTTGCTGACTCCCGGTTTGAAAGACAATATTGTTGGCACGAGCCGCCTTCACGACAGCACGCCCTTCACCAATAGTCCGCGTCAATGGTTTTTCACAGTAGATGTGCTTTCCTGCATTGGCAGCCATGATCGCCATGATGGCATGCCAGTGGTCTGGAGTTCCAATAACGACGGCATCAATCCCTTTGTCCTCAATGATCGCCCGAAAATTTCGATAAGCCCTCAACCCTTCGCTTTTCCGTTTCTGTTTATCATAGAATTTTCGGACGCGATTGAGTCCATCCTCCATTCTGACATCGACACAATCGGAGACAGCCACAATCTGAGCATCTGGAGATTCCGAAATGGGGCCTGCGATGCCCATCATCCGCCTTCCCATCCCGATCAGGCCAATGGTGATCCGGCTATTGGCCCCTTTGCCATCGAGAGAAGCACTCCATAATCCTGATGGCAAAATGAACGGGGCCCCAAGCAGCGAAGAGGCTTGCAGAAAACGACGACGCGAAAGAGATTTTTTCATAGGCGATTGATTCAATGATCATCCCTCAACCGGAGACTCCGTCAAGGGCGATTCTTCACTACTCAGCATGAATGAGTGAGCTCATTGACTCACCAAAGGCAGCGCCCATCTTCATCATCATCTTTCCGCTTCCAAGGTAATGATACCCACGATCGGAGCCCACATTGTAGAAGCGAACCCAATCGGGCCCCTTCCAGATGCCCGCTTTGACCATCTCGGCAAGCTCAGGCTCCCAATAGAGCCGAGTCGGAGTGAAGATGACATTTCCTTTAAATTCATCCAACGAAGCGACCCTTCGTTGAGCTTGATGAAAGGCCCTACGATCACTGGCGCCAAGCTCACCGATCACGACCGGAAGCGCTGGAGCATCGAGGTCTCGACGAACATCGCGAATGAGGCTTGCTAGACGTTTCGTATAGTTTTCGTATTCCTCTTTCGCCTGTTCACCGTCGACCATGTCGTTCCATCCCTGAAACCAAACCATTCCCGAAAGCTCAAGCCTCCGGCCATCTGCAAATTCAGGAATGACTGACTGAGGATTCGCTAGTATGCTCTTTGTATGGGAAATCATATCTCTGTACGCATTACCGTAACCGGCTTTGAGCTGGTCGAGCGACATCTCTGGATGCCGTTTCTGAATACGAACGAGCTCCGACTGAAGCATATCGTCACTCGGCAACGCCTCACTGGGCGGCAGAAAATCCTTCCTCACACTACGCCCGCCCCAGCAGGTTTTGATCAAGAGTACTTGTTGCTCGATGCGCTCCCCCATCTCCCAGCCGAATCCTAGTTCTGGACCAAACTTCCATTCGTTCGCCCCATATCCCGGTTTTAGGAATCCAGAACGCTCTCCGTCGCTCGTCCAAACAGCAACATCCCGACGCTCATTCCACGCCCCATTGCGATCCTTCCAATGCTGAAAGGATGCCGCGGTTTCTTCGTTGTAGATTAAATACTCAAGCGTCCGAAGCGATGCTTGCCCTTGCATATTAGACTGGCCCGCGAGGATGAAAACTTTCACTGGCCCCTCCTTCACTTCAGGCCAAGGATCCTTGTTGAAGGCCGATTCTTGAGCGCTCACTGAACTGGAGACAAGCGAAAGACAAACCAGAAACGACAGGGATTTCATACACGACATGCTCTTCAGAGATCACCCAAGTGGCGAGTAAAAAGCGCTATCAGGGGCGGGCTTTTCTCCTTCGTCTCCAACCGTTTGGTGAGAGAAAACCAATATTCGCAATTACTCCGCAAGAGGGATTTCATTGAGCGTGTAGTAGGCACGAGAATGAACACAGGGCTCCCCTCCCTGGGCAAACAACTTCGACAGATCAAAATCGTGCACATGTCCTTTCACCATCCCCTCAACCTGCAGTCGCACACCCAGTCCATCGTTGCTGACAGTGGCTTCTTTGACGATTGGGGTCGAATGATCTACTTCTGGGCTTCCGTAGCCACTCCGATAAATATGGGTATAGGCTTCGATCGAATAACTCTCGACCGCTCCCGCAATATCTCGATCCACAGGCTTGGTAAACGATAACTGAAATCCATCGCTTCGAGCGCTGACTTCGTGAAGATCGAAGGGAACCCTTCCTCGCCAATCGACTCGCTGCAAAGAAAACTGCTTAGGCCCTCTGACCGGCCAACCTCGATTCGTCCCCCCGACAATCAGTTGACCTTTCGGACTAAACTGATTCGCGAGTAACCCGGTAGCAAAGCCTTCTCGAAAAGGATAACAGGCCCCCTGCCACACGCCATTGACCAGTTCTGTCGTCACTCGCATCAAGACGCCAAGCGTGTAATCACCGATAATCAATTGATTGGTAAAAGGACCAAACTTGCCCCCGCTATCGTCCAACGAGAAGCCTGAAAGCTGTTGCCCCATTTTCCGGTAAGGAAAAACCACTGCGTAGGGCACCAACTCCTTGACCCGACGACGTTCAATCTCCAATCGAGAACGCGTTTTGGGTTCAACCGGTCGAGCGCCCATCTCCGGCGCCAGATCATACCAATTAAAGCTAGCCGGATGCCCCATGAAACCTCCCTGTTTAAGATGCTTTAGTGAGCAGGAGCCATTCCATGGCCCTTGACTCTCAGCGTAGAACATCACACCGGCAGCATTTGGACCTACACCACACGGGCTACGTATTCCACTAGCCACAGGTAAGGTCTCCCCCTCTGGGGTGACTTTTAAGGCCCAGCCGCGGAATGGCTCGAGCGATTCATAGGACTTGGAAAGACAGAGAGTCACCCAAATGTTTCCATCAGGATCGGCCTTGGATCCGAAAGCAAACTCATGGTAGTTGGCAAAACCCCAAACGTCGCTCAAAGTTGTAAACGAATCCGCTCGCCCATCACCGTCGAGATCTCGAATTCGAGTCACTTCAGTTTGTTGTGTGACATAGAAGGTCCCGTCACGCCAGGAAAGCCCCGTGACTTCGTCGAGCCCGGCTGCAAATCGATGATAGACCGGCTGGGGCGGGGGCTCAAAGGCACCATCCACAAGGTAAATATCCCCACGTCGCGTCCCTACAGCCAAGCGCCCATCTGGCAAGAGGTCAAAACTCCCGGCTTCGATCGCGAGCCCCTCAGGCATCGGAATATCAACGATCTCGTAGTACCGTTCTTCGTTCTCAGACGTTCCCCAATAAGCACTCAGCTGCTCCGCGCGCACTGAGCCACCGTGTATTCCAACGACTATTCCGATGAATCCTAAGACGATGAGACGCTTCATGGCTTGGTGGTAAAGAAATAGTCTAAAATCATTTCGCCTGATGCCTTCCCGGAGGAATCTAGGCCGATTGCAATTCGCAGTTCCCGTTCAGTAGCGGTCGAAATAATCATGCCTTCTCCTCCACTTCGAAGGTGCACATGAAGGACGCCTTCGATCTCGAAGTGTCTTGCCGTAATCTGCATCCAGTCTCCGTCCATTCGCGCCACCAAAGTCGAAGGGTCAAGAGAGGTTCCCCGTCCATTAAACCGCAATGTTCTTCGAAGCCCTCGTGTCGTCCCATCAACAATGGGCTCAAAGAAATCCCGAATCTCTAAGTCACCATATTCATATTCGAACGTCGGTTGTCTCTTGGCATCGAGTTGATAACCTTTGAAACGATGATCCACCGACCGAGATTCAACGACCGGCCAAGGATCTGTGACCTTCTTCATCTTGGCGATTTCCGCCCCCTTGCCAAAGCGAATCGGGTTTCGAGACAGAGGCCGTGCCGTGCCATGTCCTTGGCTCATCCAAACACCCGACGGATCAATAAACTCTCCCGACCATATCATGGCGAGACGAACGGCCTGAGCATCAAACACCAAATTCACACCGCCAGGATAACCAACGCCGATACCGCGTTTTCCAATCCCCGGATAACTGCGCCGCAACATCACCGCCTCGTCACCGTCAGCCAAGAGCCGCATTGGCTCACGACGAAGGCCTTTCGGAGCACCTAGTCCATAGCCTTCCGACGTGTAAAGCCACAAGGCCTCCATCTGTTTGGCCGAATCACCCTCGAGAATTTCAGGGAGCGGCGATTCTCCTCCTGGCCAAAACGACGGCATCAATGTTTGAGGACTGAACGAGTGAGGAGAGGCCAAGTAATGGTGGAACCAGTCTCGGGTCAAACGCTGAGCCATGAGACTCAAATCCACCGCCCCCATCGCCCCTACTTGCGTTCCTTTGAAGGTGTGACATGTCAAACATGCCAAGCCATCGGCCCCTGCCAGATTACGCCCCACCCCACGGGCTTTGTTGAGTTCTTTGAATGAAATCTCCGGGACTGGGGGAAGCTCATCCGTTTGGATCATTGCATCCATCAGGCCTTCCACCTCTTGGGTGGCAAAGCGAGGCATCCTCGTTTTCATATAAGGACGAGCGGGAGCCCCTTGGAAAAGGATCTTTCGAATCCACGTTGGTTTGAGCTTGGCCCCAACACCGTCCAAGCTCGGAGGCAGCCTTCCCTGTTGACCGAGGTTCACATCACGTGTCTCGAAAAAGACGTCACGATCCTCCGGAACACCCCCATACCCATCCCGCTCATGACAGGCCACGCAGTTGAACTGCCGCATTCCTACCTCGATTTGATCACGCGGCGACAAAGTCGTCTTTGATCGCAAAGCAACGCGTATCGAATGCCGTTGGGAATCTGATAGGGAATAGTTCGGCCAAGCCCCCTTTGAAGAAGAAAGGCATCCTTCTTCTAGCCGCAAGGACTCAAGAGATGCCGCAAGCGTGAGATCCTCATCGTGAGTCTCACGGTGGCAGTTATAACAATGAAGCGCCTTTGCCAATCCTTGGCCACGAGCAGCGAATTCAAGATCGATCTCTACTACCTCGGGCGTCACTAGCCTTGTCTCCAGCAAATATGCCGCTAAAGCCTCGGCTTCCGAATACTCCAAGTGCATATCGGGCATACGACCACTCGGTCGAGTCGCCAATGGATCCAATAGGAAGGAGACAAGCCCAGCGCGGGTGTATTTCTCTTCCACCCCCTTTAGGGACGCCTTCAGGCCAAGATTGGTCTGATCCTTCGCCTCATGACACGCCACACAACCAATCGTTCGAAACAAATTCTTCCCCGCATCGGCGCTCGCTCCGCTTGAATCATTGAGAGACTCGGGAGGGGGCATTCGTTTCGAGAGCAGGAAATGCGTCAACGCATCCACCGCTTCAGCCCGTTCAGAGTCTCCATATTGCCCCAAGACATCAGGCATGCTTGTGCCAGGTTTCACCGAGTGTGGTCGACTCAAGAACGAGCGCAAATAGCTCGGGCGAAGTTGCCTTCCTAAGAGAGAGAAGTCAGGCCCCGGCCCAGCGGGATGCGCTTGTGATTCGTCTGCATGACAGTGGGCACATCCTAACTCACGAATCAATACCTCTCCGGCGATTCGAGTACTGATCGACTGTTCAGCCCTAAGACCAGCAATTACAGGACTCGTGAGCCCTGAAGAAGAAGCAAGGCCGATTGCTAGCAACAAGCCCAACCGAAGAACCACTCCACGCATCATTCTGCCAGCCCCCATATCGATTCAAGAATATCGTGAAGATCAGGATCAAACTCTTTCAACTCAGCACGAACAAACGGGAAAAAATCATTCCGATAAAAATACGCCTCGGTGCCTTCCGCAAAATACTCTTTATGATTGTTGAGTCCATAGTGCTGGACCATTTTCCCGGTATACAACAACACCGACTCGTATCGGCCCGAAGCCTTTGCCTTATCAAAAACTTCAATGATCCCGGCGTGATCAAAGTCAAGGATCTGATCATGGTATGCATGGGCAAGTTCATGAAGAATCACCGCGGGATGCTTCAGCATCTGTTGGCGGGATAAGAGTTGACTCGCCTTCGCGATATGGACCTTCTTCGCCAGCCGCGGATCATGCCGATTCGCTAGCAGCCAGCGTTTACTCGGATGGTAGCTCATGCCACCGATGCGAGGATGGTCAAACTCCACCCAAATCTCCATTTGCCTAAGAAGCTTCAACGGTTTTTCCGGAACCAAGATCGCAATCCGTTGCAGATGATTGGCAAGCATCGTCAGAGCCTTCGCCCCTTCCTTGGCTCCAGCACCAGTTAACAGGACGGGTTCGACATGGATCTTCCAGCCCTCCAAGTCCTTAACCACGGGATCAAAGCGAACCGGCGGAATGTCATCCTCTTGTGGGAGATCAGCAGCCGCGCCTACGAGACCACTCCCCCAAAACGCCATCCCGAGAGCCATTCCACTCCAAAAGTGTCTTAACCGTATTCGCATACCCCATTCATACCCAGAATCCCTAATTTAGCAAACGCTGGAATAGAGGGCCTCGGGCACAACAAGTGATATTGAAAATTGAGCCCGCCAGAGCAATTTAACTCTATGCAACTTGCCAACCACCAGACGGCCCCCTAATTTGATTCCGACAAATAATGGACGCCAAATTACTTGAAAAAGCACTCGAAATCATCCCTTCGCGAGAGATTCTAATCTCCCTCGTAGGACAACGAGTTGCTGAACTCTCCGCCAAACGCCCCAAACACGATCCGGATCTCCCTCCGCTCCCTGCCAGCAAAGAGATTAACGACGTACTCCAAGAAATCATCGATGGCAAGATCACCTACCAATAGCCTCAATCGGTCACGATAGCGACGCTACCGCGAGCAGAAACCTGGATCCAGAAGAGCTGCACGAATCGACTACTGCAACAGCAACTGATTCGCCTGCTTCCAACGGATCTTTGCGAGGAGCAAGTCACCTCGCGCTCCGTCTTTCGGAATCCATTCGCCAACGGTAATCCAGGATTCACTTGGAGTGATATTCGTCACGTGAAAATTCCCCATCAATGCCACTTGATCAGGATTCCCAACACCATCCCCCACCAGCGGAAAAATCACTCGTTCCGTTGCGCGGAACAATCGACGGGTGTCGGGATTGACTCTCGCCATCCAAAGAGGCGCTCGCCAACGAATGACACCTTTATTTGCTTCATCTCGACGGGTATACACTAGATACAAGCCTTCCGAGTGCGTGAGCCAATGCTGCTGAGTCGAGGACATGAAAATCTGCTCGCCGTCCTCCCATCGCCACGCCTCTTTTGCTTGCCAATTTAATCCATCATCGCTCACACTCTGGTAGCCCTTCCCATCCTCAGCTCGAATAGTGAGGTAGTATCGCCCCTTGAATGATGTCAGCGACGGTTCAAGGAGCCCACGCCCATGCGCCAGCAACAACGCCGGCCCCACTTCCTTAATGAGCAACTCTTCGCCATCAAAAGAACACCGCACGCTCGCTACGGAACGAGACTCAGACTGAGTGCCAAAGGTGAATGCCAATAAGATATCGCCATTCGGCAACACGACTCGTTGACCACAGTTATTCGAATAAATGAAACTACCTCGCGGATCATCCCAATGGAGCCTACGCCGCCGCCCCCAAGTACCGTCGCTTCGTCGCACGGCATAAACCGGATAGCGCGGCAATTGGTCGTTATTCGAAAAACGGTCTCCTCGATAGAACACCACCTGCCCCAAGGCCAGCACGGTTCCCGTCTGTGGGTGGTATTCAGGCACTACATCACAAACGCCGGCAAGGAGGCCCTCATGTTGCGCTACCGGTATACGATCCAGGGCCTCAATACGTCGAGGTTCCGTCCACGAATCGCCGAGGTCTCTAGACTCACTCCAATGTACCGGGCCAAAGTAGTCACTCCCGGTGATCTCTTGCAGGGCCATCAAGGCAGAGGAAGGCTCCCCCGCAAGTCCCGGCACCAAACACACTTTCGGATGAAACCAGGTCGTCCCAAGACCGTCGCGGTTCTTTCTAAGCACGTGCCTCGTCACGGAATCCACCAACGGTTTTGGCGCCAACGATTCTCCAAGCAGGGAAAAACACAAAGAGCCACAGATTACTGAGAATAATCTTGGAAAAACAAAACGATTAAACATGCGAACGTCGTAGAAGGCCTTGCACGAATATGCAAGAGCAGACTCGACACAAACGATGCCCCGCTTCGTTTTCGATCCTCGCCAAACTCCAGCATGGGCGAAACGTACGATCTCTCGTCGCTCTGGAGCGGTCCCCACATTGCCCCCTACTCCTTGCATGGATACCGCAGAGAACCATCGATAGACGATACAGATATCGACACGAGTTTAAAGAGGGCGCAATCGTCTTCGGAAGAAAACACGCCAACGAAACGAGAACCTAGCATACAAACGCGGAGACCAGTTCTCGAAAAGACAGGCACTCAAGCAGTGACATCCCAATTTTGATTTGCTTGAAAGCGTCCCATGCGTCAATGCAATCATGCTTCCAAGGATTCACTCCAAACATTCAATGTCACGCGATTCATCACCACTCGCTCACCCAAAACGAGCCTAAGAACTGAGATCGGACGACGCTTTGAATTCGACCTCGACGACAATTCTGCACCATCATCACCAAGAAATAGTCCTGTACAACATCAGGAACCATCGACAATTCTTCATTCCCCCCGTATGGATACCTGACGGAGCATTATTCCACTTATGAAGATCGTCGGCACAGTTATTAGCCTCCTATTGCTCAGCCTTACCGCGTGCAAGACCACGTTCGATCAGCATGGCAATTTCAAGCTTCATTCCGGCACAAAGCAACAACGAGAATGGGTTCTAGAAGACCCGAAAACGATCAAACGGATTCAAGAACGTAGTTTGCAACTTTGGAAGCCTCGCATTCCCGGAACAGACGAGAATGTCACTTTCGTTTCGCAGGCCGCTTTCATCAGCCATGACGGCTATGCCCTTGCGACTGGTCATTCGCTGGATTCCGGTGATGTCTTCACTTTCCATGGAGCACGAAGAGGCAATCCGCTGCTGAGGGCAATCCATTGGGACGAAAATGGCATTGAACATCTTAGTGTCAACGGAACCACATCGCTCTATAACCATGCGAAATTCATTCCTGTCCGAGTTGTACACCGATTCGAGGAGGCAGACCTGGCAATCGTTCAGACAAAAGTACAGCCGACAGCATTCTTTTCCATTACGGAGACACCGCCAAAGAAGGGCGATCTTCTCACCTATGGGTACAACCCCATTATTCATCGAGATCTTCGGGGCCTTTCCGGAGCGGTCACAAATGTGGAAGCGCCCGGACCGAGATTATGGCAAGCAGACTGTGAAGGGGCAGCAATCTTTGGTGACAGTGGAGGTCCGGTGATCGATCGCGCAGGGACCTTAACCGGCCTCGTTACCGGAGCCAGAATCAGCTACTTCTCCTGGGGGAAATCGAAACGAGTCATCGATATCGACATCGAGGGTGTGGCGGCCTCCTTAGTCAGAGAAATCATTCTGGCCGATCGTGCTGACCGTGCTCAAGCAACCAACGAGAGAAGAATGCCACGCCACCTCGGAGGCCCCTAATGCGCCCCGCAAAAAGCCTAGTCTACTCTACGGCGATCGCATGGTAGAACCATGTCCCAGCTCTCAGCGATTGTCTAAATTCAAAGCGTCCATCAGAACCGGCATTAACACCGCTGCTGGCATCCGACCACTGAATCGGTAGCGTGAGATCCGCAGACGTTCGAATCTTATACCTTTGGTTTGCGATGCCAATAAACCGAATCACGACGTTAGAACCTTCGGCTGATATGCGTTCAATTGATGCTTGGCCTGACTCGACAAATTCGTAGGCACCAATATCAGGACCAGCACCTGAAAAATCATCATTAATCCCCGGAATGATCTCTCCCACGTCAATGAGCTCACTTTCTGGATTGAGTTGATAGTCAGACAAGGAGTGATTGAGAAACAGCGGGTCAACAGACATGCCATGCTGTTCTTGCCCCGATGCCAAGGCAAAAGCATCCACATCTCCATAACTGGCACCAGCCCAGCGGACCAAACGACCGGGGTGAAGGGTCACCATATTGTCATAGTCGAAATCCACAGGATTGCTACTGCTTTGGCTCTCCAGGGCATAATTCGTCCCACTGTAGATATTGTTCCTCGAAACAATCTCTGACCAGCGACTATACCGCTTGAATAGGAATCCATTCTGCCCCGGAATATCCGTATGACAGGTATTGTGATAGAGATAGACGAACCGAGTATCGAAGGCAGTGCCTGAATTGAACTTAAAGGGGTATCCATCGAATTCGGCAGCGGAGCGCCATTGCCGAAGAACGTTTCTAAAGATGTAGGTGGGACCCAACGTTGCTGGAGCCACTGAGATGCCGGTTAGAAAACCGTCCAGGTGATTCGAATAGATCCTTCCATTGATGCCGCCACCATCCGTTTCAATGGCATCATCGAGACAATTCGTCAGCACATTATCGTAGAAATCCATATTCACACTCGGCCCGCTCGGATCTGAAGAATAGAGATGAACGCCATCAAAGAGATGACTAAATCGATTCCTGCGAATCACATTCCCTTCGTTGAGCTCAGCGCTCCCGTAAACATATACCCCCCCACCCTCGTATCCTGCAGCGCCTGATTTGACGGCATTCCAATCCCAGCTCGGCACAGGCCTATCCTCGAAAAAACAATCTTGAATTGTGTTGAAATCAGCTCCCCGTTTGATACCGACACCGACCACATTCTGACGAAAGCCGCAGTTCTCAATCAGCATGTGATCGCTTTGATCGAGATAAATCGCACGATGGAAGGGGCCTCTCCCAAAATGTTGAAAGGTCATTCCTCGGATTTGCCAGTAAGCCTGCCGGACAAAGGTCATTCCGGTGGTAAAGCGCGGAATCGTCACCCGATGATCACTCGGAGACTCGCCCTCCGGAAGCCGTACATAAAGAAATTCGCCGTCTGCGTAGAATCCTGGCATGAACCACCGATGGGTGCGAAGGTCCTCGAGCGAGGCGTGCCGGAATAAATGTTCGCCATCGGCATAGACATTATCAGGCCGAGCAGCCGTAGGAGTCCGGTAGACACGCGCTGGAGTATCGAATCGTCGCCACAAAGGATCAAAGCTTGGATCCGTACCATCGAGAATAACCTCCGCGCCCGGGGCACTTTCTATGACGATCGGCGCTGTTGCCGTCCCGGATCGTACAATCTCAAAATCGCCCTCGTAGTAGGTTCCTGATTGAAGGAGGATGCGAGTACCTGGAACAGCCAAGCCGAGTGCCCGACCTAGACTCCGAAACGGTTCCGCCAAGCTTAACCCAGAATTTGAATCGGCTCCCGTACCTACGGAGACATGATACGTTCGCTCCTCAGCGTCCGGAAACTCATCGGATCGCGTTCGCACCACGCGATACGCATCATCAGGAAGGCTGGCCGACTGAAATCGCAATTCATATTCCGTATCCGGCTCCAGAGCAAAAGCGCTCCCCGCAAAACGCCGCTCTTCAATCTGTGAAAGTGGGTGAATGTTCCGAAAACGGTCTTCACCTTTAAGGGCTCTAATGCCCATAGCGACCCCATCCACCGATTCGATCGTTGCCGGAAATTGAATCGACACACCGATGTTCTCAAACGACGGCACCACCTCAATACGCGCATTTTGGGCCATTCCAAGAAGCGATAGACCGACGATTCCAATGACTACAATAACCCGAAGCATAATCCTCAACTGACAAGGCTAATCTCCAAAAGCAGAACTCTTGCCAAGTCTTTGATTCAAGGGAGAATTAACGAGTTTCCAAAACTAAGATTCCTTCCCCAATTTCAAAGAACGCCCCAAGGCGAACAAGAGCGAGCTGGCGTCCTTCCTCATCAAGCTGAGAACGACAGATCTGGGCTTCGAGCTCCTCCTGAGCCGCGAGGAAACGATTCCAAGCAAGCTGAAAGCGACCCTCGCCAGCTTCCTGGCGAATACGATCCAATTCAAAGTGCAATTGACGGATATGCGGCATCGCTTCAGGCAGAAAATCCCGGGGAGCTGTGACTCGATCTTGCCCCGTCACCCAGGCAGCCAAATCAAAATCCCCCGCAACGGGAACCATACTCCCATCGGGCCTCAAGATCACCTCGGTATTCCAAAGCCCTTGACCATCGGACGACAGCGCATAGTCCCAATTGCCTATCAAGGCATGAAACATCATGAGATCCACCACCAGCTGTTCATCAAAACTCGCGTCAGCCAACTGGGCAATGTCCTCATCTTCCAGCGCACGCCCCCCCAATCGACTCGCGACAATTTCCACATGTTCAAACAAAAAACCCATCCGCGTAAGCTCCCATCCCACACCAGCGGCATCTCCGCCCACCGACGTATCCTGGAACGTCACCTCGCCGCGGCGTACCTTTGGGCCCACAAACCCAAGTACATTCATAAGCTCATAAACCAACGCTTCACGATAGGTGGCTTTCTGCTCACGAAGTCGACCAATATTACCGCGGCCCCCTTCGGCGCAATGAGTGCCAATTTTAAACTCCCGGGCATCCACAAAGGGCGTTCCCTCCCGATTGGTCCGGGAAATCTTCACCTTTAGTTTCGGAAAGGGGCATTCCTGCAGGCTAGAATTCCCCCGCACACGCATCCTTACAGGTAAGACCAACCCCTCGTATTTCATGATCCCGTTGAAGTACGGTTTCTCACGAACCGGAGGGAAAATACCATCGGGAAGTCCGGCAAACGCTAGATCGAAATGGTGCTGAAAGGGCCCCTGAAAAACGAGCTTTGCTACGGTCTCCGTTGAAAAAAAATCCGATGAAGCGATCGCCCGAAAAAAAAGAGCAGGGGCACTAGGATCTACGATATATGGACTGGTCGCCTCAGGCACCCTCAGCCAGGGGCCTTGAAGCGATTCGGAACTTTCGAGCCAACCAGTATAGCGGATGGATAGCAGCTCCCCTGACCTCCCAATCGAAAGAGATGCCGCACTACTAGAGAGGGGATTTTCAGTCTCCGCAGCTCGCAGCGGCAAAAGAGCAAGTAGCCCCAAGAAAAGGCACCCATAGAGGCTGCATGTTTCATGCCTCAACGTTATCTCCTGCAGTCTCCTCTTAAACAACACAGATCGAGACTGCGGCGCATCGCGGATTGAGTCAACCAAGAGAACCTCAATCAACTCGATTCTCGATCGGCAATCAATTCCCACCTGGGAAGGGACTGAATCGATGAATCACGCTAGGTCAAAGGAGCAAAGCGAAAATTCACTAAACGCTCTCTCCAATCCCTCAGCGAAGTGTGATCAGACGACAACTCATTGTATCCTCGATAGGTATAATTCCCGATGACACCGAAAAGCGCGAAATCGACGTACTGCGGCACCTCCCCAAGCAAGAACGGTCGGTGACAAAGGGTGCGATCAAAGCGCTCCAAATGACAATCCAACTCAATCCTAAGTTTCGAAGCCTCAGCCCGCCAAGCGTCAACACACCCCCTGCCAAAACTTCGCTCCTTATGCCGAATCGTCATTGTTCGTTCGGTCAGATTCTCGATCGCCGGAATGTAGTGAATGTCACAGAGTTTGAAGGTAACCCCCTCCACTTCATTCTCAATATGCTGCACGAGAATCTCCTGCAGCCCGGATGTTTCAGCAGGGAACAAGCGCCCCTCACCGAATACTCTATCCACGTACCGAGCCACATCAATGCTTTGAACCGTAGACTCATAGACAATCTTTTCACCATGCACCAGAACTGGCACCTGATAATAGGCACCTCCAGTCAAGCGAATCACCAGCCCCCTGTCCCAGTTTGGGATTGGAATCGATTCATACCCAACACCAAGCGCGGTGAGCGCCTGCGTGATTGGGAGGCAATAGGGGCTGTGAACCATTTCGTAAATCTTCACCTTCGCGCTCATCAACTGAGAGTAAAACCTTGCACAACAAGGGCGCCAGTGTCAGAAAAGACAATATACGATACTTTCCTGCCACACCTTACCGAATCCGCCCGTGAAAAAAAAACCCAAGAGAAATCCCTGGAATGTCGCTGTCCTGGCCTACGATGGCCTGTCCCTCTTCGAATACGCCATCGTTGGCGAAGTCTTTGGCCTCCATCGCCCAGAAATCACGCCCTGGTATCAGTTCCGCATCGCGTCTCTGGACATGGGAAAATTGCGTTCCAACTCTGGCCTTCAGTTTATGGCTACGGGTGGATTGCAGGCATTGGACGACGCCGGAACCATCCTCCTCCCAGGCTGGCGCGACACCAATGAAACGCCCCCAAAGAGCCTCTTAGAAAAGCTCAGAATCGCCCACGATGAAGGGGCAAGAATCGGATCCATCTGCAATGCAGCCTTCATTCTCGCCGAAGCCGGTCTCCTCGATGGAAAACGAGCAACAACCCATTGGCGTTGCGCCGATGCACTGGCACAGCGTTTCCCTAAGATTGAAGTTGCCCCCGACGTTCTCTATATCGATTGCGGTCAAGTCCTCACATCGGCAGGAAGCGCCGCCGGCATTGACCTCTGCCTACACATCGTTCGGAACGATTGTGGCGTCTCCGTCGCAAACACCATTGCGCGCCGATTGGTGGTTCCACCTCACCGTTCAGGCGGCCAAAAACAATTCATCCTCAGCCCGGTTCGAGATTCTCCAGAAGCCTCGCTAAGCAAGACTCTCGACGCGATCCGATCGACTCTTGCAGAACCACATACGGTCACAAGTATGGCGAAGACTGCCGGACTCGCACCAAGAACCTTTGCCCGGCATTTTAGCAAGATGAACGGGACCACTCCTTACGTTTGGTTACTCAACGAACGAATTCGCAGAGCACAATCGCTCCTAGAAACCACAGCCCTAACGATCGACGAAATTGCCGAAGCTTGTGGCTTTACAGATGCCCAAGCACTTCGCCTAAGGTTTCGCCAACTCATCGGCACTCCCCCCTCAGTCTATCGGAAGACCTTTCATCACTAGGGCTTTTGGGGGCGATATGCCGCGCCATTATCCCGAGGCATCGTCTTGTGCCAAGCCACCAAGTCCCTAGTCAATTGAGTCACCATCTGAGGATGGCTTACCGCCACATTCGACGTTTCCCCGCGATCCGAAATCATATCGTAAAGCTCGGGGTTCGATCCGTCATACTCACAAAGCAACTTCCACTTCCCCGCCCTCACCGCCAAATCAGGCAAGTCGCTGACACCATAGAAGG
>OJGU01000489.1_pt1 | contig 22961 bp, 14 predicted proteins | sample 1594741 | NCBI WGS metagenome assembly OJGU01 (sample SAMN05416841, study PRJEB24817) | seawater metagenome | isolation source: Sea water | place: Canada:Atlantic | collected 2013-07
CTGCGAATTGTTCCAAGTCTTCCATCGCCTGATCCGCATTCTCGGCAGTGGCAAATTCAGGTTTCAAGTAAAAGCCAAAAAATGAACTGGAGTGCCTCGCATATGAGAACATCCGGTACAAGCCCTCGACGTTGTTCAACACAAAATTCTCTACCTTACGAAGCTGCGAGTGTGCTCCGTCCAGACTCATTCCTGTTGGATTCGTCACCCGGCCGAAAACATTGGCACTCTTGCTTTGCGGTAAGTATTCAGCAGGCGGAATAAGCTGAAGCCCCCCTAGAAAGCCCCCTGCTCCAACTAAGAAAATGAACGCTCGCCGCGGCACAGACCGCAGCCCATAGGAGACGAAGCGCACGAACACTCGACTCACGCTGAGTCCGATTTGATCAATCATCCGTCCTAGAAAGCCCAAACGTGTCGACACTCCAACCCCCTCGCGTGCCCGACGCTTTAACGGCTTGCCGAGCAGACGGCTGGCGAGCATTGGTATCACGGTTATCGAGGTCAACATTGAAAGAACCACAGCAAACGAAATCGAGAATGCAATGTCTCTAAAGAGTTGCCCCGCCTGTTCTTTTATAAACAACACCGGGATAAAAACAACGAGTGTCGTCAAGGAGGCAGCAACGATAGGCGCCCAGACTTCCGTTGTAGCTTTCACAGCCGTTTCCTTAGAATCACCCGCTGCGCCCCGAAAGTGGCGAAAAATATTCTCCATCACCACTACTGCATTATCGACGACCATCCCTGCGGCAAAGGCAAGCCCGGCCAGCGATATAACATTCAAGGACCGGCCAAAGGCTGCCAGGAGCACAAAGGTCCCGATTAAACAGAGAGGAATTGTGATGGCGATTGCCAAGGTTGACGACAGCGACCGTAAGAAAATAAAAAGTATGAGAGTCGCTCCCAAAGCCCCAATCACCAAGTTCTTCGTTACCCTGAGAATCGAATCCCAAATATAGATCGAGGCATCATAATTCACCCAAAGCTCAAGACCCGACTCAGAAAATTCTTCGTTAATCTGAGCCGCTTCCTCTTTCACTCGTCGTGTCACGGCGATCGTGTTTGCCCCTGTCACCTTTGCAATACTCACCGATACGGCAGGTTTCCCCATCGTGCCCCCTAGCGAATCAGGCTCTTCGAATCCGTCAATGACCTCCGCGATATCTTCGATCCGCACGATCCCATCAGGACCATTCTTGATCACTGTCCTTCTAATCTGGTTGAGATCGGTAAATTGGCCGACGGTTCGAACGAGGATACGGGAGGCTCCATCTTCAATATCACCGCCCCGCCGATTTTGATTCTCGCTTTGAAGCGCGCTTCTGACCTCATTGATGGTTATCTGCCGCGAATCAAGCGCCACGAGATCCACCCGCACTTGGATTTGCCTTCGAGATCCACCGTACCAGCGGACACGCCCCACGCCTTGAATTCGCTCGAGTCGAGGACCGATCGTTTCCTCCATGATCTCGCGAACATCATTGACAGGCAGCTCACTCAGAACCGTCATTCGAACAACAGACGTGTATTCCTCCGAATCAGAAGCATAGATCACCGGTTTCTCCGTTTCGTCTGGAAGATCTCGAACACTGCCAAGTTTGGTATTGATGTCGATCACTGCGGCATCCTTATCAACCCCCCACTCGAATTCTAAATGGATTTCGGTTTGGCCTTCTTCGGACTCCGAATGAATTCGACGAAGGTTCTGAACCGTTGCCAATTTTTGCTCTTGCCGCATGGTCACCTCAGACTCAACCTCCATTGCTGCTGCCCCTGGATAATCGGTGTATATCGAAATGATCGGGCGATCGATGGTCGGATTCAGTTGAACCGGAATAAATCGTAGGGCTGCTCCACCAAATAGCAGGAGCATGATCATCCCAACAACGACGGCCGTCCCGTTTCTAACGCTATGCTCGATGATTCTCACGGCAACCCTAAGCTCGATGATTGGCTGGCTGAGGGGAGGACTCTGACCCGATCCCCATTCTTCAGCTTACTCCCTCCCATTAGGACAATATGATCACCACGCCTCAATCCAGCACCTTTGAGGGGAGCAATCACAATTTCCCCCTCAAGTTCCTGGCTCACTTCAATCGGGATCTCTTCGACCGTTCCTTCTTTCTGCTCTCCCTGAGAATGAAATCGATAAACGACCATCTGTTGTTTGCGATATTGTAAGGCCGTTCGAGGAACCACCAATGCCAGACCACCCTCATCCAAGGTGAGAGAAACCTTAGCATACATCCCAGCCGAGAGAAGCCGCTCAGGATTTTCAAGTTCCAACAAGACTGGAAAATTTCGAGACCCTTCACTGGCCTGAGGAATCAGCGCTATCACCCGTCCCTTAAAACGAGAATCGTTCAAACCCGGAATCGTGACTGAAGCGATTTGCTCTGGAGTAATCGCGGAAATATATTTCTGAGGGACAGAAATGCGAAGCTTCATGGGATTCATCACCATCAACCTCATCGCCAAATCACCTGGCGATGCCCACTCTCCGACTTCTTTGTTCTGTTGAGAAATGACACCCGCAAAGGGAGCCGAAACGGTTAGATTCGACAATCGGCGTTGAATCTCCTCGACGACAACTCGTCGAATGGACACTTCCGCCTCCGCGATCAGTACTTCCTCACTGCGCGTGCCTTCAGCTATGAGAGCGAGCCGTGCCTTCGCTTGTGAATATTGAGCCTGACTGACGTCAAACTCAGAACGTGCCCGTCCCAATTCACTCGCGGCCGCGATCCCCTGCTCCGCCAGTTTCTGCACCCGTTTCCACTCCTCTTCAGCAGCCTTCCTCACCGCCTCAGAAGCCGCCAATCGACGGGTTGCCTCTTCAATCTCCTCTGGACGAGATCCCGCAACAAGCTTTCCAAGCTCAAGTTCAGATTTTAGCAGCTCAGCCTCAGCTCGCTTCAAGGCGATCAAGTCAGCTCGTCGGTCCATCTCAAACAAAATATCCCCTTTATCTACCCATCCTCCTTCCCGGACCGGCATCGAGACAATTTGTCCTTGCCCCCGCGAACTCATATTGACGCTACGAAAGGGCTCCAGCGACCCAACCACATTGAGAACGGTCGACATCTTACGCTCAGCAACGCTCACCAGCTCAACACGATGTTTGGGCAGGTCTTGTCCCAGCGCAAGCGTCTGAACAAGAATGGCACAAAGTATCCCCCCAACCCTTGTCACCAAGTCATTGCGATATGAATCAATTGATTTCAGTTCCGTCATGAAGGGACGAAAACATGCCAGAAGATCGCTCCGAAATACAGGACAATCGGCATTGTGACTCATGGCTCTATTGCCTATCATTAACTTGCGAAACGCCGAAACAGACACACTCAGCCACAAATGGGGACGCCTACTAAAAGAGCTCAAACGTCAATTCTCTTGGCCAGTGTTTTGTTTGGAACCATTCAGGCCGCAAATTTAGACACTCCATCACAGAAGGCCTTCCGCTATCTGGCTTCAGAATCGCTTCAATGGGCAAGAGACAATAAGTGTTACTCGTGCCATAACAATGGGGATGCCGCTCGGGCCCTTTTCCTCACCGCATCCGATTCCAACGAGTTTTCGAATCCACAATGGAACGAACTCTTCAGCTGGTATCGAAAGCCAGAAGGATGGATTGATGCCACGAACAGTGATCTCGATCTCAGTCCAACGCTTGGACTCGTCCAGTTTGGGGCAGCAAGCCGTAGCGCTCTTCGCCATGCTCCTTCATTCAGTCGAGCCACCGACGCCTCCCGTCTGCAATCGAGGATTCTTGCGGCGCAGCATGAAGACGGTTTTTGGAGAGTTGAATCGGAAGGTCAGATTGGATCTCCCGGCACCTATGGAAACGTCCTCGGAACGCTGATGGCTCTTGAAATACTCGCCTATGAGCCGACGCCTCAGGTGCAAACAGCCATCACTCGTTCCATTGACTGGGTTTACGCACAATCACCACAAGCAACCATCGAACTCGCTGCAGGGGCTCAAATTCTGAAACGCTCCCCAGCTCCAGAGAAACAGTCGAAATCGAACCGTTGGCTTCGAACTCTTGTTGATCAACAAAATAGCGATGGCGGCTGGGGCCCCTACCGCTCCCAATTCTCGGAGGTATTTGATACTGCAATTGCGTTAATCGCCTTAAGCGCTCAAACAACGCCTAAAATTGGTGGTCCCGCAATTCATAGAGGACGATCGTTCTTGTTTAAAACCCAAGAATCCTACGGAGGCTGGCCAGAGACGACCCGTCCTACCGGCGGCACAAGTTACGCTCAGCACATCTCAACCTCAGCCTGGGCCCTGATCGCCATAAACGCGATCGCCGATCAACCACCCCAGACGGATACGATCCGAAACGCCCCCTAGGATTAGCTCAATCCTTGCAAAAAGCATTGTCATCCGATCTGGTTTGAATAGCCTCTAATTCAATGGCGATGACATCCTCAACCAATCACAACTATCCCGGCAAACTCATAGCTGTCGAAGGATTGGATGGATCCGGCAAGTCAACGCAAATCTATCTCCTGAAGCGTTGGCTAGAGCGGCAGGGACTGAGGGTCTTCTTTAGCAAGTGGAATTCATCGATCCTCGTCAAGTCGGCGACAAGCAAGGGAAAAAATCGAACCCTGCTAACACCCACGACGTTTAGCCTAATTCACGCCACAGATTTCGCCGACCGATACGAGCGACAGTTGGTCCCACTATTACGGGCCGGCTACATCGTACTCTGCGACCGATACATCTATACTGCCTTCGCACGAGATACGGTCCGAGGTTGCCCCCCAGATTGGGTGAGAGAGATCTATGAATTCGCAGTGACTCCGGACATAGTCTTTTTCTTCAAGGCCCACCTCCAGACGTCCCTTGACCGTATCCTACAGGGCAGAGCTCAACTCAAATATTTTGAGGCGGGGATGGACCTCCGGCTTTCGCCCGACATTCAAGAGAGTTTTCGAATCTTTCAGTCTAGGATTCTTGAACAATACCTCTCCATGAGCACCGAGTTTGATTTCACCGTAATAGACGCCAATCAACTTGTGGAGGCCCAACAGAGTATCTTGCGAAAAATCATCACCTCGAGAATTGACCTCGCTCAATTTCGCAGCTGAAGCAGCGTCCTATGAATTATTCTCCCAAAGGACAAGACGTCCTGGTTCCAGTTCCTGCCCAAAAAAAATTCTACGGCAAGGGCATTCCCGGCATCGACGTTAAAGAGCTGACGGGAAAACTCATCGTTATCGAAGGCGCCGATGGATCAGGGAGATCAACGCAGATTCGCAAGCTTGTTGACTGGCTTGAAGCATCAGGTCACGGGACGGTACAGGTAGGTTTAAAGCGATCGAGTCTTATAAGCGAAGAGTTAGAGCGCGCCAAGGAAGGCAATGTCCTGTGCAATACGACGATGAGTCTCTTCTACGCGACAGATTTTGCTGACCAAACGGAGAATATTATCATTCCAGCCTTAAGAGCAGGGTTCATGGTCTTGGCAGATCGCTACATCTACACCTTAATGGTTCGAGATATCGTCCGCGGACAAGAGCCTGATTGGGTGAAAAACCTCTACGGTATCGCCCTCGTCCCAGACGCCGTGTTCTACCTCAATGTCCCACCAGAACAACTGATCCGTCGATCGTTTGCCAAGAAGCAGGCGCTCGATTATTGGGAAAGTGGTATGGATTTAGGGCTTTCTCGAGACATGTTCGATAGCTTCCTTCAGTATCAAGATTTGTTTCAAGAACACTTCATGCGCTTGCAAGAAGAGATTCAATTTCAAATCATTGATGGAACGAGAAGCGAGAAAGAGGTCTATGCCACGCTCAAGGCCCAGGTCACCAACGTCCTCGCTGGGCAAAGCAAATTGAGCACGTGAGCCAGACCTCTCAGTTTCTCTAGATACAACCCGCCGCATTTTGCCAGTCCACAACGCTAGAATTCGCCGACTCGGCAGTATCGATATTGGCACCAATACGATCAAACTTTTGATCGCTGATACCGATGGACTTGAGATCTCGCCCGTTTACCAAGAAAGCATTCAAACTCGACTTGGGGCTGGTCTATCTGAATCAAACCACCTCTCTCAGCAAGCTATCGACAGAACGCGGGCAGTAGTTACCGACTACTTACGAAAGGCGAGCGAGCTTTCAGCTGAGAGTGTCATTGGTAACGCTACAAGCGCGGTCCGTGATGCCGAAAATGGAGAGCTATTCGTCCAACAATTGGAGAAAGAAACCGGCATTTCCGTCGCCATCATCTCAGGTAATGAGGAAGCCAATCTGATCTACCGAGGCACTAACACGGCTCACCGAAGCTCAACCAATCACCGTTTGATTTTAGATGTGGGCGGCGGCAGCACAGAGATGATTCTTGCGATAAATCAACGAATCACGGCACGGGAAAGCTTCAATGTAGGCAGCGTCCGCCTTCTCGAACAATCCAATCTGATCGACCCTCTCGACAGGTCTCAACTTCGAGCAATCGATCGAATAATCGCTACCCATTATACCCCGCTCATAGCGGCAGCCAAACCTCACCTTGAATCGAATTCGGGCTTTGATCTCATCGCTGCCGGAGGCGGGGCAGTTGCCGCTTCAATGTTACTTTCAAAATCCATCACCTTCCTACCCGACCAGATAGAAAGCAGGCCATTGAAGCTCACAGATCTCCAACAACTCAACGAGCGACTCTGGGATTCATCCCTCCAGGAGCGCATTGATTGGCCAGGGATGCCAAAAGAACGAGCTGATATTCTTCCGATCGGAATCGCAATTTTCGCCCATCTTCTTGACGCTCTTGGACTCCAAGAGCTCCACGTATCGACTCGTGGGCTTCGCTTCGGTCTTTTGCTACAGCACTACGAGTGCACACGCTGACGGCGGCGGGATCGTAGAGCACGAATCCAATTCACCGGAATCTTGGCAATCGCGAGACCGATCGAAAAAAGCGATCGACTCCCAAAGGATCGCAGAAACGCGTTGAAAGCACCGATTCCTTTACCGGAACGACTCAAAATGTATCCCAAATCATACGATGAACTGGCTATCATTCTCTTGAATCGTAACTTCTCCGCTGGATCTAGCTTCGACGAAAATTCACTCAGAATAATCCCGACATCATGAATCTCGTTCCGGGCTCTCCCTCCCATATCGGAGGTCCCTTCGCAGATATTTTTCCCATCAATCCACCGTACCCATCGTTTCTCTCGGTGGAACCCGCAGTTCACTTCACCATCAACGATAGCACCAAGAATCATTATCCAATCGTCGGCGGATATCGCCTTGGTATTCCAGCCGAGACGCAAGCAATCGCGACGAAAGACCGTGGCACTCGGCACAGCTGGTTGATGAGCCATGAAGAGCGTTCTCGTTTGTTCGCGGGTAAGATAGCACCATCCTTGATCATCTCCGGAGTCAACCTCTGGCAAATAGGAAATCTGATCCAGCTCAAGTTTCTGTTCATGAGTGACTCCCGGCCCGGTCGTTTCCCAGTTACTAAAAACGAACGAACACCCACCATGCTCAATCCCCTCAATTGACCGAGAAAGATAATCCGGCTTCCAATAGTCATCGGCATCCAAAAAGGCAATATAGTAGCCCGTCGCCAGTTTCAATCCCGTTTCTCGAGCACCAGCAAGTCCACGATTCTCTTGATAATGATAAATCACTTCAGGAAAGTCTCTCGAGACAAGTCCCGAATCGTCCGTAGATCCATCGTCAACCAAGATCACCTCAACCGAGGAATAACACTGTTGCAGGATACTCTTGAGAGCCCTTGCTAGGGTATCCTCGCGATTGAAACACCGAACAATGACGCTAATTTTCTTCATTACGTCTTCATTGGACTAACTCCATCCATCAAAGCCACTAATCGATCAGCGAACACCGCCCCCGGATCGCTAGGCACCTTCACTCTAACGCTCTGAGAGGCTGCCATTCCCATTTCTCTTAGGGAAGAACGATTGATCCAGACCCGCTCCAGGGTCTCATCCAAGAGCTGCGCGCTAGGCGCCGGACATATATATCCCGTTTTTCCCTCCTCGAGTAACTCGGCGTTCCCTACGACGTCGGTAACAATGCAAGGCCGACCACACAACATTGCCTCAACGACAACCAGTGGCAGGCCCTCTTCTCGAGACGGCAGTACGAGACCATGATGTTCTTTCCAGATAGATTCAATTGATTCCGTATGCCCCCGAATCTCACACCCTTTAGCCCCACAAAAGTCAATCAACCGTTGCATCCCAGTTTTATTGATACCCGCTCCGTAGAACGAGACCCTCAAATCACGCTCTCTCCATTTCGCCGCACCCAGGGCGCGAATCAAGACATCTTGTCCCTTATCCTTGAATTCAAATCGACCCACGCAAGCAAGACGCAGGCTCCCGTCTGCACTTGGCCACGGCACTGGTTCATTCGAAGAAAGATTGTACGGATTCCGCACTACTTCGCCCTGGGGAATCCGTTGCCCGATCATCTCTTCAGTCCTCCCAAGAACACGCTTCGCCACATGAAATGACCCGACTGAAGCCAAATGAGCATTCGAAACCTCATCGATATCAGCATCACATGGCCACCCGCGAATATTCGCGGCCTGTGAGATCAACGCATAGGGAATCCCACTCTTTTGACAGGCCTGCGCCCAGGGTAAGCCATCCCAATTCCACCCCTGAGAAATAATGACAAGCTCTGGCTTTGACTCCACGATACGACGGCATAAGAGCTCAAGAGCTCGAGACTGGAATCGAAAGGGCAAGATCCGATTCATGGCACGACGATGAACCGGCAATTGATACCCGTTCGGAGTCATTAAACGGCTCCCTAAGCCTACGAGTTCTAGAAGTTTCTTGTGGTGCTGGCTTCTGAGATCCTTATAGATATCGACCTCGAACCCCCGGTTTACCAAGTCCTTTGCCGCAGCGGACCAAAGTTCCTCGCTCCCTCCCCAGTCAGCGGGTATCGTCGAAACAAAGGCAATCCGTCTACTCATCGTGATTCCTCCGAATATCCCTTAACTTCAAACTGCGAAAGGAACAGTTGGGTAAATTTCCTCGAACTCTCATCATTCAAATGGTCTCCATCAAAGCTTGTGAACGCCTCCTCTGAGGAAACCAAGATGAGATCCATGCCCGAGGTGCGGGCAATCTGTTTCGCGAAAGTGGCATTCGCCATGGGAGATGGAACCAAAGTAAGGACCGTCTGAATTCCTCGCAACTCCATAGCCTTCCTAAAACGCCCCACAGCCTTCACATATTTTGAAGGCAGCGAATCATCTGACTCCGTTGCCACATACGAAACCGTCGCTTGTCGGTCATCACGGACACTCAGATTCCACGCACCATTCTCATGCTCTCGCCAGATAGCAATTTTCTCGGGATCAACAAGTTTAGGGATCCATCGATGAACAAATCGCCGCAGGTGCCAGGCAAGCTGAAATTCTTTTACATCGACCCATGCCTTCCAAGCTCGACCAGCCAACGCAGCTTTCCCTGCGGTCGAACTGTTTTCCCAAAAGCTCTTATCACAATTCACCACCACAATCTTTGGTCGAAGGCGATACTTATCAATCATGCGCATCGCAAATACACTCCCCTCATCATAGCCAAACCCTAGATTATAAAACCGAACCCCACTTTCCGTTGAAAAAGACTCGAGCACGCCCGGGTCCATAGCGCAGAGGATCCGAGAATTCCCAAGAAACAGAACGTCCGCCGATTTCGCTTCTTCGACCACATTACCCAGATTATGATAATAAATCTGTTGATCGATTGCCCTCTTTCCATCGTAGACCAAAGAAGCTTCTCCCCCAGCTCGAACACCGTTTTGACGCAGGAGGGAATCCTCCGAAAGTTGCATCCATCCTGCGATGAGGTTCACAAGAATAAGCGCAAACAAAAACGACAGCACGCCAAGCAAGAGCGTCCAAGCCCGTCTTGCTCTTCTAGAATTGAAAATAAATGAAGGCTGACCCTTGTGCATAACTTGAAAGTATCGCCACCAACATCACGCCTGCCCAAACGGCTTTTTCCGGTGATCGAGGGGCGCCGATAAGCCCCTCAATTTCCAGTATCCGTCGAACATGTAGCCCACAAATCGGCATCAAGTAGAGCCCCCCAAGAGCAAGGACTGAGAGAGCTCCCAGCCCGATGCCTCCATACAGTGCGCTTCCCATCATTGTCACCAATTCTCCGGCCGATTCCATCCGAAAAACCATCCAAGCCAAGAAGACAAAGCACTGGGTGAGAACATACCACCCGATTCGCTGGGAAAATGATTTCCAAGGCCGAGCCCCACCGACACCAAGGCCCTTTTCCATCAATAGCCCCAGGCCATGAATGGCACCCCATAGAATAAAGGGAACGCCAGCACCATGCCACAATCCACCGAGCAGCATCACCAAAAAAACATTCCTCATGGTTCGACTTCGGCCGTGCCGATTCCCCCCGAGCGGAACATACAGATAGTCCCGCAACCAGGTAGATAGACTAATATGCCACCGGCGCCAGAATTCTTGCAACGACCCGGCGATATACGGTGCATCAAAATTCAAGGGTAAGCGAAAGCCCAGCAAATAGGCCAAACCGCGAGCAATCATGGAATACCCTGCAAAATCAGCGAAAATTTGCCCACCGAAGAGCAAGCTGAGCGAACCGATCCCAACAATCCCATGAACGGCCCCTCGATCTCCCCAATAGGCATCGACTAATGCTGCTAAGCCATCAGCAATCACGAGCTTGAAAAAAAAGCCCGCAATGAGCTGGAAGCAACCCTCGGTCACGACCGGCCAACATAGTTGGCGACGCCGGGGCCATTGATAAAAGAAATCCTTCGCTCGAACAATCGGCCCCGCCACCAACTGAGGAAAGAAGCTCACATACAACAAGAACTCAGCAAACGATGAGCGATGTTTTAATTCCCCACGATACACATCAATCACGTAACTCAGCGATTGAAAGATATAGAATGAGATACCAATCGGCAGAGCCACTTCCCACCCCCATACAAGATCGGCACCCGAGACTTGATTAATGACACTCCCTGTGCCACGAAGGAAAAAATCTGCGTATTTGAAGACTGCCAACGTGCCGAGACTTCCCGAGACAGCGAGCGCTACCCAACGTCTCGCCAACCGATTGCCATGAGGCCCAGCGCTTAACTGCCCCGCTACGAAATAATTCAACCCGGAAATCCCTAGTAGTAGAAATAAGTATTGAGGAATGTGCCACGAATAGAACACGAGGCTTGCAACGAGCAGCACCACAAAATAGGAACGGCCCAGTTTTTCCGAACCAAGGGTGCAGCGGGCCACGAGGACGAGCAAAAACAAACCCGCGAAGCTGACCGATGCAAAGCTCATCTGAAGTGACTCGAGACCATGCTATCTTCGCTTGTCCAAGACGACTAGCATCCAAAAATCCCGGGTCGCCCACGGGCGCCGCAGCAATCGCTGAGTCAGCCATTTTAGTCGACCGAAGCGAGGACCAATCAAATCTGTATCCGTCGGTTCATCCAATGGACGAAGCACGTCTCGATAAAGTTTTCTCAGTAATTTCGAAGGTAGATCGGTCCTCTGCTCATCTCGAGTACGACGATCGACACTCCCGATATTCCGAATCCACCGAGCAACAACATCACTCGCCTCAGCTCTAGAAGCGCCGTCGCCCCGACGTCGTCGGAGTGCTCCAAGAGGGCTCTGACCGCCATCCTCGTGATTGAACAATTGTACAAATCGCAAGTAAGTCATCGGCGGATAGGCAGTATGCGACAAGGTATAACCGGTGAGTTCTCCTAAACACTCAAAGGCACGCTGAGACCACATCGTCACGTGATGAGGCGGCCACGCCAAGGGATCAGAAACACGAGCAAGCAGTGTCTCATGACTCGGCACCGCAATTATGATCCGATTCGGATCACAGCATTTGACATAGTGCCGCACGAATTCCAAGGGCTCTGGCACATGCTCCAGGACCTGCAGCATGACAAGCGCATCAACGTTTTCATCGGGTTTTGTAAACGCTTCCGGCAGGAGGCCGTTGTATCCCTTCGCAGTAAGTTTCTCCAGTGCCACTCGATTGGTGTCAACGCCAATCCCTTTCAATCCCGCTGCAGAGGCCATCTCAAGAAACGCCCCATCGCCACACCCAATCTCCACGAAATTAGCGACACCCAATTGTTTGAGAATGCGAACCGCATAGTGTTTGTCCCAAGTGGATTTTGTATAGTACCACGGATAGCTCGCATCCAGCAGTTGATAAAACTCCTCCCCCGCAATGACAGCCGGCGAAAACCATCGCAATCCAGAGCTTGATGAATGAAATTCCTGAACATTCTGCTCGAAATACCGGGTAACTAGTTCCGGGGAAAGGGCTTTCCCAAAATGCGTTTCATAGGCGTTCGCGAGCTCTTGCCCAGAATAATTTCGGAGCGGTTCCCCTTTCGCTCCTGTCAAAGGGCATCGATCCGACTCCCTAATCTCCAAGCTATTCTGATTCTCCATTTCGGGCGTTCCGCTGATGAGGACGAACTCTGTAGACGCTGGCGAGATTTTGACTGCCTTTGAACCTGCGAAGAATCGTACTTTGTCCGGCACGTTCAAACTCCATGGGGAAGTCTTGGACGAGACGAGCGACCTGTCCATGATGCCCCATCGAACGATCCATCGGCACTGAGAGATCGACAATCAACCAATCGATTTCTTCCGTCTTAAAGAAAGCCAACAAATCAGTGCTATTGGTATGCGCCAGCGTGTAGCCACGCCCCATCCAATCACTGGACGATAGAACCTTACTTCCACGTAACACTCGGTTTCCGAGACGGACATCGCTCATTGCGACCGAGGCAACCACGGCCCCTTCTCCTCGGGCATCAGAAGAAACAAGAATTTTTTTCGATACACCATCGTGATTCAGATCCATTGCATCGACCAAGTTCTGAAACCCTTGAAATCCCTTGGCAGGAACACTGAACACTTCGATCAAATAGAGTCCTAGAAAGCACAACAACACCGGAATCCCTTTCCATTGCGCCTGTTCCGAAAGCACACTCTTGTTCCAAACCCAACAACATCCCATCCCCACGAAGAACATTGCAGGGCCAATAAAGGGAATAAGATAGCGCTGCTCAAAACCGACCGGAATCAAGGTGTAAGTTAAGATAAGCCCAATCGGTAAAGCCAACATGACCGCACTCATTTCTGGCACTTTCCCGGCAGCCTGACGCCCTTTCAAGCTCGCCCGCACCCCTATGACCATCAAGATACACAGCCCCGCTCCAAGCGTTCGGTATATTTGTTTCGCAAAATAAGGCAAGGCCTCAGCCACATACCCGGGAGACCACTCGCGGACCATCCCCTCTTCAGTAATCTTGTAAGTTAATAGCATCCAAGGAAGACAAATAGCCAGCACCGGCAGCGTCGCGGCCCAAAACTCCCTCGACCGGAAAAGCTCATAGCGTCGAGTCAGCACCAAGGCAATCGGAGGCACAAACGCTAACATCAATCCGGACCCTTTTATCATGATCGTCCCAGCCGCCAAAAAACCAAACAAGAGCGACCAGCGATATCCTGGCTTCTGAAGAAAAATGCCGAAACACCAGCTCGCTCCAAAACAAAATAGCCCGAGAAGCAGGTCAGACATAACCATACCAACGTAGCGCTGAACCAATGGCAGCGAGCAAAACACCAAGCCAACAAGAATGCTCAAACCTCGTCTTCCCCCACCCCAAGTCACCAGACAAGCAATCATTGCCCCAAGGACCCCGGCGACAAAACTCTGCAAGAGCAACACCGAGTTGAGGGAATCTGAAAACAAAGAAAACCAGAGTGACTGGATCACATAGAATCCAGGAGGAAAATGACCAATCGCTACTTTGGGATAGAACTCGTAGTACAACTCGGCGTAGGCGAGTGGGTTCTCACCAAGATGCCCCCAAACGTAATCATGGACCATTAAACCCGTAACGTAATGTGAAGCTTCATCGGGATGCCCCCCTAACTCACTTTCAAAAACATCACCAAGATTAAGAAGCCCGTATGAGACGCCCCAAAGGAGTAACAAGGAGCAAAGAAACATGCGTGTCCAAGACCAGGAACGAGATTCCCCGGTATCAGACTTCACCCTATGTTCGCTATCGCTCTCCATTTACTCTTCCCAAATCTCTAAACGGCCTAACTTTGAGTCCGGCAGATCATCCTACTGCATAAGGTGCTGTTTCACCGCGCTTTTCTTAAACACATGAATCCCGAGCAGACCAATTGCAAGTATCCCAGGCACGCTGAGGGAATGAATCAAGAATAGGAGAGTATTGATTAGGTCAAGATCGCGAAATGACGAATCGATCCACTGCCAGAATATCGCCCCAACAACGGTCGCACCTGTAACCCCCAATCCGAGCAAGGTGAAGAAAAGAACATCTTCCTCCAACTGGAGCACTTGCTTCGTGAAGGGAAGCGGCGTCGCATCGCTACCGAGGTACAGATACCAACTAAACAAATAGAACTGTGCCCCACCTAAGCCCGCTAGTAGTAACAATGCTTGAGAATGAAGATCAAACAAGTTCAGTGGGCCCAGAGCCATGGGGCCCAAGAGAAACGCAACGAATTGGACTAAGGTACTGGATAGAATTAGAAACAATCCGGTGATCTCAAATAGCTCAGGTCGCTCAGAGAAGATAAAAAGAAGATTTCTCATTCCGTCGCGCCAAGTCCTAAGATGAGCCACTCGATCGCTCGGCCCCCTCCGAAGTCCAGAGCGGATTTCAACAATTTTCGCATTTGCCTTGAGCGCCTTGATCAAGAGTTCCCCAATGAACTCCATTCCATCCGCTCTCACGTTCCATTTGTCATAGGACGATTTTTTTAAACAACGAAATCCAGAGTTTGAATCAGAGAACTGTCCCCCAAATAGAGTATTGATTAGGAACGTGATGACAGGCGTTCCTAAGTATCGGTGAAGTAGCGGCATGGCTCCGGGCTCAATATCTCCGCGAAGACGCGAAGCACTGGTCATGTCAGCATCCTCTCGTATGGCCGCCTGGTAAAGTTCGAGCACATTTTCGACCAAATATGTACTATCAGCATCAGCAAACGCGACATAACGTCCCTTAGCGGATCCGATCCCGCCCTGCAGCGCCGCCCCATAGCCCCGACGGGTCACATGCTCAACCCGAGCGTCCAACGATTCGGCAATCTCGATCGAACGATCCGTGCTTCCGTTGTCCGCTACAACGATTTCATAGCTGACCCCAGAGTCTCGCAATGATCCATGAACCCACTCGATGCAACGCCCGAGCGTCGCCTCTTCGTTCAGACAGGGAAAGACAAAGGACAGTTCCACTTCGTTCGTTTCTGGCGTTTCGTCCACAGCACTACTCATTTACAGAATCTCCATACTCCACTTTCTCTAAAAGCTATGCGCCTGTTGCATTCAAATAAAGCAAAATACCTTCGCAACATGGGTAATAATCAGTAATCAAGAACAGTAATCACGCCCCTATAAGAAACGGCCCTCCCAAGAACCGGAGAAGCGACGGAGCATTCGATCATTCTACGACGTTGTACGAAACGACGATCGCTCGATGCTGCGAGGGTCTATCAGCCTCGACTTCTGCCGATAAAAACTGAACACCATTTCCGGCAAAGGCATAGTCAATGCGAAGCCAAGGCCGAAAAAACGATAGCGGATTTCTCGTTTTCCCCGGAAACGTGTGGCCGTATCCACGCCCCTTCTCTTCAAAGGCATCACCGAAAGCAGCGGACAGGCGCCGGTATATGATTCCGTGCGGCGGCACATTGAAATCACCGCACAAGACTGTAGGGAAAGACTCCGATTGAACTCGCGCGATCAATCGTTCCACGAGGTCAATCTGGCCAGAGAAAAAATCACGATTCTGCTTCCGCATCTGGCTCCCATAGCCTTGATTGCCACCGAAGATCGCCGAAGCCAGCCCCTTCCCGCGCATTCCCTCCATGATGAAGCGCCTTGTCGGCAGGTGAACATTGTACACGACAAGCTTCCCTCCGGAGGGAAGCTCTACCACATAACGAGCAGCCACACCCACGGTTCCCCAACGGACCTCATCAACAACTCCGGCCTCGATAATTGGAAACCGAGACACAAACGCAAACTCTCCGTGCGAACGCACTTCCCATTCAGGATATTTTTCCCGATAGAATCGAGGCGGCAGAGCCTCCTGAAACGCCATTAAATCGGGTTCATGAAGATCGGCAAACTGATCAATAGTCGTCTTCCCATTGTTCCCCACATTATTCGAGAGCAACGTCACAGTTCCCTCATCACTTTCTATTGCCTCGTTAGAGAACTGATATCCCATGAATAACCAGGCATATCCAACAATGAAGGCGAACAGCATCAATGCGTAACGAAAACAAAACACCAGGCAACATGGCAGCAAGATCAAAGCCGGAAGCACCCAAACCACCCCTGGGAGGTAGAGAAGCGTCGCGAGCAGCCAGTGCTTCTCTCCGTAACCATCCAAGAGCAAGAGAAGAAAGGAAGTAGCAACGACCACCGCAATAGCGACGATCGAGAAAAAATCTCCGGCAAGCCGGTAAAGCCTTCCAGCCCCCTCACGGAAACTCAAGCCCCGCCAACTCGCTATCCAACGCGCTACTCGTTTCATCGATGCAATACAGTTGCTGCGCCACATCGATCCGCGGCGCTTAGAATCCGAGCAAGCACTTTAATTCGTACCGTCCTATTCATCATGAACCTCCTGGCCTATTCCTTTGCGAGTCACGAGAATCTTGCGGTTATTGGTTAACCGAACCTCTAGCTGATCAAGCCTGTCATGCGACTGTTCCCGCATCGGCAAGCGAACAGCAATCGTTCCCTGGGTCCCAAGGTAAGAACAAGGGGGAAACTCGTAGACGGACTTCGTTTTCCTGGCACCCCCCAACGACACATTCCATCCCGCCAAGTCAACAATGAAAGGGCTACGGTTTCGAAGTCGGCACTCAATAAAACTCCCGTTCATCCGCCTCATAGCAAGCTCAATATCTGGGTTCGCCTCCAATGGAACTTCTCCGTGATTCCTTGCCCCCACAGAAGCCTGCTTGGTCATCGCCCATCTATTCCCAGTTTGAATCGCTATCGAACGGTCTTCCAACTGCTGACCAAAAACAACCCGATCCACCACGCGATTATCACTATCAAAAAGGACGATTCCATCACCCGTCTCGTTTATGGAATAACCCGTATTCATTCGCGTTTCGAACACCTTAGAGGCCGCCTCACCGTTGAAACAACGAAGAAACATGAAGCTCTGAGGAAGAATTCTTGCGGCATCTGGAAAGCGCCACTGTTCCATCCTCTCGAGTCCAAATCCAAGACTCATCCCTTCAAGACTGACAACCTTGTCCCCTGGATTATAGAGCTCTATCCAATCGCCTTTTCCGCGATAGCTCCGCACATTCTTCGCCATCACTTCGCTCAAACGAACGATCCCCCGCGCAACATCAGCCTTGGCAATAAAGAGATTCCGTCGACCTGGCGACGGATCGCTGAGCCACTCAACCTGATTAGAGTCTCCATCGGCTAGTCGTCCCAGAGAGTTCATCGAAGGCGTATCCCAGCGGGGAAGCACCATCGAATCAAGCCGGTCCTGTCCACTCAAGAGATGAACAACGCCGCCCTGCTTCAGAGCATCAAGCACGGGTGACATCGAAAGATGCTCAGGCAAGGAAACGACCCGATGTCCACGGGACGCAACAAAGGAGAATTCAGAGAGCGGCCATGAATAATTGAGAAACTCGATTGTCAAGCCACTCAGAGAAACTGGCCGACGCGGGTGAGAATTGTAGAGTTCTATCCATCCCCTTCCTCGATCTATGTGAGGCAAATACACCTCATTGAGAAGAAGCCCCCCCCTCGCTACTCCGTCGACCGCCTCTCCGTCCACCGCCCCCCCTGAGCGAACTGTCCACTCGCCATTCACATTCTTTCGTAGCAACACGCCCTCGTCAGGGAGGGTTCCAAGCGAAAGCAAGTTGACGCTCTCAGCCTCAGCAGACTGTTCACCAAGGACCACAAAAGGCGATTCCATTAGATGCCCATCCACAGGAATGACATGTTCCAGAAGCATCTCAGATTCGCCGAGAGCATACCGTGCGAAATGTTCTGGCGTCGCTACAACGATACTATCTAAAGAACGATTGCCCACACTGGCTCCCGCATTAATTGTCACCCCCCAATCTCCGCCGCCCTCATGGACGACTCGAGCGCGGATCTCTTTCATTCGAGAAGGAGCCGCAGGTGGGGATTGAATGGCAAAAGGCTCTCCAAGCCCCCACGTTCCATCCGAGATACGGTGGATTGAGCGCCGCACACGGGAAGAAGAAAAAAACACATCAGTAAAGAGCGCCGGCGAAATCGCTTCGAGGCGACTTGCACCAGCCCACAGCTCAAGCATCGTCATCGAATCCAACGCTTGTGTGAACACCCCCGATACTTCTCTCTCTGGCCACGCCGAAGCAAATCGCTTTAGTCCATCCGAACGCACTATCGTCACGATTTCGCCAGGTTTGACACGATCAAAACCCTGCCACTCGATATTGAGAGGGGCCAGACTAACATTCTTCAAATCAATCCGATCTGACCCAACGTTCTTAAGCCGAATAAACTCCAGACTAGCCTCTGCCTCAGCCCCGAAGAAAACTTCCTGAATCACCATCCTTGAATCAGTCGGCTTCTCAACGACGATTTGTTTCAATGGCCCCCATGTATCGCCGACGCGTTGACGCATACCAAATTCAGTGTCTGAGGCCAATAAATCCCTCCCATTGTATACGAGCGCCTCTTTAGAAGGTTCCCCTCTAAACCGTCGTCGACCTACGAGCTCGACGTCCACTAGGAAGGATGGACCATTTAGCATTGAGTTCACTCCATGGACAGCTAAGAGATTCCCCTCCGACACCAACTGTGATTTGAACTCCGTGAGATCAAACTCGCGAAAACGCCACGCCGTCCCTCTGAGATTAGAGGGAGCCATCGAATTCCACGTGAGCGCCTCCGGAACATTTATTCTGCTGACTTCCTTCCCGTTGAGGTAAGCCACAAACCCATCATTAATCTTGCACCGCAGGACTAACTGATCAACCTTCGTAAGCTCATCTTTATCGACGTCAAAGGCAACTCGCACATAGGCACCAGAGCTTCGATTATACATCAATTCTGAAAAGCGGCTTTCAATCGTCTCGCCACTGAGCCCCGTTTTGTCAAACCCGATAACCCCTGCTCCTTCAATCCAATCTCCGTCGTCGTAGGCAGGCAATTTCCATTGATCAAAATCTCGATCACTCGTCGGAATCCACACCCGTTTCTTAGTTTCTCTGCCGATAATCCAATAGTCTTCCAAAAACTGAACCGGATCTCCGGAACCAGTGCTTAGGACAACGGAATCCACCGCTCCTTCGAAGTCCAATCGGGCACCTTTCTCTGTGGCGGTGAGTCGATGCGTCGATACTTTGCCGGGCACGAATATACCGCGACGAACTAGGTAGCGACGAAGAGATTGGCACCTCTCAACAACTCGCTCTTCTTCAAAGACAGAAAGTTCCTGACGCAATCGCTTACCAAAAACTCTCTCCAATTCCTGTCTTGAAGCTTCCAACCGAGACAACAAAGGAAACTGCCCGGCCTCGAAACGATCCAAGAGTTGCTCCGAAACCAATCGGCGAAAACGGGCCGACCGGAGTAATGATTCGAAGAATAGCGCAGAAATGGTTCGTTCTTTGACCAACGAATCGAAGGTTCCGTTTCGCCACTGAAAGCCCGCTTCTCCCAAGTCAACCAATTGGAACATCCACTTTCCTGTGACTGGGTCCTGAATCACCTTCTCTGATTTCACTGGCCAAGATCGATCGCCCCAGAACAGCCCAAAAAGTATGTAGTCAATAAAGGCCTCTAAATCAAATCCCTCCTCAATCTTTCGAAAGGCAGGACTCGATGAGAGATCAACCTTAATAAGCGATTCTCGAAAACGACGCCAGTCAGCCGTATCGCCAGAGACAAGCAGATTTCTATCGCTAGGGACGGCACTTGGAACCTCATTGGTGTCGACGCCTTGGATTCGCCAGATGCCTTGCACACTTCCATTCACTACCAAATTGACAAAGCGGTCGGTCGTCCCTGTCTGCCCACTTAATGAAACTCGATCTACGAGCCAGTCAACGGCTTCATTACGCTGTGACAAAGAGGTTGGTAAAACCGTCGCAACACGATCCCCCTCCCCAGCAGAAAATCCCAAAGCTTTGGCAGCCACACCGAAGTCAGCCCCCTCATCGACTACCTGCACTCGGAAAGCCCTTCCTTTGAATCGATTGACTTCCAAACCGGAACGAATCGGCAACAAGAACGCGTTTCCGTTGGAGGACGGCCCATCCTTATCCCAAACCTCAAACCGAGCCGGCGATCGCTCGACACCCTTCGCATTGAGACTAACGCCAAGCCCCAGCTTCGGATCAATTCCAGGAATAGATAAGGCGACGGTAGGAATCTCCGAAAGAGTCGACCGATCTCCTATCACATATGTGTAAGTTGCAACTGGAGACGTGAACCCACCACGCCGAGTGCAAGCATTCACCACCATTCCCTTCGTAATCGGAATAGATTTCGAATACTCACTCGCTTTCGACGCAGTCGGCAGTGAGCCGTCAATCGTATACCAAATCTGGCCTTCTCCGTCCAGGCTCAGAAGATCGAGCAGAAACGGTCTCGAGTATCGCCCTGGTGCCACACTCGGCATTGGCGCCGTGGGCAGGCGTTCGGCCCGAATTTCCTTGGAGGGATCGTCTTGGCTCTGAATCGTGTAGAATCGCCCATCTGGATACCAACTCAATGACTGATCAGAGTCAGCCGCACTGAATTCATAATCAAGCCCATCAATCTCTCTTGGTGGATTATCAGCATTCAGCAGCGTAACTCTTCCCCGGCCGGGAACAACGCCTCCGCCTCCGCCGAAGGTATCGGTCAAGCCACCGAACTCGATCAAGCTTCGCGCTCCCGGCAGGATCTGTCGCTGTGGCACAACAAAGTCAGGTTTCCCAACGCCAGAAAAACGAAGTCGCCAGCCAAGCGTATCAACAAGGTCATCCGTCCCATTCACAACAGAGAACCACGCCTTCGAAGGCTTCAAATCAACTTCGTAGGGTGCTAAAGGCTGGACTCGAATCGTCCCAAGCCGAACTGCCCCGCCAATCGCCCCAGTCTTTACGTGATAGCTCCAGGCCTCAGGAATCATTACCGAGTCGCCGCGTGCATCCATCAACCCCTTCTTGTTGCCGACAACAAGACGAATCGACGAATTCTCATCCGGTGCAAATTGCACCTCATATGGCCCAGCACCTTGCCCCCTAAGAGCGATAGGTTTTTTTCCATTTGCACTTATTTCAAGGGATTCAAATCCAATGACAGGACGAGAAAACCAAATGGCTATCGTTTCAAAACGACTGAGACGAGAGCCAGCGAAGGGCAGCAGTTGTGACACTCGCGTGGGTTCTGATTCATTGACAGAGACGTCATCGGCCGAGACAACAGAGCTACTAGAGTCTGCTCCAAAGACTTGATCTCCCCCCCCGAGATCAAACGCCTGATCTCTATCCAAGAACCAAAGGCCGATCGAAATAATGAGGCAAATCCCAACACCAAGCACAAAGCCCAGCAACAAGTTCCTAAGGGATCTTCGATTCAAAACCTAGCTTTCCTCACTGTGTTCATTGCAGTTCCCAAGACAGCGGCAACAGGCTCTGATGGTCTCCAAGGTGGCCCCCCTTACGCTTTGCCTCGCTTTGAAGCCGCATTCTGCAACGCCTCTAACAATCCAGATTTGCGGATTGGTTTACTGAGATAATCATCCATACCCGAGTCCAGGCATTTTTCACGATCCCCGCGCATCGCATTCGCCGTCATTGCAATGATCTGGATTCCCTGCTGAGTTCCGCGAACCCCGCGACCATCCTCGTCTGACCGAAGAGATCGTGTCGCACTGAAACCATCCATCTCAGGCATCTGACAATCCATCAATATGACATCGTAATCCTTGGCCTTGACAGCCTCGAGAACCTCGAGTCCATTGCCAGCCACATCAGCTGAATACCCCATTTTATCCAACATGAGCAAAGCCAGTTTTTGGTTAATGGGATTGTCCTCGGCAATCAATATCCGAAGGGGAGGAATCTTCACTTCATCAGACGCATCGGCCTTATCGATTACGGCTTCACTTACAGAAGGACTTGCAGCCGGCGAATCTCCCTGTCGAATATCATACGAGGTTTCAACTAAGCAATCATAGAGCATAGACTGCCGGTAGGGTTTGAATAGGCAGGCAGAGATTCCCATCTCCCGTTGCTGCTTCTTTGGAACGCGCTCCCCTGAAGAAGTGATGATAATTATCTTGAGGTCAGCCAACTTGGGATTCCTTCTCAGAGTCTCAACGAGTTGCAAACCATCCATGCCAGGCATCTGCATGTCGACAATCGCAATCCCATAAGGCTGAGTCGAATCGATCGATGACTCGACCATCGTCAGGCCCTCGAAACCATCTTGAGCGGAATCATGGGTCACCCCCCAGCTTGCCAATTGATAGGATAAGATCTTGCGATTCGTGGCGTTGTCATCAACGACAAGAACCCGAAAATCTGCCAAGCTGCGGTCCCGTTTTACTACCGGCGTCGTCTCTCCCCCATCCGCTTGTCGATCGAGGTGCATCGTAAACCAAAATGTCGCACCATGTCCCGGCTCACTTTCGACCCCGATATCCCCACTCATACGTCGCGTGAGTTGCTTGCATATTGCCAATCCCAAACCAGTGCCACCAAACCGACGAGTGGTCGAGGCATCGGCCTGAGTAAACGGTTCAAAAAGGCGTTTCTGGACTTCCGGGGTGATTCCGATTCCTGTATCTCGAACCTCAACTTTAAACGCCACCTTCTTGTCGTTTTCCTCAAGACAGCTTACC
>OJGU01000490.1_pt1 | contig 22946 bp, 14 predicted proteins | sample 1594741 | NCBI WGS metagenome assembly OJGU01 (sample SAMN05416841, study PRJEB24817) | seawater metagenome | isolation source: Sea water | place: Canada:Atlantic | collected 2013-07
GATTTGAGAGCTGGAACCGAAAGGCATTTCGAATCCCGCGATACGTCTCGCCTACTTTCTTGATTCGGTCAGCGCTCACAACGATATCATTGCGAAAGTCTTGCGAGGCCACCCACAAGCGGACGATGTCCGCGCCATATTCCTTAATATACGCCTCTGACGTTTGTGGTTTTTGATATCCGCCCTGGCCCTGTTTGCTCTTCGAGATTTTTTCGCGATCGGCATCAACCATGAATCCATGCGTCAACACCGATTCATAAGGGGCCTTCCCATTCCCTGCTAGTGAAAGCAATAGAGATGATTGAAACCAACCACGGTGCTGGTCACTGCCTTCAAGATAGAGATCCGCCTGAAACTCAGCACGTGCTTCGTTCTCTGATCCCCGGAGCGCATCTCGCTTGACCGTCACAGCGCGAGATGATGATCCTGAATCAATCCAAACATCGAGCGTATCCGTCGACTTTCGTGTCGCTTCCTGACCACTCCAGTCGCTTGGCCTCACCTGTCGCCAAAGTTCCTCGCATTCAAGCTCGAACCAGACATTAGAGCCCCTGGATTCGACCAGATCGGCCGTCTTCCGAATAACCTCCGCATCGAGAATCGGTTCTCCATCCGCCGAATAAAACGCAGGAATCGGGACACCCCAAGTCCGTTGCCGAGAAATGCACCAGTCTGGCCGCGACTTCACCGCACCTTCAATTCGCTTCTTCCCCCAATCCGGAATCCAAGAAACATTTTCGATTTCCGCCAAAGCCTTCGTTCGAAAATCATCATGGTCAATTCCGATAAACCATTGATCCATGGCACGAAAGACCACTGGAGTTTTACTCCGCCAACAATGAGGGTAGCTATGGGAATAGGCCTCGTGATGCAAGAGGCGTTCCGTACTACGCAAGAGCTCCAAGACCGCTTCATTGGCCTCGCTCATCCCTTTCTTCTCCAAAACCGATTTCCCGATCAAATCAGCCCCCATTTGAGCCGACTCTGGTAAATCATCGGTATGAGCCAAGCGCCCATTGTCGTCGACCGGAGAATAGACCGGCAATCCATGCGCCATTCCTAGCCCATAATCCTCAAGTCCATGCCCTGGAGCAATATGCACAAACCCAGTTCCCGTCGAATCTTCCACAAAATCAGCTGGCAGAAGCTTGCCCTGGCGATCGCAAAACGGATGTTCATACTCGATCTGGCCCAATTGCTCGGCATCCAGAGAGCGAATAATCTGATGATCGGCCCATTCGCACTTCTCAACAAGCTGATCTAAGAGCCCAACAGATAGCAAGTAACTCTCGTCTCCGACCTGAATCTGAGTGTAATTCAGCTTAGGATTGAAGGCCACAGCCAGGTTAGCCGGCAGCGTCCAGGGCGTCGTCGTCCAAATAAGGACAAACAACCCCGGAACACCAAGCACAGGAAACTTCACGTAAACACTCTGGCTAACATGGTCCTGGTATTCGACCTCCGCCTCAGCAAGTGCGGTTTTACAAGGAATACTCCAATAGACAGGTTTCTTTCCTCGATAAACGAACCCCTTCGCCACGAGATCAGCAAACAATCGTAGTTCATCGGCCTCGTACGTCTTATCAAGGGTCAAATAGGGAGACTCCCACTCAGCAAACACCCCAAGTCGCTTGAACTGTTCCCGCTGAATGTCGATAAATTTGCGCGCGTAGGCATCACAAAGCGTTCGAATTTCGGCAGCCGTAGAATCCGTGTTCCCGGATTTTCGCATCTCTTGACTCACCTTGAATTCAATCGGCAGGCCATGACAGTCCCAGCCCGGTATATAAGGAGCGTCCTTTCCAGTGATGTTCTTAAACTTGATGATGATGTCTTTCAGCGTCTTGTTGAGCGCTGTGCCGATGTGGACATCCCCATTGGCAAAAGGAGGGCCATCGTGGAGAACGAAGCGAGGCGCTCCTGCCCTAGCCTCACGGATTTGCTCGTATAGCCCCATTTCCCGCCATTTTTCGAGACGGGCAGGCTCACGATTGACCAAGTCAGCCCGCATGGGAAAGCTCGTCTTCGGCAGATTGAGTGTGTCTTTGTAGTCCATAGACGCAATTTCTAAAGCGGGGCACGTTAGCAATCACCTACCCCGGTGTCAACGAACCCGCCGAGAACACGATAAGAAGTCTCTCTTTCGCCAAAGAAGACGTTTCACCAAGACGATCGCTCGAACAAACGGCATCGGCGATGGCTGTTAGGAACAGGTTAGCTACAGGAGGTTTTGCTCTATTATTTTCAACTCTAACTTAAGCCTCAAGTCCTAAGCATTCAAAACATCAAGCCTTCAAAAATGGATCATTGTGCCCAAAACCGGGGCATTCACCGACCACCAGCGACAACACTCACTTTAAAAAACTATCCTCGTAAGACAGATTTCAAAAAACTAAATTCACCAGAGGAAGTGAGAGGAACTGAGAGGAACTGACCTGCGAAGCATAAAAATCCGCTATCATTGCATCCGATAGTGAATCAGCACCGTATCGTCTTCCAACTCTATTGATGTGATTTCGTAGTCCTCACAGCCCTGCAACCGGTAGAAGCGCGTCTCTCCGTGAATAGGAATTCTGATAAACTGAACGTTGGGATCAAGCGACCGTTCGAACTCAGAGACATACCCTCCCCCAGGAGTAATCGAAGAGACGACCCAAGGCTCCTGCTCCAAAAACTGGGCCTCGCCCGCGATAATCGCCTGAAGTTCGGAACGATGATTGGAAATCCGTTGAGCATAGAATGCGCCCGGCAAATCTTTGACACGATCTCTCAAGTAAACCCAACCTTCTTCTTCGTTAAAGATGTAATACAGGCCACCCGCATCAAAGAGAGCCGCGCGAAACCCATCACCGACAGGTTCAAAGCTAAACGGACTATCGACAGCCACACTGATACCAGCAAGGGCCCATTGATCCCCGTCCCGAATGAATACAGGCCCTCCTGAATCCCCACCGGCAAGGGCTGCCTCATTCAAGGATCCCTCGCGATCGAAATCGACAACCAAATATTGAGGATCACCGGGTGGATCATCTTCGGAGAGATTTGCAACTAGCGTCACAGTATTGATTCCCCAGCGACGTCGCTTATCCCAATCGCCTTGTCTCCATCCCCGCAACTCCAGTCCCGATCTGGACTCGATCCATACCTCCGCTCCCCGATTCGCCCCCCGTCCAAAGACAACGAGCTCTTTGTCCGCTTCATCCTGCAGAGAATAAAGCGGGGCATAGGGCTCGGGAAAGGTGCCGCAAATTTCCCATATTCGAATATCAGGCCGTCCCAGTTCGTAAAAACCGGTCGTTGTATACGTTTCACCTTGATAGTGGAATGGATTCCCAATCACGCCCCCAACGTGTCGTGCGGTGATGAAGTGCTTTGGGCCAATGACTGTTCCGAGGAAGAACCCCCAATCACCAACGTACTGCCACCCGCTGTCACGTAACTCACCAGTCGGAGCATCCGTATTCTCATTGGGATCCCCTGTTCCCAACAGAATGATCGCCTCCAATTGGCTCGGAAGCCCACTACCAATCAGCACTAGTATGAGTGACCATCGAACGAACCGAGATCGAACGCCCTTAGAATGCCTCCATCGTATCACAAAATCCCTTCCTCATTCCTCTCATGAATCGAAGACTCGTCTGCCTTCACCCGTCCAAAGCTAGCCATCGTTAGCTATTTTCGAGCCAACTCAGCCCTATTCCAAAGATAGGAGATGCCAACGAGCCGTCTTATTCCACCTCTAAGCCCCTAAGCCGTTCGGAGACCTAAGCGCGAAATCACCTCTTGAGCTAGCACTTCATAGGCTGCGGACCCAGCACTGTAGGGATCGTAGTGAATGACAGGCTTCCCATGACTCGGAGCTTCAGCCAGCCGTGTGGTTCGGGGAATAATGGTCTCAAAGACCTTTTCGGAAAAGTAGTTACGAACCTCACCAACCACCTGATGGGATAGACGAGTCCGTGAGTCGAACATCGTCATCAAAACACCAAGGAGCTGAATTTCCTTGTTGGCGCCCGCTTCGCGCAACTGATCAACCACCTTGGTTAGCATCGCGATCCCCTCAAGAGCGTAGTATTCACACTGTAAGGGAACAATCAATGAATCCGCAGCCACGAAGGCGTTCAGAGTCACGATGGCGAGAGACGGAGGACAGTCGAGCAGAATGATATCGTAGCGGTCAGAATCAGCAATCGGCTTGATCGCTTCCTTGAGTTTGAACAAGTGGTTTTGCGTTTGAGCCAATTCCACCTCAGCTCCACAGAGATCCACCTCTGAAGGGATCAGGTCAAGCCGCTCGAATTCCGTGGAGAGTATCTTCTCCTCAAGGCTTCCCTCGCCAAGAAGCGGTCGGTAAAGGCTCCCCCCCTCTTTCTTTTCTACTCCCAGACCGCTCGTCGCATTTGCCTGAGAATCCACATCAATCAAAAGCACCCGCCAGCCGTCTACAGCAAGACATGCTGCTAGATTCACCGTTGTGGTTGTTTTTCCTACCCCGCCTTTTTGATTGGCAACCGCGATTACATACGCCGACACGCCTGCGATTTAAGGGGAGCGCATGTTGAAGATCAAGTTATTCAACCGGGTTTAATAATCCTTTCTGCGAGAACAGAAAAACCAGCACCGAATTCAACCAATGTTGAACAGAAGCGGGAACGAGAGTGTCTAGAAAATCTTGGAAACCACTCGGCTGCTGAATCCGAGGGATTCAGACGCCAGCAAAAAAACGAATCTCTTGGAACGCCTTGGTTCCAAGAGATTCCTTACCGACGAACCATACTGACTAACGGCGACGAAGAATCGCCTGCACCGGGTAGTGGTCAGAGGGAAATCTGCCGTCTTCATTGGTATGATTGATCACCCCAAACAGTGTCGCGAATTTTGGAGAATGGATAATCCAGTCGATCCGACGCCCTGCCCGGTTTCCCGTCCAACGCGTCATCGTTCCTTCTAACTCTGTTCGGGTCGGATTGATGGCGCGAAACGAATCGATAAAGGGCTCGCCGCCGACGCCCTCACCTTTAACGAGAGCAGCATAGGGAGCATCATCTTCGCCGTTATTGAAATCGCCCACAATAATGACAGGGATTTCGTCTTCAATTTCGAGAGCCCGCTCACGAATTAGTTTTGCCGACTCAAGACGCGCCTGTTTTCCCCGGTGATCAAAGTGGGTATTCGCAAAGGCGAAGGGGCGGCCATCACCTTGCTTGTCCCGCAGGATGACCCAAGAGCACATCCGAGTCAGCGAGGTATCCCAACTCATGCTACCCGGTTCATCTGGATTTTCGCTCAACCAAAAGTGACCTGAGTCGAGAAGCTCGAAACGATCCAAACGATACATCACTGGAACAAATTCTCCTTTGGTGCCGCCATTGTCCCGTCCCACACCGTGAAAGCCATATCCCTCAAGATTCTCCTTCAGATAATCAGCCTGAAAATCCAAAACCTCTTGGGCCCCGAGGAGATCCGGGGAAAACATCTCGATCGTTTCAACCACGAGGTGATTTCTCTTTGGCCAACTATTTTCACCATCGTTGGCGGCTCCGTAACGAATATTGAAACTCATCACCTTGATGGCAGGTTCTGCGGCCGATAGGAGCATGCTTTGAGCGACAACTAGTATTCCCAAGCCCGCTGCGAATGCCCCCAATCTCGATCGACTCATCACGCTCGTTTTCTCAATCTCTTTACTCATAAAACTCATGCTTTTTTCTTGGTGAAATTCCAATGTATTAAAAATCTCGAAGCAATGGGAATGAAAATCCAACGGGATCTCTGACTTCCCTGGGCTCCCAATGGCAAACAACGGCAAGCCCCCCAAATGAAGGCAAAATTCGGGACAAATCTTCGCTTAGAATCGAAAAATGCTGAGATTCCGGCGTTTTCCTCTTTATGCAGCTGGCCAGGAGACTAGGATCCGATCCCCGTGAAACGGACTGCAACAAAAGAACCTCCCAACGCCTATTTGGACTGGCGAGTCTGGCTCGCTTTCCTGATTCTCTTTAGTATTTCAGTTCCGTGGTACTGGCCTGAAACACATGATCAGACCCTCATAGGGATTCCGCTTTGGGTCCTGGTCACACTCAGCTCGTCCTTTTTCATCTCGGCCTTAACGGCCTGGCTTCTTCTTTTTCGGTGGCCCAACAGCTCAAAACCCGAAGATGATGCCAATGAATGATTCGATCATTCCCTTCGGCAAGGGCGGCCTCGGCGTCATCGCTCTCTATCTGGTCGGGCTCCTCCTTATCGGTTGGTATGGACGTCGAGCCAGGCAAGAAGAATCTCTCCGTGACTTCTATCTTGCCGGTCCGGGAGTCGGGTTCATAGCCCTACTCCTCACCCTCTACGCGACACAGTATAGTGGAAATACCATGCTCGGATTCAGCGGGCGCGCCTACCGGACCGGATTCACCTTTCTGGTGTCCGTCCATTTCATGATCTCAATCATCATCGGTTACCTGCTCTTCGCGCCCCAGCTTCATCGCCTGAGCAAAAAGTTCCGTTTTATCACGCCAACTGATTTCTTGAATCACCGCTATCGCTCTCGCACGGTCAATCTTCTGGGCCTCGGGATCATGGTTGCAGCCCTCGGCAACTACCTCCTCGCCCAGCTAATCGCGATGGGACGCGCTCTCCAAGGACTCACAACCATGCCTCCTCAAACAGCCTTTGTCGCTGGAGTGATCATTTTAGCAACAATTATCCTGGTCTATGAAACACTTGGGGGCTTCAGGGCCGTTGTCTGGACCGATGTTCTCCAGGGAACCATCCTCATGATTGGCTTCGCAGCACTCGTCTATCTCGTGTTGGACCGTTACGGTTCACTGGGCGAGACCATCAAGCTGCTTCTAGAGGGAGATCCGTCAGACCGCGCCAAGGTTCTTCCCCCTTCCGCCAACGAATCGAGGCGCTGGATCAGCTATGTGATTCTCTTCGGACTTGGAGCCTCGCTGTATCCCCAAGCGATTCAGCGAATATTTGCGGCCCGTTCAGAACGGGGCCTCCAGCGAAGCCTTGCTGTCATGGCCTTCCTCCCCTTCACAACAGCTCTGATCGTGGTATTCGTGGGAGTCATTGGTGCTGCCCACATGCCCGATTTGAACAATGCTCAAACGGATCGGATTTTGACGCTCATCTGTCGCGAAGTACAAGCGGGTTCAGCATTCGGCTACTGGCTTGTTGTCGTCCTATTCGCAGCCATCCTGGGAGCTCTGATGTCAACCGCTGATTCGTGCCTGCTGACGCTCAGCTCCATGATTACCAAAGACTTTTACCACCCCTATGTAAACCCGCACGCTTCGGAGGCCAAGCTCACCCAGCTAGGGAAAACCTGCTCCTGGATAATCGTCGTGCTCATGGCTGGCCTGGCGATTTACCTGAATCAACTCGAGCAGAAGCCAACCTTGGTGAAGCTCCTCGATATGAAATTTGACATGCTGATTCAGCTCGTTCCCGCCTTCGTCGTCGGAATCCACACACAGAAGCTCCGCGCCCTCCCCGTAGCCTTGGGTATCGTCGTTGGTCTGTCCGTAACCTTCGGCCTCTACGGAAACGAAAGTGTCCAGGCAGTTGGCTTTCACTCTGGGCTCTATGGGCTCGTAGCCAATCTTCTCGTCGCAGGCCTCGGCTCCTATCTCGTTCGGCGGCTACCCTGAGGCCACTTAGCCTCAAGATTGCTCTTCAATATATCATATCATCGCATCCTGATATGATGATTTTAAATTTGTCAATCAAACGGATTCAGCCTATAAGTCCGGGGAAGTCGCGAGCGGATGCGATTCAACAGTGAAACACCCCATTCGGGATTGCAACTATGACAGCCGATTTGACTGAACATCTAAGAAAAGAACTCAGCGAACGAATTCTGATCATCGACGGAGCCATGGGCACGATGATCCAGCAGAAGAAACTGAGCGAGGAGGATTTTCGAGGAACGCAATTCAAGAACTCGCAAAAGGACCTTAAGGGCAACAACGATGTTCTTAACCTAACTCGCCCGGATATCATCACCGGCATTCACCTTGACTACCTGCGAGCCGGAGCAGACATCATCGAGACGAACACCTTCAACGCCCAAGCAATTTCACTGGCAGACTACGACATGCCAGAAATGGCCTACGACCTCGCCAAAGGGGGCTCCGCAGCCGCTCGTGCCGCCATTCAACAACTCGCCAAAGAAGATCCTAGCCGACGCTGCTACGTCGCCGGAGCCATGGGACCGACGACAAAAACGGTCTCGATCTCAACCGACGTCAATAATCCTGGAGCACGAGACGTCACCTACGACGATTTGGTTAAAGCCTATTACGACCAAGCCCGTGGCCTGATCGATGGCGGTGCCGATATCCTCATCGTTGAAACAATTTTCGACACTCTCAACTCCAAGGCCGCCTTCTACGCCATCGAACAACTATTTGCGGAGACTGGAAAAACCTACCCCGTCATGTGTTCGGTCACCTTTATTCAAGCCGGCAGCAACCGAGGGGTTACAGGGCAGACCGTCGAAGCATTTTACGCCTCAATTGAGCACGTCCCTTTGCTCAGCGTAGGCATGAACTGTGCGCTCGGCCCCAAAGAAATGCGACCACTTATTGAGGAGCTTGCCAAGATTGCCCCCCTCCCGATCAGTTGCTATCCCAATGCAGGATTGCCCAATCCACTCCTTCCAACGGGTTTTCCTGAAACGCCCGACTCACTCGCCCCTCAACTCAAAGAATGGGCAGAAAACGGATGGCTCAATCTCGTCGGCGGCTGTTGTGGAACAACCCCTGACCATATCCAAGCGATCGCTCAGGCAGTCAAAGACCTTCCACCTCGAGAATTCGAGGCATCAGACCATAATCTTCGCCTTAGCGGTCTCGACTGCCTTCGAATCACGCCGGAAGCCAATTTCATCAACATTGGAGAACGAACCAACGTCACTGGCTCCCCGCGATTCGCAAAACTCATTCTCAACAACCAATTTGAGGAGGCCCTCAGAGTGGCGCGACAGCAGGTCGAAAATGGCGCACAAATCATCGATATCAACATGGATGAAGGCATGCTTGATTCCGAGGAAGCGATGCGGACTTTCCTCAATCTCATTGCCTCAGAACCTGATATCTCACGAGTCCCCATCATGGTGGACAGCTCAAAATGGACGGTTCTCGAAGCCGGCCTCCAATGCATTCAAGGCAAAGCCGTTGTCAATTCCATCAGTTTGAAAGAGGGGGAAGACGCATTCCTCGAGAAGGCAGCAAAAATCCGCCAATACGGCGCTGCGGTCATAGTCATGGCCTTTGACGAAACGGGCCAAGCCGACTCCTACGACCGCCGAATCGAAATCTGCGAGCGATCGTATCGGCTTCTCGTCGACAAAGCAGGATTCCCGGCTCAAGACATTATCTTTGACCCAAATATCCTCACCGTGGCCACCGGGATGGATGAACACAATAACTATGCGGTCGACTTCATTGAAACCACCCGCTGGATCAAGCAAAATCTCCCCCATGCGAAGGTCAGCGGCGGTGTCAGCAATATCTCCTTTTCCTTCCGTGGCAACAACACTGTCCGAGAAGCGATGCATTCCGCATTTCTCTATCACGCCATCAAAGCAGGGCTTGATATGGGAATCGTCAACGCCGGCCAACTAGCCGTCTACGAAGAGATCGAACCAGAACTTCTCACGCTCGTCGAAGACGTTCTTCTCAATCGTCGTCCCGATGCCACAGACCGCTTGATTGAATTCGCAGAATCTGTGAAGTCATCATCGAAGAGCAAAGCCAAAACAGATGAATGGCGAAACGGCACGGTTGAGGAACGTCTGAGCCATGCGCTCGTCAAGGGGATTGCCGACCACGTCGAGATCGACGTTGAGGAAGCGCGACAGAATTACGAGAAGCCGCTTCATATCATTGAAGGGCCCTTAATGGACGGCATGAATATCGTGGGCGACCTCTTCGGGTCAGGAAAGATGTTCCTTCCCCAGGTCGTCAAGAGTGCCCGCGTCATGAAAAAAGCCGTGGCCCATCTCCTTCCGTACATGGAAGCAGAGAAGAATGAGTCCCAGACTGCTGGAAAAGTCCTCCTGGCAACGGTCAAGGGTGACGTACACGACATCGGAAAAAACATCGTTGGTGTCGTCCTCGGCTGTAACAACTTCGAAATCATTGATCTCGGAGTCATGACCCCCTGCGACAAGATTCTCAAAGTCGCTCAAGAGGAGAACGTCGATGTGATCGGCCTAAGCGGTCTGATCACGCCGTCTCTTGACGAAATGGCCTATGTCGCCTCGGAAATGCAGCGCTTAAATCTAAAACTCCCACTCCTCATCGGTGGCGCGACTACAAGCAAGGCACATACCGCTGTGAAGATTGCTCCCAACTATGGAAATGACGTCGTTCACGTCATTGACGCCTCAAAAGCAGTCACCACCGTAAGTGCGCTGCTCAGCGATCAACGATCCACAGACTTCTCCAGTCACAACAAGACTCAACAGGAGGCACTCCGAGAAACCCATTCCAAGAAAAGCAAAAAACCGCTCCTCCCGCTCGAAAAAGCACGAAACAACCGGACCCCGATTGACTGGAAAAGCTATTCGCCCCCCACTCCATCCAAGACCGGCATTCAAGTCCTCGATGATATTCCGCTCGATGAAATCGTTCCATTCATCGATTGGTCGCCCTTTTTTCATACCTGGGAACTCCGCGGCCGTTATCCTGCAATCCTTGAAGATGAAAAACTAGGGGCAAAAGCAACCGAACTCTTCAAGGACGCTACCACCCTGCTCAAGGACTTGGTCGACAACAAACGACTGCAAGCGAGAGCTGTCTTTGGATTCTTCCATTGCAACAGTGTCGAAGACGATCTTGAAGTGTACTCAAATGCTGAACGTAAGACGACCCTGACAACCTTTCATACTCTCCGGCAACAAGCCATCAAAGGTTCGGAGAAACCAAATTTCGCTTTGGCTGATTTTATCGCCCCCAAAACCAGCGGCGTCACCGATTACCTGGGTTCATTCGCTGTAACCGTCGGTCACGGAGTCGACGAACTCTGTGCTAAATACGATGCGGATCACGACGATTACAACTCCATCATGGTCAAGGCATTGGCAGACCGCCTCGCCGAAGCACTCGCTGAGAAGCTCCACCATCAGGCACGGCAAGTATGGGGATTCGGCCAAAGCGAAAACCTCAGCAACGAAGATCTCATTCGAGAACGCTATCAGGGAATCCGTCCTGCCCCCGGATATCCAGCTTGCCCGGACCACACAGAGAAACCAATCCTCTGGGAACTCCTCGAAGTCGAAAAAAATACTGGCATCAAACTGACCGAATCTTGTGCAATGTGGCCCGCAAGTAGCGTTAGTGGCTGGTATTTTTCACACCCAAAAGCAAAATATTTTGCGGTTGGAAAAATAGACAATGATCAACTCGAAGAATACGCCGAGAGGAAAAAACAATCCCTTGATGAAACGAGGCGTTGGCTCGCCCCGATCCTGAACGACACGCCATAATCAGACCTCATTTCAAAAAAAGAACCGTTTCATTACGAATCAATCAGAGGTCACTTATGTTTGCCGCAAATCCCCGATTCGCTGCCAAGAGATTCTTGCGACGAGATGTCGTCTTTCCACACTGAAAACTACTATCGCGACGTTGAGTGAGAAAAATAATCTGTAACCATTTTCTCGCAACTTAATCACAAGTAGGTGAAGCAGTGAATTCCTAACATTGAGGAATAAAACTACTTGCCTCTTGCTCGATAACGAACAAAATCTTCGAAAGTGAAGCGGTCGTTTTGAGCAATCAGAGCAGTCTGTTTCGGGAAACAAACACCACAAAAGTATGGCAGCAACTCAACCAACGATTGATAAGGCAAAGTTAGAGAAGAAGATGAAGGCCTGGGAAAAGGACTTCGAAAAACAGCAGGGCAAACTCTCGAAAATCCCTTGGATTGTCCAGGGCAGTGTCGTCGAGATTGCTCCCCCTCCAGGAGCCCCTCGCGCCAAGCCACGATACATTTGGACCCGTAAGGTGAACCAGAAAACCGTGACTGTTTCGCTTTCCAAACAGCAATACAAAGCGTTCATGAAAGCGATCGAGGCCAATCGAAAAGTCGAGAAAACGCTTCGAGATCTGCGAACCGTTAGTCAGAATGTACTATTGGAATCACTTCCCGGCGTTCAAAAGCGCAAGCGCGCCAAAAAAGCCAGCGGGCGTCGATAAAGCAACCTCCATTACCATTCCATAGCCTCTTTCAAGGGATGCCTTAAGATCCCTGAAAGTGCATTAATCTAAGGAATCAGTCACGATTCTCGTCAATCTTAATACCGTTTGAGCTTGACGCGTCTCGTGACTTCTATTTCCAATCTACCCACATCAATCAGTTATGGCGTCAGAAGCATTTCCAAAAATTAAAAAGATCCGCTACGAAGGGCCGGATTCAAAAAACCCACTCGCTTTCCGATATTACGACGAGAACGAGATAATTGAGGGAAAAACGATGAAGGAGCATCTTCGTTTCTCTGTCGTCTACTGGCACACGTTCCGCAACGGACTGTCTGATCCCTTCGGCCTCCCAACCGCTATTCGTCCATGGGATGATGGAACAGACTCTGTCAAGAACGCGCAAAAGCGCGCTGTCGTTGCTTTTGAGTTTTTTGAGAAACTAGGCGCTCCTTTCTACGCGTTTCATGACCGTGACGTTGCTCCAGAGGGAGCAAGCCTCAAACAGTCAAACAAGAATCTCGACGCTGTCGTCAAGGTTCTCAAGGCGGAACAGGAACGAACCGGAATCAAACTTCTGTGGGGCACCGCATGCCTCTTCGCACACCCACGATACATGCATGGCGCCGCCACTAGTTGCAATGCCGATGTCTTCGCCTACGCAGCCGCTCAGGTTAAGAAGGCTCTTGAAGTAACCAAGGAACTGAATGGTGAAGGGTATGTCTTCTGGGGAGGCCGTGAAGGGTATTCAACGCTCTTGAATACCAATCTTAAGCGGGAAATCGATCATCTTGGACGATTCCTACAGCTTGCTGTCGATTACAAGAAGAAGATTGGCTTCAAAGGGCCCTTCTACATTGAACCAAAGCCAAAGGAGCCGACCAAACACCAATACGACTCTGATGCCGCTGCCTGCCTGAATTTCCTCCGTGAGTATGATCTCATGGACCACTTCAAACTGAATTTAGAGACCAACCATGCCACGCTGGCAGGCCACACGATGCATCATGAATTGGAAGTTGCCGCGGCGGCTGGAGCACTCGGTTCCATCGATGCCAATACCGGAGACCCAATGCTCGGATGGGACACCGATCAATTCCCAACCGATGTCTACCTAACCACCCAGTGCATGCTGAGTATCCTTGGTAATGGTGGAATCGCACCTGGCGGTGTCAATTTTGACGCCAAGGTCCGACGTGAAAGCTTCGAACCGATCGATCTCTTTCACGGCCACATTGTCGGCATGGATGCCTTCGCACGCGGCCTAAAGGCCGCAGCCGCCATTCGCGCGGACGGCCGCCTTGGAAACTTCGTCACGGAACGCTATAGCTCCTGGGATGAGGGTATCGGCTCCAAGATCGAGTCAGGCAAGGCCAACTTTAAGGATCTTGAAAAATACATCCTCGGAAAGAGCAAGATCAGTAAGAACACGAGCGGCCGTCAAGAGCTCCTCGAAGGACTCATCAACGAGTTCATCTAACGAGGCGCAGCCAATTACAATTCTAGTCCCAGCGGAGTGAAATCCGCTGGGCGATTGGAGTCGGCTGGTAGCGGTTGATTTACGGGAAGAAAAACCGAAAAGGTGGTTCCCTTTCCTAGTGAAGACTTCAACTTAATCTCTCCAGAATGGGCCTCGACGATTCGACTCACGATTGCGAGGCCCAATCCCGTTCCGGTCGCTTTCGTCGTATCAAGCACTGACGAGAAGGCCTTAGACATCGATTGCTCGGACATTCCCTCCCCATTGTCTTCAAATTCAACCACGACTTGATCGGCAGACCGATCTCGCGGACAGAAGAAAGTTCGAAGCGTCAGCTCGCCCCCCTGCGGCATCGCTTCTATTGCATTCAGGGTCAGATTGAGAAACGCCTGTTCGAGCTTGGTTGCATCGGCCTCAATGGACGGAAGATCACTTCCAAGCTTCGGGATCAACGAAATGTTGTGCCTTTTCAGTTTGTGCCGTGTTAAGAGCGCCAGGTCATCGAGTAATGAATTGACATCAACCGACTCCCACTCTGGGGCGCTTTGCCGGGCAAAGGCGAGAATGCGTTCCACGATCCGGTTCAGGTGATCCATCTTTTCGCCCAAGACACGCGCATCGGTCGATCTAGGATCATCCTTGGGAAAGTCCAGCCGAAGCGCATGGTAAATCATCTTCATGACCGTTAAGGGATTGCGTATTTCATGCGCGATCTCAGCAGCCAAGAGGCCCAAGGCCGAAAGTTTTTCATTCTGCCGCAGTTTCTCCTCAACGGTTCTCACATGATCATAAAGACGCGCCTTTTCAATGGCATTGGCCGAGGCGGAGGCAAAGGCAGTGAGAATCCGGATTTCTTCGTCCGAGAAACTATGTCGTTTTTCCGTGTAGACGTTGATCACACCGATGCAATGACTGCCATGAATGAGAGGAACGCAGAGCAGAGAGACAAGCCCCTCAACTTCCGCAACGGCGGTGTGTTGATAGATCCCCGAAGCTCGCACATCCACCACTTGAACCGGACGCCGACTACGAACCACACTGCCCGCGATACTCTCACGAATTGGCAGGCGCGGCTTGCCCAAATAGGTTTCTCCCGCACCCGTCGAAGATCGCAATTCCAGAGCTTCTTTTGAATCATCGAGCATCAACAGAGAACAGAGTTTTACGGACATGAGATTCCGAGCCTCACGCGTTATCGAATCGAGAGCCTCATCAAGATTCATCGTCGATTGAATCGTTTGATTCACCGAAGCTAAGGATTCGAACATGCGTGCTTTGAAACGAAGCTGTTCATAGAGCCATGTGTTTTGAATAACCTTCGCTGCCTGGACTGCGAGCTCGGCGAGCAACGCTTCGTCCTCTTCTCCAAAGGCATTAGGCAGCTCGGAATCTACATTCAACACCCCACGAACCGCACCCTGAATGTCCATTGGCACTGCAAGCTCTGATCTCACACCTGAACGCACGGGAACGTATCGAGGATCTGCCGCTACATCTCCAGCCCTGGCAGGCTCTCCCGTTCGAGCGACCCATCCCGTGATCCCTTGCCCAATGCGCAAACGGAGCCCATCCGAACTCGCAGGAAGACCATGGGACGCTTCAAGCTCCAATAGACCGGTCGTCGGATTGACCAGAGAGACGGATGCCGAGGTTGCATTCGTTAGTTGCGCGGCCTGACCGAGGATCAGATCAAGGGCCTGACTCGGATCCAATGACGAGTGAATGACGTTACTAACGTCGTAGAGTCGTTGCAACCGTTCGTATTTCCGCCCCAAGCCTTCCTCAATCTCGCTCACGCCCACAGTTAACCACAAGTCCAAACTCGAGACAAAACTCGAATCCCCTTGAATCGCGAATAGCACGAATTATGCTCACTCAGCTGAAGCATGATCTGGCAAGCCGCCGATAGAACGAATCAATCTGCACGAGGAGGCCAATTCATTGTTTGGATCATCGGTTTCCTTTTGGCATGTACGACCGCTTTATCTCATCCAGCCACCGTTTTCACATTAAACGAACCAAATCCTGTATCCTATGAGATTATAACGAGCTCCAATGATCGTCCTTCATGGATTGACGTTTGGAAACAGGGCCAAAACGGGGCTCATGTCCTTTTTGGAACGCAGCTGATTGTTCATACTAAGTCCCCTTTAACTCAATCCGAACTGAGCAGTCTCTTTGCGGATTCAGAATGCTCCTTTGTCCGGCAGGTTTCCCCTCTGATTCATATCTTGGAAACACCCGACGCCCTCAGAAGTCTCCGTGCCGCTCAGCAAATCGGTTCCTCGCCTCTTATCTACGCCTGCTATCCCAACCGGAAACTCCCCCTCCAACGCCACCGTCCCTATGCAGCAAAACCAAACGATACCTATTTCAGCGATCAATGGTATCTCGAGAACCGATCCCTTGAGACAGGTCTTTCCCTAGGTGCCGATCTCAATATGCGGGCGGCATGGCCCGTTTCAAGAGGAGAAAGCATTTCTATTGCAATCGTCGATGACGGCGTGGACGCTGACCATCCAGACCTAGCCCTCGCACTCCTGAATCAAGCCCATCAGAATTTCGCCAATCGATCAACCAACGGACTCCCCCGAGTTTCTTTTCATTCCCACGGCACCGCCGTTGCAGGACTTGCCGCCGCGAGCGGCAACAACGAAATCGGGATGAGCGGAACCGCCCCTGAATCGGGAATCGCCAGTTGGGTGATTTTTGACACCGACGATTCGATTGTCGATGCCTTAGCCCTAAGTGACATGTTTTCCTTTCGTCCCTCTGAGGTCTTTGTTCAGAACCACAGCTGGGGAAATGGACTAGCCGAACAACTCGGACCAACACTGATCGAACAAATCGCCATCTCTAATGCCGTCTACCATTCCAGAGACGGTAAGGGCATTGTCATGGTTCGAGCCGGCGGCAATGGCCGGACAGAATCCTTTGGGCACCCAGGGAGCGGTGACGCCAATGATGATGGCTACGCCTCCTTTCCCGGGGTCCTCTCCGTCGGTGCCGTCAACGATCAGGGCCGAGCAGCGAGCTACAGTAGTCCCGGAGCCGCATTGCTGCTTGCCGCTCCCGGAGGAGAAGACGATCGATCACTCTTCACGACCGACCGTCCCGGACGACTCGGATTCAACACCCTGTTCGCGAATGACGATCTCGCAAGCTACGGATTTGACCAATCAGGATTCGTCGGCACGTCAGCGGCAGCTCCCCTCGTTTCAGGCATCTGCGCTCTGATCCTAGCAACAAACCCACGTCTGAGTGTCCGAGATGTTCAACAAATCCTACTCCTCTCGAGTCGACACTATGACCTTTCAGACCCCGATCTAAAGTCGAACGGGGCTGGCTTTAAACTCAGTCACAATGTGGGTTTTGGAATCCCCGATGCGGGCAACGCCGCCCGGTTGGCATCCGCCTGGCAACAACGCCCTCCCCTGGTCCGAAAGGTGTATCAAATTCCTAGTGGCATCCAGATACCAGACGACTCCCTCTTCGTCCAAGTCACCGGACAAAACGTTCCCGCGTCACTACAACGTATCCCAGCCTCTCCCGGGCAAGGTCCATTCCCCGATGAGGCCACGGAAGCCATCCCGCTGATCTCTGTTGGCCGAGCGCTCACGACGATCAACCGAGATCTATCGAATCAGGGCGCGCTTATTGAACGGGGAGAGAACTTCTTCAGCGAAAAGATCGAGAACGCAGCAACAGCCGGGGCAGCCTTCGCCATTGTATACAACAACACAGGTGGAGATCAACGGGTCCGCATGGGAGATACCTACTACGTTCCGATCCCCGCAGTCTTTATCGGCCAAACCAACGGGACAGCACTAAGACAGGCGGCAGAATCCGACAACACCCTGAAAGCAAACCTTGCACTTGAATCCGCTCACACCTCGATCGTTGTTTCAGACACCCTTCTCGTCGAGCACGTTGGACTGCGAGTGCGAAGCACCCATTCGCGTCGTGGAGATCTTCGAATCACGCTAAAGTCTCCCGCGGGGACTTTAAGCGTTCTTCAACATGTCAATAATGACAACACCCCTGGGCCCAGTGATTGGACCTACTATTCAACCCACTCATTCTTCGAATCAAGCGCTGGGGAATGGCACGTTTCGGTGACTGACATGGCGATTGGAAACACGGGAGAAGTGGTGGAACTTGAGCTAATCATCAACGGGACCGCAATCACAGACCAGGATGCCGATGGACTCGACGACTCGTGGGAACTTGCTCATTTCAAATCCCTTTCCCCCTCTCAATCTGCCGATCCAGATCGAGACGGAAACTCCAACATGGTTGAACAGATCCTAGGAACAGATCCCACAATCTCAGATCTCCATCTAATACTCGATATATCGCGTTGGAATGCCTCCGTGGCCCGAATTAGCTGGCCCAGCTCGGCCGATAAGCTCTATCAATTGCAGGTCCTTTCCAATCTCATGACACCCACCAACCCTCTCAAAACCACCTTCGAAATCACAGGACGCGCCTACGAGACGGAGTTCTTTAGCCGGCACTCAGAATCCTCCGATGAATACTTTCGAGTGATCGAACTCCAACCATGAGTCCACAAAGCAGGCGACCAACGCCCAGACAGACCAGCAAAGGACGCGCAAAGCAAGATCCCAATGCCATTCGGCTGGGCAACTCTGAGTCAATGCCCGTCCTCTACGAAGATCGCGATATCATGGCGATTGACAAGCCAGCCGGGTGGATGGTGACCACCCCAAAATGGTCTCATACCAAGCAAAACCTCCAACGAGAGATTGAAATCGCCGTGACCCGGCGCGAGCCTTGGGTCACTCGCCGACAGATAAAATTCTTACGATTCGTTCATCGACTCGATCGCGAAACATCTGGAGTACTACTCCTCGCCAAGAATCGCTATGCGCTGACCCGACTGAGTCGACTCTTTGCCGATCAAGAAATCGAAAAACTCTATCTCTGCGTGGTTCACGGCAAGCCAAACCACGATCAGTGGATGTGCACTGCGCCCTTGGGCAGGAGCAAGTCCAATGAGAGCCGAATGCGCATCGACCCCAAAGAAGGACAAGAGGCGGCAACTATCTTTATCACTCTTCAATCCAAGACGAATCGCTCCCTCGTCCTCGCGGCTCCATTAACCGGGAGAACCCATCAGATTCGAGTCCACCTCTTCGGCGCAGGACATAGCATTATTGGTGACCCACTTTACACAGCGGGGCGCGCAGTAAAGAAGGAAGTTGATAAAGCGGCCCAAGAACGAGCCAGACCAAATCAAGCCGACCTTGCTCTAAGAGCGTGGGCCGTGAGGTTCTTCTTCGGACCGCAAAAAAAATCCGTTCGGATACAGGCAGACCTTTCTCGTTACCTCGGACGCTTTGCCAAGGGGTTCAAGGAGCCAGATCTCGCCAAACTGACAAAGCGAGTGGAAGAACTGCGACGATCAGAGACGCTTGTCACGACAAAGACAGGCAGACTTCCCAAGCTTCCTCCGACTTGATACGCTTGCTCAAAAGATGACGCTCCTTGAACTAAACCATGTCGCCCTCCACGTCCAAGACGTTGAGAAGAGCTGCGAATTCTATGAAAACGTCCTTCGTCTCCCGAGGATGAAACGGCCAGATTTCGATTTTCCCGGGGCCTGGTTTCGGCTCGGAGCCCATCAAGAACTTCACCTCATTGGAAACCGCGGCGATGCCGTTAATTCTAACGATCGTGGCAATCACTATGCCCTCATGGTTGATGATATGGATGCCTGGGAGAGCTTTTTCAATGAAAACGCTATCGACTACCTTCCACGCCGCACCCGCCCGGATGGTGCCTTTCAGATCTATGTGACCGATCCAGACGGCTATTTCATCGAACTTTGCACCCCGGTGCCCGAAGATATCACGTGAGGCATTCGAATCTTTCCCGTCGACAAGATTCACAAAAACAAGGTCACCGTCACGCCGCGTGACCTGAGGAACACATGTCGAGCATCTCTGGATCGGCATACAACCCTGAATCTCTTCACCATCTTAACTTGGGATTGGGTCACAGGCCCCGTAGAATTACCTAATGAACCGAACATTCGCTACGATTTGCACCGTGCTGGGCATGATGGTCCAGGCCGCCCCACTTCAGGCGGCACCAAAACTAATTCAAGCAGGCCCTATGATTGGGCATGTAGACGACGATGAGGCCCGTATCTGGATTCGAGTTAAGGCTGGAGCTGTCATCACCGCATCGCTCTGGCAATCGGACCGGGTTTATCGACCGACAAGAATTGAAGATCTCGAGAGTGGATTTCGCGTGCTTCATTTTTCCCAAATCAGTGCTACCACAGAATCAAGTGTCCAGTTGGAGGTGACTCGAGACGGCTCCAAACTAGAAACGGCATCGGTCGCATTCTCCACGGCTCCCGCCCCATCCGCGACAGGCCTACTCCGTGTCGCTTTCGGATCCTGTAGCAAAGTCTCTCAGTACAAGACTGGCCCCATCTACTCAGCCATCGCCACTGAAAAACCCGATATGGCCCTTTTCGTCGGGGACAACTCCTATTTCATTGTCGGAGATGGCAGCGACAATCATTTTTCAACTTCGGGTCCAGTTGGCGATTGGACCAGCATGGAAGGAATGCTCCATCGACATCTCATGACCCGCGTTCACCCAGAGCTCCAGGCCATGTTCCGTACGGTCCCCTCCTATGCGGTCTGGGATGACCATGACTACGGCCCCAACAACGCCGATCGGACCTTCGAACTTCGCGAAGAAGCTACCCATGCATTCCGGCAAATGTGGGCCAACCCCAGCTACGGAACACCATCCACGCCCGGCGTTTTCAGCGCCTTCCGACACGGTCCCGCCGAAATTTTCCTCATGGATGATCGCTACTACAAATACTCACCTCAAGAACATGACGATGTGACTCCCGAAACCGGAAGCATTTGGGGCGAGGCCCAACTGGAATGGTTAATCGAAGGGCTAAAGAATTCGAGCGCCCCAATTAAACTGATCGCAAATGGCACTCAAATCCTTAGCAAATCTGAGGGCGGCGAGGGTCACTACCGTGAAGCGACCACCGAATTGCATCGACTGATAACAAGTATCCAAACGTACGAAATCGGAGGCGTTGTCTTCCTCACCGGGGACAGACATTTCTCCGAAGCCATGCAGCAACGGCTACCGAACGGGCCACTTCTGATTGATTGCACGAGTTCTCCTCTTCAACAAGATCAGAAAGTAGGGCCACTAGAAGGACGTGAGCATGAGAATCGTCTTTGGGCAATGCGAGGCAACAATTTTGGGCTCATCACAATCGATATCGCCAAAAAAGGGCAAGGCACGATCACCTTTGAAACTCGAGATGAATCCAATCAACTCTGTGTCGTTGAAGGAAAGCCATGCCGAACAGAATGGCAACTCTCGGACTTGAGTTACTAAGCTACACAGAACGCGGCGCCTGCTATGGGCAACATTCTAAGCGCTCAATATCCTAACGACGATCGTGATTCTTAGCCGGCGAGAGCAAGAGGCCGCAGATCAACGCACTTATTCCCTTTCTATTCGTTGCGAAAGGACTCATCTCGAGACACCCAATAGAGAAGAGACACCAGGATGAGGACGGTCGCTATGAGCCCTCCTTGAATGAAGTAGACGAGCTGAGGCTCACGATGGGTTAAAACCCAGCGAACCATCTTCACCGAAAAGGCCCCCATCCCAAGCACCAAAATGAACTTGAGCCCGTAGGCCATACTCCTCAGATGATTCGGAGTCATACGGGCCACGAGGCTGTTCTCAATAGGCTGCATCCCTAGGGAGAAGAAAAGATATCCCATACCGACCATAAATAACGGCAATTCGGTCAGCACTCCCATCAGCACCATAAATGGCAAGGCACAAAGATGAAATGATAGGTAGGCCAGACGAAGATCCATTCGATCAGCCAAGCGGCCCCCGGTCATTTGCCCGAAGATTCCGAAGAGGTATATTCCAGAAACCAAAAGTGTCGTACCGAAGGAATGGGACGCAGATACCGAAAGGTCTGTATCCCATCGCATGAGATTCCCAAGGAAATGGATCTGCGCTTCAAAATATGCCGGAATCGACACAACCGTCCCACGATAACAAAGCCCGAGGAGACACATGGAGACAAGCATCAACGCAAAATAACTTAAATGACGTCCTGTGGTTCCAGGCTCCACCGCTCCTGTGCGAACGACCGGCTTTTCATCAATCTTCATTCGCCATAGGACAACGCCGACCCCGAACACCATCACCCCAACAACGATATAGACGATTCGCCAGTCCGTCAGATAGGCACCAAGCCCTGCACAGAGAGGAGCCAATCCAATCCCGAGATTTCCCCAGACGCCATTGTTTCCCAGTGCCCTGCCTCGATTGTGGCAAGTCTTGCTAATCAAACCAATCCCGACCGGGTGATAGATCGAAGCAAAAAACCCGATAGAGGCGAGAAGAAGCGCAAAGATTCCAGGTCCCCGGCTGAAGCCGGCGGCTATCGACGACACACCCAGCCCCATAAACATGGCAACTAACAACTGTTTGTGTCCGTACCGATCCGCGAGCAAGCCCATTGGCAAAGACACCAATCCGAACAAGAGATACATCGTAAAGCCCAAGTTTAAGGTCTCAGGCAAGCCAAGCTGAAACTCCTTATGGGCCCAGAGCGCCAATGAGGGAAACATCAACATATAGAAATGGGCAAAGAAATGCCCAATCCCACACAAGCTCAGAATTCGTCGTTCATTCGTCGTCAAATCGCCTTCATCAATAGGTTGTCCACCGCGAAACCACCAGCAAAATGGAATTACTCCCTCCCTTCAATCACTCTCTCTGGACCGATCGACAAGCACACTAAGGACCGAACCTAGCAGCACGATCACGGTCGTCCCCAAAACAATAGTCATGAAGGGATGAAACGGACTATGCATGAAGGACAGCGAACTGGGCCAGGTTGAGGGCTTGGCCAACGATAGCCAAACAATCGTCAGAATGCCGGCAACGGTTGAGAGGATGGCCACTGGGTTTTTCGCACGGACGCTGATGATCCCGAGCAAGAAGATTCCGAGCATTCCCCCGCTGAAAATTCCGGAAAGATTCCACCAAACATCTAAGGCACTCTTTACGCTGATCATCGCAAGAGCGGCGCCCGTACCGGCGAGCCCCCACACGAGCGTCGTGCCATGCAGCACCCGCATCGACTCACCTTCCCCCGCCGTTGGATTCCTGTCTCTTATACACATCTCCGAGCCCACGAGACCTCTCTACATCTCGTA
>OJGU01000491.1_pt1 | contig 22940 bp, 11 predicted proteins | sample 1594741 | NCBI WGS metagenome assembly OJGU01 (sample SAMN05416841, study PRJEB24817) | seawater metagenome | isolation source: Sea water | place: Canada:Atlantic | collected 2013-07
TCTACACTAGATCGCTCGTCGGCAGCGTCAGATGTGTATAAGAGACAGAAAATAGGACGTATAAAGGGTATGAGTGAAACCCCAGCCAGGTCACACAAAACAAAAAAGCTCTAACGTTTGAACGTTAGAGCTTTTTTGTTTTGTAATATTTCATTTTGGAAAATTACTAAGTAAGCATTCATTAATTCAAGCTTTATAAAGTGTTGGGCATATTTGTGGAGTTGTTGTATTTATTATTCTTTCGAGTTGATTTTGTTTATTTTCTCTTATGATTTACTCTTAATCCGTTTTTTGTTTCTGAAATACTATTTATTAATCCTTTAGATTTAAGTATATTCAATAAATTTTGATTTTGAATATTGTTTTCAATTGTGGCCTTTCTGCCAGTGTTATTTATTTTAGAATATTCACTTGGTAATGAATTCAAAAACTCAATTACTTGACTGTTGCTAAGTATTAATGCCTTCTTATTAAATAATATTACTCTGTCTTTCACGAGTAAATGATTATTTATTAGAATCTTATTAATTAAACTCTCTGTAACTGTAAAATTTGAATCGTTAATCAATATTCGAATAATCAACTTTAAATTATCAATATTTGAAGTTATTTCACTTTCCGAACATCCATTTATAAGCTTATTTTTTTGATTATTATTCAAAACAGATGACTTTAAAATTTGATTTACTTCACTTGAATTTAATTCAAGTTCATTTGGATTATCTATAAATTCATTTACGTTTACTTCAATAAATTTTACTACCAAATTACTTTTTTCATTTCTTATTTTATGAACACTATCCACAGACTCATATATTACACCTTTGTCAATCAAATATGAAACTTTTTCTTCCGATAAATTACCTAAATCTAAATCCTTATAACACCAAGGGTTTGATTTCAATATCAAATTATAATTTTGATCTTCTATTTCATCTCTTTGGATTAATGCCTTCCAAAAAGTTTCATAGATACTCTCTTCTCCAACTTTTGTTGAAATTTTTTGCTTCGACAATTCTTCTGCATTTTTGACAATATTAACATAGTTTATTATGCTTTCTGTAATTTCTCCATAGTTATTAAATTCAGTCAATAGATTTTTCCATTTTGCAACTACATTGTTGTTTTCTATAAGAGAAGATTGTATATCAATATCATCAACTGATTCTATATCTTTGATTTTTGTTTTTGTTTTTTCAATAACTTCAATTTTGTTTTCTTCGCTTAATTCTTCATTATTTAGCAACTCTATTAATGTTTCTTCATTTTCGTTCACGTTGGATTCAATCTTTAAATAAATATTTTCAATATATTCATCAATGTTTTCATTTATGTAATCAATCAATACGCTGCATTCTGATTGATTTATCGCCAAATAATTTGAGTTATCAAAAGTAACTTGATTAAATTTTCCAAACTTTTGGATTACAAATTTTATCATATATGTATTCAACTGATAGTATCTGTTTTCATAAACATATTTCAAAAGTTCATCAGGTGAGTTTGAAAAATTTAGCTCTTCAAATTTTAGCTCTAATTCTTTAATAATAATTTTTAGCTTTTCTTCATTTTGGATAATACTCAAAAAATCAGGATTACTTAAAATAATTTGATTAAAATTAGATTGTTTAGCAATCTGTTTAATAGAGGGGACTTCGGCATAATCAATTATTTGTATAAATAGTTTGCTTTTTTGTTCTTCATTATAAGTTTCACTGTCACTAAAGAAATTCCATATATTAGACCAACGATTACAAAGTGTTTTTATGAAAATTCCTATATTTTCAGTATTTTCAATGAACCCTTTTATAAATTCAACTGAAATTTCAGATTCATTTTTCAATATTGTAAAAATATTCTCTAATTGATTTTTATATTTAATTGGTTTAGTAAGTAAAAAGTCTATAAGATTATAGTTTAGAACATATTCGGTAGCAAAATCAGGTAAGCTAATTTTTGAAATTAATTTTTGAGTTTTATTTATTGTATAACCAAACTCTTGTTTATTTTTATTTTTAATATTTATTGAAAACAAATAATCTGAACGAGTAATACTCTCTTCGTGAAATATTGAAATGTAGTCTAAATAATCTTCGGCAACATAACCATTCCTGACAAGCAATCTAATTAAATCTTCATTGATTTCTTCTTTCTTATAGTTTACATTATCTTTAAATTCCTCAAAATCCAAAACATCATTGGTAGATTGTATTATTTCAGCTATTCTTAAACCTCTTACATTAACCTTTTCTTTTTCAAGTTCCTGGATTTTACTTTTAAGGGCATTTGTTTTTCCTTTCATTAAATCATTAATTTCTTGTTCTAATTTTTGATATTTTTTAGAAGAATTGACTTCCTTTTCTAAATCTAAGAAATTAACATTGGTACTACTTATTTGAGTTTCTTCTCTGTAATAGGTTCTATTAAAAAACCATTTATTATACATTAACTTGTCATTTTTAAGGTATTCAAAATTATCAGATTCTGTAAGTTGCTCTACTGTTATTTCATTCCCATTAATCATAAAGGATTTGAACTTGTCAATTTTCTCCATCACTTTTATGATATAAAGTTTTCTTACATCTCTTATATCTTTAAAAAATATGCTTTCCAAGCTTTTAATTTCTTCTTTTAGTTCTATAATTTCATTTTCAATGTCTTTGATTTTTTCTTTAATATACTTTTGTTTTGAGTTTAAAACACTATATAGAAACCCCTTATTTTCACTTAGCCTTACAAAATCATTTGGATGGATATTTTTGTAGGTTATTATAGCAAACAATTTTTCAGAAAATTTTGCATCCTTTATACTAGCTCCTAAATGCTTTTTATAAATAAAAAATTCATTACAAATGTTATGTAACAACCGCATATCGTCAATAACAAATGCTATATCCTCAACAAAAGAATCAGTTAAATTGAACTTATTAATACGTTTTTTCTCTAATAACTTTTCACTTGAATTTGAAGAATTAATTGCAGGTATTATTGGAATAATAAAATCAAAGAATTTTGTTCTGTCTTTATCTGTAAACATATCATCACGTACAGCATAAATAAAAACAATTTCTCTTCTTTTTGTTTTCAATGAACTATTTAAAAGTAAATTAATCTCCCTAAGTTTTGTGAAAATCTCTGTTTCCTGAAATCTGTCCAAATCTTCTATAATTACTACATTATAGGGTCTTACGCTAAAAAAATAAAGTATTTCGTCCAAATGATGATTTAGAATAGATTTATTTAAATTATCACCAAGACCAATTTCAGCATTTTGGATTTTTAATTTGTTAATTGTGATTGAACTTATAATTCTAACAGATTTATAAATCAGGAAAAATATACCTGAAAAAATGATTAAAAATCCACCGTAGTGAATAATATTTTGTATCGTTTGACTGAATGTGAAGTCTTTGAAAATATCTTGAAGAATATTCGGATTAAAAAAATTATATATTGCTATTGCAAATAACAAATACCCAATTCCAGTTAAACTCAATTGTATCCAGTTATAACTTTTAATTTTTTTAAATCTTGAATCAGGGATATTTTTATCTTTTTCGTGATAAAATATTTGTTGTAGGATACTTATTTCGATTAATGGTAATAAATCAACATTACCTGCAATAGAATTTCCGTTATTATCAAGTTTCTGTTTTTCTTCTTTAAATGTTGCTAAAGAGATATTTAAAAATTTTAAATCATCTCCATTATAATTGGTTTGAAATGTTTTTAGAATACTGCTTTTCCCTGAGCCGTAAGGACCTGTTAGTGCTATATTTTTTATATCTTGTTCTTTTCTGTTTTCTAAAGCCCAAGACAATACACTTGTATAATGACCATCTTCATCGCAATTACTTATAGGAGATAAAGAAGAATACGCTACATATTCATTTGTTTTATCTACAAGTTTGGATTTCCATTTTTCAAGGAAAATTATAACATGTGATAATAATTTAAGTAAACTATTTTTCATTCAAATCAGTTTTTTCGTCTATTCCATTCAACTATTTATATATTATATATTGAGATAATCTCTAAAACCTTGTTGTGTTAGGAATAGCTATAAATAAAATTTGTTTTTAATAGAGTAAACACTACCCTAACTAAATCTTCATTCAGTATCTTTAATACTGTTTACTCCTTTAAATAATTTATGTTCTCTCCTTGACATTTAAAGGTGAGCATATTGTCAGTGTAAAAACAAGTAACGGTGGCTGGTCCTATTTGAAAAGCATTTCCTCCTTTGTTAATAATATCATAAGTTACTTCATTTAAACTTGCTGTAGTATATGCAGTCTTTCCACTAATTGTTATTGTTTTCCCATAAGTTAAAGCAGAAAGTTGACACAATATTGCTGTTTCTCTTCTTGCATTGGTAAGTGTATAAGTTCCATTTGGTATTACCATTTCTTTGGGTGCTTCTACAGTTACACTTTTTTCTTGGTTAATGTAATAGAATACTGCGGCTCCTATTCCTAAAACTATTATTATCCATAAAAATTGATTGTTATTATTACTTGCCATATTATTTGTTTTTTGTTTGTTATTATTATTTGTATTATCGGATCCACAATTAGGACATTTACGTTTTCTTTTGGGTAAACGCTCACCACAATCATTACAACTTCTGTCGCTTAAAACAGGCACAGGTTTATTACAGTTAGGACACTTTATAGCATCTTCACTTACTTTATGTTTACAATGAGGGCAGTTAATTAAAGACATTTTTTAGTTATATAATTTTTAATTCTCTTTTTTATTTAAAATGATATAGAAGTTATTTAGGCTCTTCCAATAGCGGCACCCCTTGTTCTTCTCTAATTTTATTTTCTTCTTTAATAACTTTTTCTTCTTCCTCATCAATAAATTTAGTTTGTCCTTTTAACTTCAAAATATTTTTAATTCTATTGATTTTTGGTTTCATATCATAGAAGAAATCAACAATAGAAAAATTTCTGCCATCTGAAGCAATAGCGTATTTTTTACATACATCATTCACACATACTTTCAGTGGTTTAAAATATTTTTTATACAAAGTGTCAGCATTGTTATTCTCATTAATCTTTAAAGACAAATATGCATAACCTTTTATTACGGAATTATCATGTTCCAATAAAAAAATTAAATCTTGTTGATTTGAAAGGATATGGATTTTTTTAAATATCTCAAAACTATATGAATCGTCAATATAAAGAGTTGTATCAATTTTTGAAATACTATCCAGTTCATTAACTAAATCTTGTACTTCTTTTTTCAGTTGGTGATTATTGTTTGGTTGTCCATTGCAGGAGAATAAAACTCCCATCAAAAAGCAACATATTATTATCGATCTATTTTTCATTAGTATTTAGTTTTTAGGGGTAACATCTCCTTTATCAAATTTAATTGACTTTTGTTCTGGTATTGTAATTGTTCCATTCGAATTATTTGGTTCTATTTCAATTCCTTCGCTACCAGATGCGTCAATAATCTTAGGTAATAATCTTAAAGATAAACCTTGTTCTTGTCTAATAGCATTTTCTAATACTCTAGCATTATATTCTTCCACGTCCATAGTAGCTGATTCTTGATAGTTATTATCTGGATCTATAAATATTAAATTATCGTCATCATTTTTTCCTATACCTGTCATATTAATTAACGCATGAAAACCCTCATGTGCTAATCCTATTTCCGCTGGTCGATAACTATTACCTTCTTCATCTAAACCACCTTCCGTTAAATTTGGATTAAAATTAATAATAGCATCTCCGTTTTTAAGAGGTTCGGTTGTGTTTTTACCAGTTGTCAAATTAATTGTAGCTGTTTTTTTATTATCAACTAATGCTTGTATTAATGCTGTCCCGTTTACTAAGTTTTTACTTGGGTTTTCATTTCCACTAATAACCGAAACAACACCTTCGGCATCTATTATTACTTTGTTATTTGTTAATTTTTGCAAAGCAACTCTAGCGGTTTCTCTTGCCTTTGCATCTCCTGCTACAACTAGAACTTCTCCCGATGGATCAATAAAAAATAATGGATTATTTCCAAAAGCAGCATAAGGACTTATTCCTGGATACATTTTGAATTTAGGGTCTATTTGCCAAGCAAAAACGACTAAATCCATAGGATAGTTGTTATAGGTGGTATCCAATTCTACCAATTCAGTAATTTTCTTTTGTTTGGTATCAAACATGGTTCTGTGGTATTGTTCTACTAGTTTGGTCAGCATTTGTTCATCAAATAATCCATTAGATAATGTAGCATATCGTTCTTCCTTTACACCTAAATCCTCAAATGGTTTTGGTGTATGGTTAGTCATGGGATAAGGGCTATCTTCTTTTCTTAACCTTGAAATTACTAAATCTTTCATTTCTGTTGGCATTTCTCTATATCCTAAATCAAATAAGTGTGTAATTAATTTTTCATATTCCTGAAATGTTTTATCTGATTGTAATGCTTTAACGGTTTTATCTTTTTTAATCAATCGTTCTTCTAATACTTCTGCTTTCAAAAGCATAGCATTAAGGTTCAATTCATCATATTGTAGAGCTAATTCAGCACATTCCATAATAAAATTATCATCTTTTACACCAAATTTATATGCGTATCCTTTGGCTAAATAAACGAGGTTTAAGGCAACTGATTGTTTTACATCTAATTCCCGTAAAGAAATACCATTTTTCGTTGCTTTGTCTGTTGTATAAGTTAATGTTTCTAAAGAACCTGTTCCTGGAAAAGCTTTAGAGCCTAACTCCACATTATGGTAAATTCCTTTATGGTCTGCATGTCTTATATAAATATGTCCGGGAGCTGTGCAAATAAATGCTTCTGAATTTAATCGCTCAGAAAAGATTTTGAATAAGGATGCTAACGCATAGCAATTTCCTGTTTTATTATCTAACAAATTAAACACTTGTGTGTTTTGCCAATTTACAGTACCTAAAGGGTCTTTATAACTATATTCATAAGGTAAGTGATAAGACAATTGATCGTTTAACAAAAACAAGGTAGTATCTGTAATGTAAGAATAAATTGCCCAATTGGTTAAGGCATTTTTATATTCTTCTATTTGTTGTTCTTCGGTTTTATGCAAAACCCGCTCAACTTTCAGAGCAGATTCATCATAATTTATTTCAATAATTCTATTTATGTTTTGAACATGAAAGTCAATTAATAGATTAAAATCTACCAAATTAACTTCATTTTCATAATACGCATTTTCAACAATGGTAATGGCTTTTTCATAACTCAATTCTTCTTTGCCGCTCAATATATTTTTAAATTGTTCTTTTGCAGCATAGTAATGTTGTTTTGAAACAGTGGTTGAATTGGGAATATCTGTTGCATTTACTGAGGCAGAAAATAATAGTTGTCCTATTGTTAAGGTTATGAATAATGGTATTAATTTCATAATGTTAAAGTTATTAAAAAGTTGTTATAAATAAGTTTCTTTTTTGTTTTCCTGATACTTGTTGCTGAGTTCCTTTAAATTCATGGTACTTCATTAGTTGTAAATACATTTCTTCTGGCATATCTTGATAACCCAATTGTTTTATTATTGCTTCATTTTTTAGTAAAGCTTTGTAAAGCTGCACTGCTTCAGGGCTTTTAGTAATATCTTTTAAATCTGTAATTCCGTATTGGTGTAATGTTTTTTCTAATAATCTGGAGAGCAAACTACTATAAACAAAATAACCATAAATATTGTTATTTTTAGGAAAATACTGAATAGCATTTTGAATACAATCATTAATAAAAACAGCATCAGCAGCACCATGTTTAGTCATATATCCAAAAGCCAAATCGAGCATACAATTAGCAACTATTTGTCTATTATTCAGCGTATCTAAATATATTCCATTAGCTTTTGCTCTTGGACTGATAAACATATTGTCTTGATACCATTTATCGGTTATTTTCCAATTGGATGTTGGTTCGTAGCCATAAATATTTCCTTGATTATCGGGATATTTAACAAAAGAATGTTGAGGAGCAAATGAAAGATATGCTTTAGCTCCTAACCCTTCTGCTAAAACAAGATAAATAGCAGGCATACTATTGCATTGTCCACCTCCAGTAGCTAAAGATCTTGTGATAAAATAATTTCTAAAATCTTTTGCTCCTTCAAAATCTTCATAATCGTAAAAAAATGGAAAATGTGTTATTTTCTTATTTAGATTAAGATTGTCAGGGTTAGGAAGTATAACAGTAAGTGTTTCGCTCATAAATTTTTGAATACCATAATGCAATGCTTCTTGATTGTTTAAGTTCAAATTATTTTGAGTTATCCAAGTTTTTATAAATTCAACAGATTCCTGAATGATTTTGTTATATTCTTCTTTATCTAAATAAGTATTACCATAGGCTTTTTCAATAGAGAAGTAAGCATCTGCCAAAGAAATATTTTCATTTTTTAATTGGTGTTTAAGTTGTTCTAGTGCATTATTATATGATTTAGTATTTAGTTTGAATTCTGATGATTGGTAATAATCAAATGAATTTCTATGATTACGCTCATTTTGGTATGCTTCGTTTAAAATATTAAGTATTTCTTTATGTTGTCTGTATTGTTTGTTACGATTAGCATATTCTTGATATTGTTTTTTAATAAATTCATGTCTTTTAGCGGGGTCAGTCGGTGGTACTTGTGGTGGGTTATATCCCATCATTTGTTGTTGAGTCGACTTTTGATTGGCAATAATGTTGTTAGCATGATTTCCACTATAAACAGAAGGATTGTTACTTGTTTGATTATTAGCTATCAAGATGCTGTTAGTATAGTAGTTATCTGTACTTAGTGGTTGTGGAGTTCCAAATTTAGATGCTTTTGGAGTGTTAATTTGTCCAAACACACTTATAGAAAACAAAAAAGATGATATTGTAATTAATAACTTCACCATCAAAACTAATTAAAGAATTAATAATCAAAGCTATATCAAAATGTATTAAAATCAAAGAAATGGTCAATCTATCTTACTAACGGTCGTTTTTGACCAACGAACGGTCATTTTTTTTTCAAAACAATCCCGTATTAATTTCCATCATAGGGATGTACATGGCAATTATGATAACACATTTAAAGGTTACTCCCTTATAATTTAATTTCATAAATTAACCCATTGAATAACAAATAGTTTTTTATATATTTGATACTTATTATTTTAACTAAACATAAATATCAGATGAAAAAACATATTGTATTTCTATTACATGGCGTTGGAAAACAACAAGAGAACTGGTCGAAAGAAATAGTTGAGAATCTTACAACCAAAGCTGACAAAATAATTTCAGAAAATCAATTAGAACCTTTTTATGAAGTAGAATATGTTGAACTTTTTTATAGTGATTTATTAGATCAGAATATGCAAATAATGATAGATGGTGGAGAAAATTTTGGGGAAGTAAATGAATTTTTGAAAAAAGGATTGGAAGAACGTAATAACCCGGATTTTAAACCTGCAACCACTAAAGATAAAATAGCTGCAGGTTTGCGTGATTATGCCTTAGATGTGCCTACTTATGCACTTAATCCTGATTTCACTAAGGCTTTATTGGTTAGATTGGCTGAGAAAGTTACTAAAACTATAGCCGACAATTCTGATGCTGTCTTTTCGTTTATTTCACATAGTTTAGGCACAAAAGTGAGCTTTGATTTATTACATAAACTCTATGTAGGGCAAGAATATTATAGCGTAACTGAAGCGGGTAAACCAATTATAGGTACTCCATCTTTCAGAGGTTACTATCAGTTTGCCAGTGTTGCGTGGGTAATAGGTTTATTTGATTATTCAACCAAAACACCTAATGACTCTCATGTTCGGGTTAAAAGAAAAGAAGCTACTTACGAACAAGGCGGAGTAATTTCTAACTTTTATAGAATTTATAATAATAATTTCGATCCTATTGCATGGATAGGAAAATCAGACAAAATAGAACCTCGTGTATATAGCACCCTCAATAAACTAGATTATATTGACAGGGCATGGATGCATGATTTTAATTGTTATATTGACCATCCTGAAGTACACCTCAAAATGGTAGAAGATTTTTATCGTGTTAAAATCAACGAAGATGTTAAACAACAAACCATTGAGGCATATAATAAAAGTGAGAAAAATTTAAAACACGATTTTAAGGATTTTTTTGATGAATTAAAGATTATTCTTAATGAAGGAACAGAAGCACAAAATAAGTTGGCTTTTATTAAAAGTATCAAAACTATTATCGATAAACTAAAAACCATATCTGAATGAAAAAACATTATCTCTCTCTCCTTATTATCCTCTTTTTTTTCTTTTCCGCTAAGGCTCAATTATTAGAAAAAAATGAAAGAGACACATTATATAAGTACTATAACGAATTGCTTGCGTCAGCTAAAAACTCAAACAAAGTCGATTCTGTTCAAATTATTTTGTTTACAAAATTGGTAGAACCTTTTATCTTTTATGAATTTTTTCCTGAGTATTTAAAAAAATATGATGCTGATTATTTTAATGACAAAAATATAAAAGCAAAAACAGAATGGATCACTGCCAATTATCGAGACCTCGAAGATTTAAATAATGATGGTGAAATTAAAATTTATGTGGATAAAAAAGACACTTTACTTTTACTTAATCATGAATATTTTATCAAATTTCAAACCCTTAGAACACAAGTGACCTTAAGTCTACGTGATGAATTTAATCCTGTTTTAAAATTAATAACTAGTGTAGGTGCTGAAAAATTAAAAAACAATTCTTTAGCATATTCGATTAAACTAGAAGAAATTGACAAGAAGTATCAAAACAAATACTTTTTAGGCTATAGAGATCGTAATTTGCTTGGCTTTTTTATCGATGGGTATATTGAAGGACATAAACAAAAAAAGATGTCAAAGCGTTATGACGAAGAAGAAGGTCTTCTTGAAGACCCTTCAAAATGTGCTGTAATTATTTTAGCACCCCCAATTATTGCTCTAAGCTCAAATTCTGTTAATGAAATAAAAGAAACCAGTAATTTGTATGGAATAGTTCAAGTGTTAGGTTTTGATGTCTATATAGATCAATCATTTAAAAAATACGTAGGGGTTTCTTTTTTTCATGCTTCTCCGCTAGATGCGACCAATGGTTTATGGGATAATTCCTTAGTTGGTATGGAAGCTCATTTTAATAATAAAATCAATATTGGTTATGGTGTAAGTTATCAAAAAATTGATACTAGCTCTGAAAAAGGGCGTATATGTAAAGTTTTTGTGTCGGTTTCTTTGTTTAATAAATTCTTCAAAAAATAAAATCATAACACATGAAAGTTGGAATTTACATATCAGGCTTGGGACAATCATTTGTTGATGAATCTGTAGAAAAATATGCCGAAAGACTAATGAATGAAATTAGCTTTAATACCTCCGGTATTGATTATGAAATTAAAAAAGAAAAAGTAAATTATACTAAAGATAGGTACAGCAATGTAATAAGCATCTGCGAAAAGAACGAACAAGGCAACATCATTTATAAATTTTATGATTTTAGATACCACGAAATACTTACGGAAAAATTCAACAGCTACTCTCTGATTATAAAAAATCTACGGTTGTTCTTTTTAGTTTTTACAAAGTTTCCTTTAATTATTAGCCGACTTTTTAAATCTAAAAGTTATAAAAGACCCGGTCAAACTTTTTATCTTTTCATGATATTTATGCTTATTGCTTGTGCTGTTTTATTAATGCTCCCCGCAACCATAGGTCTTATTGCCAATTTAGCAGAATCCTCTATAATTGGCGATACATTGGCAACAATACAAAAGACTTTTCCCTTTTTAACAAATATTTCATTTATATCTAAAGCAGGAATTAAAGACTTTTCTAAGGGGTTAATATCCCTCACTGCTTTATTAGTGTTGTTTTTACCAAAAGCAAATACTTTAATTCCCAATTTAGCAACAGAATTTGTTTGTGCCAACGATTATATTCAACACGGTACGCAAAGACAGCTTTTGCAAGGTAATCTTGATCTTTTAATAAACTACATTACTGAAAAGGAAACGGACTGTAAAATTCATATTCATGCCTATAGTTTTGGAAGTATTTTAGCTATTGATTACATTCACCCTTTTGGCAATAAAGTATCAAAAGATGCTGATTTTTTCTGTGAAGTGTGCACCGCACTGTTATGCTTTAGCTTGCAGCTAAGCATTCCATCTAATCCTCCCTTCCATTTTTAAAAGAACGTATTGTTAAAAAATCTTTCATTTACCTCTTGATTTTTCCCTAAAATCAACTACCTTCGTTTTTTTTTTCAGCGGTGTTCAAGCTACAAGCTCTCACTAACAGTGCCGAGCACAACATCACTAACAGTGCCGAGCACACATTAATCTTTCTTCATCTTTAAAGGTAAGTATTCTTTAGTATCTATCAGTTCATTTTTTTCATAAACTTCCTCTTTTATTAACTCTCCTTTTTCAGAATAATATTTCCATATGCCAACAGCGTAATTAGGAATACTATCGTGATAAAATATTTCTTGTTTTAAAGTGCCGTCTTCATACCATTCTTCCCATTTACCAAGCCTTAGTAAAGGTAAGTTAAGTATATTCCCTTTTTGAGATAAATTTCCGTTTTTCCAATAAAATTTAAAAGGCTGTATTCCACTATTTGCTATCTCTTCTGACTTTAATTCCCCAGTTGAATAATAACTTTTATAAATAAAACTATCGGGATTATCAACATTAAAAGCTTGTGATTCATCCATTAAAAAACCGTTTTTATTCCACATCTTTTTTATACGCATCCTCCCCACTTCTTCATAAAACGATTGCAACACACCATTGCTATACCAGGAAATCATAGGAGATATTACCTTATCATCCTCACAAACATAAAAATCTAATGGTTGTCCATTCTCAAACCATCTACGTACAATACCATTTACACCATGTTCATTAAAAAAAATTTCGCAATACCTTTCTCCACTTTCATAAAACCCTTCAGCTTTAACTTTTACACCCTTTTCATATTTAATTTTTGCCAAAATCTTAACAGAAGCTTCTTCTTCCTCTTTAGATAATTTCAGGACATTTTCAACATCACTAACAAGAAAAAGCGGTATATAACAAATAACCTCTTTAGTTCCCGAATATAAAGAGTCTAATTTTTCAGGACTACTAAAAATTCTGACACGACATGTATTTGTATCGAATGTTACAAACTCTATGTTTGTACTATCAGATGCTCCAAATTTCACCTTTTGCCCCAATCCTTCTTGGACGAAAAGGATAAAAATTAGACTGTATAAAAAATGCTGAACACAGTTTATTTGTTTTATCATAAGTAATAAATTTAAGGTTCTATTGGAGGTACATCGTCAAAAAAGATACCATCATTATGAAAAACCCAATTATTCATTGGTTTTGGAAATGACCCCCACCTATCTTCTTTAATTCCATTATTATAAAGTTTGTACTTAAAATAAACCCTATTTGGATTGGCAAATTTTGGTTCAGCTATTATTTTACGCATAGTATTCTGATCTTCAAATTTTGCCGATGCACTAATATCAATTCCAATAATAGTTGATCTTGCTACAACGCCCCCTTCTTTTGGATTATGTCCAGTAAAATTAGCAGAAACTGAATACTTATTACCTTTTTCTAAATCAACTATCACTATATCAAGTTTTCCTGTAAACCCATGAACTTGTTTAGTTGGAGAGTTACTTGTGTGATTACCACCATAAACCATATCCAACGCCTGCACACCATTATCTAAATTATTGGCATACACATTGCCTAATCCGCTAAGGTCGCTACTATTACTTGCCAGTAGTGCTCCACCGGGTTTACTTACGCTAAGGTTTCTAAAAGGAGTGGTTATACTTGCCGCCTCCGTATGGGCATTACGTTTTGCTGCTGCTCTTATTTGTCCGTTCTTTTTGGCTATACATAATTTAGCTAAAGCAGGGTTTTTATTCATTAAAATAGCAACATAACTCGGATTATCCATCTTATCTACCCAATCGCTCATAGACATTGGTCTGCCTGCCCCTGTCATCGATGAAAAAGAAGTACCTAGGGTGCTCCCGCCTCCGCCTCCGCCACTTCCGCCTCCACCTCCGGAGGAACTTCCAGAGGAACTTCCGCCTCCACCTCCGAAAGAACTTCCTCCGCCACTACCACCATCTCCTCCACTTCCTCCAGGCATACCACCAGAACCACCACTACCATCTGCCATATGAAAATCCACTGCCTCCCAAAGATCAGACAACCATCCTCTAAATATACTTTCCTTAGATTTATGATATTTTGACTTCCAAAATTGCCACCATTTAGGCTTTCCTCCATCAGGGTCTATAAAACTAATAGGATTATTTGCCATAGCTAAATAAGGAGAATAATGTATTTCGTAAGGGTCGGTACTATTCCACCTTCCCAAACTTGGGTTATACATTCGCAACTGAAAGGCGTACCATTTGCTGTTGTTCGCTGCTTTTTGCTGCCCCTGGTAACCAAACAAGTGTCCCTCGGGGTTAGAACTTCTGCCGGGCAATACTTCTCCAAAGGGGTAGTAGTCTGTCCAGCTGGTAACCATTAACTCAGCAGTAGAAGTGCTAGAGGTATCGGCAAAAGTTACTCTTACATTGCCCAAATGGTCGGTAAGCTCGTAGTTTACTAAATTGTCACTTACTACTGCCAGTCTGCCTCCTGCATACAATACTTCGGCAGTAAGGCTTACTGCTGCGGTGTCTATTTTTTCGTACACGCCATGTACTTTGCCCATGGCATCGGTAAAATACCATGTAGATGTAGTTATGTTGGGGTTGTTCTGCACATCTACAAATATAGTTTTTATTTTTTTACCTTGTTCATTATATACGTAAGAAATGGTATCGTCATTGCTGTTAATGAGTTGCTTAATTAATCCGCTGGGGTAATATAAAATACTGTCCACCTCATCGGGGTAAGCCGCTGTCATTTGTCCGTTTTCGTTGTATAAAAACGTAGAGCCGTTATCGGTATTAAAATCATTGCTGTAGCTACTACCACTGTTATCAGCAACTTCTTCCAATTGGCTGGTTCCGGAGGTATAGGTATATTCTAAATCGTCCATTAATAAACCGTAATCGCCATCAAAACCGTTTCTTTTTAAGGTTGTAATGTTCCCTATTATATCGTAATCTATCCCATCATTACTGCTTCCTCCATATACCTGGTAGTGGTCTGTAGGTGTAAAATCGCTGCCATTAAAAACACCAAAGTTGGCGGTTTCTAATCGGTAAAATTTATCGTAGGTGTATTGGTACATAAGCGATATATCCGATTCTTCGCTGTCGTACAATTCTATATTGCCAGAGGATTGATATATTTCATTTTCATCTTTTATTTTCCACCTTACAGCTTTTATCAGTCCGTTGTAGTAGCCATCTTGCACTATTGCCGAAACATTGCTGCCTGTTCTTACATAATCATTTTCATGATAATCGAGTGCAAAAGCAAATAAATCTTCAGGGAAACCATTTTCTCCACCATCATTACCGGGGTCGTATTGAAGCTCTAGTGTAGGGTGGTTCATGCTTTTTAATGCACCGGTAAGGGTATATACATAATCTAATCCTTGTAGGTGATGTCCAAGCACTTTTCTTTTCAGTTGTCCGTTCAGGTAATATTCAAAATCTGCCTGCCCTATGGTTTGGTTGGCTGCATCTTTTACCACTACCGTAATGGGTTGTGTACTGGCATTATAGGTATAAAGATTGGTAATTTTTTCGGTAGTATGGTATTTTTGGTATTCTTCTTTAAGAATTACTGAGGTTACGGGAGCATAGGTATAGTTAACGGTTTTAATGGTTTCATCCACATCGGTATTAAAGTTAGTGTCTAACAGTTCTTGCACGGTAAAGGTAAGTCTGCCGGCATAATCGTAACTGTACCACGTTTGGTGGTTTTCATTCCATGTTTTAGATGCTTTTCCTTTTAGGTTACTTTGTGCAAAGTTGCTTTTATAAGTGTATGCTGCCGGTATTTCATCTGCACTTGCCAATAAATCGTAAGCTACATAATGTTCGTGATGGGTTTGTGAGGTAAATAGTTTACTAACGCTATCGGTAATGGTTTTTACATCTGTTCCTGTATTGGCTTCATCGTAATAACCTGCAAATTCGTAGGTACTTGCCCCATTTTCTATGTATTCACCTTTTTCTACTATGCGGTTTTCTGCATCGTATCTAAAATAGGAAAATTTATCTTCTTGTTTTTGTTGGGCATTTTGACTGAAACGTAATACGCCTTCATCGCTGTACAAGAATTCTGTTAATCCTTCATCGGGCAATTGTTTGGTAATTACCAGTCCTAAAGGGTTATAATCGTAACGGCTGTATTCGGTATGTTTACCGTTTACACTGTAATCGAATCCTTTTGGAGAAACATTGTTACGCAGCCTACCATAAAAATCGTAGTAGTTTACAGAAAAGTGGCTGTAGTCTAACTTATATTCCAGCGTAGCATTGGGGGGATTTGCTCCTATAGAAGTAAAAAAATCGAGTTTTGTTTGTGTATAATCATAGGAGATTCTTAAAAAACGGTGTTTATTGGTACCGCTAAAAGTAACAAAACGATTACTCCCAATGGTATAATCGGTGTTAATTTGAAGCAGCTGGTTGGTAGTTAAATCCATAATGGTATAGTTAATTTCATTGGAATCTACCACTCCATCATCTGAAACTCCAAAAGGTACTCTGTATGTAGGTAAAGGTAATTTAAGTGTGGTAGATTTTGCTAAGGGCAAATGAATATCTGCCGAGCGGGTACCTGCATAAAGCAGGGTGTTTAAAGCACTTTGTTCGGGCACGCTTGGTGTAGGCGACATTCCACTTACGCATGAAGCAATAGTAAGTCCATCGCTTATAAAAGAAATGCTTATAGTTCCTTCAGCATCTATCGAAATGGTTTTTTCGGCCACTATTTCGGTATTGCTTAGCGCTACAGAATGAATAGGGTTTTGAAGAGTGATGTCGCAATAAAAAGAGGAATCTACACCATAGGCACGGTCAAGCTCTCCGGCAGTATACATATAGTACATTTGGGTTTCTTTTCCGCTACCCATTTTCAATTGTTCACCGGGAGCTGCTCCTCTTTTTACTCTACCTGTGGGGTCTGCCATGTATTCTATTCTAGAATAAGGGTAAGAAGAGGTAGCTACATAATCTTCTGAACCATTAGTGCTATAAAAAATACCTAGTGTATTGGCACTGTCTTTCCCTACAGGTGCGGGATTGTTAAGCAAAGCTTCATCAAAATGTTGCCACGAATAAGGAACTCCGGTGTTATTGGTAATAAAGTTATTTCTGATAACCATATCTGACCCAATGGGGGCAGGAAGGGTGGATATTACGGCTCTACCATATTGGTCGTAAACGGTTTCTGCTGCCATTACTTTATTGGCCGCAAGATTTTTACTCATGGATTGGGTGCTTCTGCCTAAATTATCTAAGTATTGTTTAGACACTTGAATAATGTTAGTGTCTTCATCGTAATTTACATTGTAGCTCCAGTTGTATTGCTTATCGGCAGTAGAGCCATGCTGTGCTACAACCAACACAGGGATTATGCTGATTATTCCGATTAATGTGGTTTTTAGGTTATTCATCATATGCTAGTTAATTGTTATTCGTTAATTGTTATTTGTGTTTCTCGCAAAGTCGCAAAGACGCAGAGAAGAGTTAATTGTTTTTTAGTTCACGGTTATTGGTTAAACTTCTATCTTCAGTCTTCAGTCTTCAGTCTTCTAACTTCTAACCTCCTTCTCATTCCATTGCTCTTTTAAAATTGTACTCACGGCTTTCTACTTTTACCCATTTGCCCCAAGAGTCGCCTAATACTTCTTGCCAAACCTCTGTAATTTGTCCGGCATCATTATACACATACTTGGTAGCAAAATTGTTATCGCTTAATGTTGCCATTACTCTTCCTGTACGTTGGTCGTACACACTCATTCCTGAGGCACTAACGTTGGATTTAAATTGTAAATCATCTACCCAAGCATCAGCCGAAGAAGTTTTTTTAACATATACATGTACCCCATCTGTAGCTCCGGAGGTTAAAAAATCTTCGGGAACATACGCACTTACTGTGAGTTGTACCCAATCTCCAATAGCGATGGCTTTGCTATTGTCTTTTCGCATGTTTTGAGTAGCTGAAAAACTTTCATTGGAAGTACCATCTAAATCTATCACTAACTGAACATCATCAGGACTGTCTTTATGTACCCAAACGGAGGCAGTATATGTTCTTCCTCTTTGTAAACTATAAAGGCTATCGGCAGCATTATATTTAACCGTATATGCCGGACCGGTATTCGTTCCGGTAGGAATTTTTACCATGTAGTTACCTGTATGAGGTAAGACCGTTCCATCTTCTTTAAGGTGTAGGTTGCCTGAAGCTACTTTAACTTCGCCCTCATAAAAATAATCACCGGCAGCCACTTCATTAACAGTTTCAAAACCTGTAGCAGTAAAACTTACATAATTTGCATTAGTAACACCGGTAAAAGCAAAGCGATTATTATAGCCCAATTTATTGGCAGAAAAACGATTGCCATAGGACTTTTGCTCCAATACATTTTGTTGCTCGTCCATTAACGTAACTTCGGATAAAAAACGCCAATCAGAAGTTCCTGTAGGAGGGGTAGTAATATCAGTAAAAGCACTGTATTTAAAGATACCGTAATCTCCTAATTCCCCTACCCAAGTGTATTGGGTATAGTCGTACCAATTGGTGGTATCATTAGTAATCGTAAACTTATCAGTAGCATTATCATATTTGAATATCCGTGCAGAATCTTTCCAAAAACTTTTTTCATAAGAAAGAAAATCATTGGTGGTTACATTTTCACTTGCCACCCACTTTTGTGCGGCATATACAGCTCCTAAGAAGTTGACATTTTCGGGATTGTCGGATTTTGCCCCCATTTTTTGGTAGTTGGGTGTTGAAGTTTTGGTATAAGCATATATAATTTCTTCTTTGGTTGTTGTTTTATTCACTGAAATATTGCCTGTTTCTGTGGGGTCAGCAGTAAAAGCATCACGAGCATCTATGGTAGCTTCACTTTTTCTACCATTAGAATAGGTAGTTATCTTACTTAAATAAGTGGGATGTTTTCTGAAAATAGTAGGAATAAAAGCATGATAATAAGCACAACTAACATCAGGAGTTCCATGTTCTACTTCAAAATTAATAGTACTTACATGAGCTCCTTTGGTTGATGCTGCATATTCATAGTTCTTCTTTGAAATGATATTATCGTGTATATCTAAGGTACTTTGAGTACTTAATTTACCCCAAACACTTGAAAAATCATCTATAATTTCTAAACCGAATCGTTTATTAAAAATATCTCGGGTATTTCCTGCTCCGCAAAACATTCCTGAATCCCATGTAGTGTCTTTTCTTGAAACATGAGGTTTAAAATTACTATACCCCTCATCAGAAACTATAAAATCGTAAATAGATTTACCCATACCGGAACTCACTTCTCCAATATTTTCTACGGTAACTCTTCCATAACCTACTTGTGGAGACATGCCAAAGGGATGGAAATCAAAAGCTACTGCTCCCCAATAATAAGTAGTATCATAATCGTCTGTTTTGGTTTTGCCCACTAAAAAATCAGATGGTTCGGCAGTTGCTGTACCTAAAGCATAGGTATATTTTGTGGTATAAGCTGTACTATCATTATATACTTTTGTTTCTTTAACTCGTGTTCCTCCTCCGTATATTTTTTGTCCTTTATTGTAATTAAAAACAACGTAGCCTTCTCCACCATATACTAATTTTTCATTAACCCCTAAAAGCGGATAACCGGTAATAGGAAATGTTGGTGGAGCATCAATGTTTATTTCGTTATAATTTAAACTCGATACTTTATTGGGGCTACTAGAAAGTGTGCCACTGCCATAACTTACGGTTGTTCCATAATGAAAATCATCACCTAATGAACTCTGATAATAATATGTTGCAGCTGACGAATCATCAGGATTCATCCATATTCCGGGGACAACCACGTTCTTAGTTCCTTTACCCGAAAAGCTATTAGCCGTAGCCCAAAAATCATCTTCTTGATTTTCTGTATCAAAATACCAAGCCGTTCCCAAATTGTTGGAATCTGCTTCAACATTTTTTAGCATAAAGATTTTTGAAGGACCTCTTACACCAGCTTCATTATACTCCTTATGAACTTGCTGATATTCATCTGTTTCGTAAATAAGTTCTGTAACCGCTCCTAAAGGTGTTGTAATTTTTCTTAAACTCCAAGCATCAACTTGCTGTTTTGAGGAATCTGTAACATAGCCTCTAAGCAGGTTATCTTCGGCATCATTTTTATAATTCCCCCAATAATCTTGCTTTAAACTGTTATAATACGGATTACTTAATGTGTCAGCAGCATCATAATCAAAAAGATGGGCTGGTTGAGATTGTGTTCGGTTTAATCCGTAATATACCACCTTATTAAGGGTAAGTTTACCACTACTATCAAGTTGATTGGTGGCCACATATTTATTTGCTTCCACATCTATTTGCGAAGCTGGTTTTTCATGAATATCTACATACACATTTTTATTATTGATGTATTTTTTAGCTAAGGAATAATCCTGTATTAAATCGGTTGATTGCAATGCGTAATAACTAATAACAGAATCATTTGCTTCAAACCAGGTATTGTTATAACAAGATGTCCTGTTAAGTCTTTGGTAATCCCATAGTTTATCATTTAAAATAGTATCAATTGCACTAATAGTTGGTAAGCTATCCACATCATTATTATCAAATAAAATCATTTTTGATAGTTTTAATTCGGGAATGTTTTTTGGTCTTCCATCTGACCATCCATCCAGACCATTTCCCCATTTAGATTCCCATCTAATACTATACTCTCCAAGACTAATATGCTCGGTAGTTCTGACATATTCAACGGTAATGGCATTTGATGTAGAAGTAACCGAAGTAGGTGAAGCTAAGTTACCTGTTAATTGATACAATATTGTACCTGTTGAATCCGGTCCATCATAAACTGTAAACGTGTCTACATACTGACCTCCATCAGTTCCTCCCCACAACTTATCAATAAATAATTCGATACTATCAACACCTTCGGGCATAATGGTAAACCTGTAATATTTTGGTAAAATGCTTGGGCTAAGTTGACCAAATCCATTAAAATTTCCTGAACCGTTTAAATAATTTAAGGTGTCAGACAATAATTTTAAATTGGCTGTTGATACATATTCATAATTAGCAGGGTAAGGCGATGCGCTTTGCTCATCAAATCTGTAGTCTCGAACAAACAAAGCACTATGTGAAGGTGTTTGTATTTTATTAAGGTAGTATTTTTCTTCGGCAGTTTCTGAATAAGCTACAATTTTACCTGAATTTCTATTTTTATCGTTTTCATCCATAAAAGCAGATAATCCTTGTTCTATATCTGCTGTAAAAGCGTAATTAGCTCCATAATAAGGAAATCTGTTTTCAAATTGTGAAGCCCATAAACCGTAATCATATTTCACCCAATACCCATCATCTTCACTATCTACTATCCCATTTTGATTCGTATCTTCATAATCGGGACCGGTAACTGCCGTTAACAACCATCTGATGGCGTATTTATTATTTTTATTGGTTTCCAGTATTTCATGTGTATAATTATTTTCTAACAAATAGTTTCCATTCAGGTCTTCATTTTTTTCTACTGTTCCTCCTTCTGCAATGCTTATATTATGGTCTTTATCTAAAGAGTAGCTTCCTTGAATATTATAAAGAGCATAAACAGGTAAAGAATAATGATAGGTATATCCATTAACATCTGTAATTTGGTATGCTCCAATACCATCAGCAGGAAAATCAGCAGTAACAGACCTATCTATGAGTGAGTCATACTCTAAAAACCCATTAATTCCCGCTGCAATTTCTGAATTGGTATAATAAGTTATATAATTCGCTGTTCTGCTTCGATTTCTGTTTTGGGTATGTGTAAAGTTTTCATCATTATAACCGGCTCCATTAAACGTCTGAGTAGAGCCACTTATACTTTCTCCTGATACAGGAACATAACTACCTGTAGTAAGAGGTGATGTATTCCATGGAAAATATCTGGAATTAGTTTCTGCATAGTTATCATGATTATATCTAAAATGAGTTTTATAATTGAAAGGATAATTATCAGGATTAATGCTATACGTTTCTATTTGTCTAATTTCTTGTTCTATACTATCTGTTACTAATGTCCCATCTATAAGATGATAACTATAATAAAACCATCGCCTTACAGTAGAAGTGTCTATATCAACTATGGCATAATCATAGTTTTCAGGAGTTATTTCTCCTGCCATTCCTGCTCCTGTAACATAATAAGAATCATAATTGGGGTAATAGAAACGAATGGTATCATTAAGAGAATCTAATTTAAATCGTGTATAATCAATATCTAAAACAGTACTTGTATTTGTTTTATTAAAATATAAGGCTCCTAAATGTTTTTGAAATGAGGCTGAAGTTAAGTCTGCTGTTTGAACATCTATCCAATCATCAGGAATACCATTTACATTTCTTTCTATAGCTCCTCCTGCTTCAATATTCCAACCTAAACCTATTTCTGATGCGGGTTGATCTACTTTCACATCACTTTTGTACATAATTGAGGTAGATATACTTGGTCCTTTAAAATTAGGTACGGACATTAATGGAAGACTATAATAGGCATCTCCCGAAAATTTATCTATTTGAACTTGTGCATTTGTATAGTTGAAAATAAATGCTGACAATAGAATTAGTAATACTTTTTTTGTCATTCTTTTATATTATTAGTTTGTTTTTAACTTTGTTTATAATAAGCTAGTTGTAAAATAATTTTCCAAACGTAAATGAAAAATTATTCATTTCAAAAAAATGGTCAATCCATCTAACTAACGGTCGATTTTGACCAATGAACGGTC
>OJGU01000493.1_pt1 | contig 22929 bp, 23 predicted proteins | sample 1594741 | NCBI WGS metagenome assembly OJGU01 (sample SAMN05416841, study PRJEB24817) | seawater metagenome | isolation source: Sea water | place: Canada:Atlantic | collected 2013-07
TCCCAGACCCTCAATGGGCGCCAGGTTGCAGGCGAGCCAGCGCGGCTGAAGGTCGGATTCGATCCGCGGCAGCTCAAACGGCCCGTCGACGTCGGCGATGAAGGGATAGATGCGGACGTTGTCGAATGGGAGGCCCTCGGTGCGGACCGGGTCTCCATCCGCGACATCGGGGTCGTCGATTTCCACCCGGACCGCGAGCGGCCGTACGCCTGCGATGCGCTCCTCGAGCGGGAGGTCCATGCCACAGGCGGCAGTGACCAAGGCGATGGCCAGAGTTGCGAGCGGTGTGCGGAAGCCAGACATCAGAACTCGATCTTGGTGCCGATCGACGGAATGATCGGCAGGCTGGCGATCTGGGACCGCTGGTTGAAGTCGAACGAGTAGTTCCAGAACTCGGTGTTCTGGGCGTTGTAGACGTTTTGAACGTCGAGGTAGAGGGTGAGGCTGGCGAGCTTCCAGATCCACGCCTTGTCGACGCGGATGTCTGCCTGGTGGAAGACCGGGAACCGCTCGCTGTTGGTCGCGCCGTTGATCGGGATGTAGAAGCCGCCCGTTGCGTCGTATTGGCTTCCGACGACGGGGGTGTTCGGGTTGCCGGACACGACCCGGAAGCGGGCCCCCACGGTCCAGTTCTTGGGCAGCTTATAGGAGCCGATCAGGGTGAGGATATGGGTCTGATCGAAGTCGAAGACCGCATACGGATCGGAGGAGGAGTCTCGTCGCTCACTGCGGCTCAGCGTGTAGGCGATCCACCCGAACACGTTGCCGGTGAGCTGCTTGCGAGCGAGCAACTCGAGTCCATAGACCCGGCCGACCCGGGAGTTGGCGAAGTTCTCCGGGCCGATGGTGCCGTCGGGCCGCTGGACCGTATCCGGAGACTGACCGACGTTGTCCCAGAGATAGTTGTAGAACGCAGTCGCGTCGAGTTCGATGCCGTAGTCGAACTCTTGGGTGACTCCCAGGCTGTTCTGGATCGCGCGTTCGGGGCCGAGGCGGGGGTTGCCGAAGGAAGCGCTGGACTCCACCGGTTGAGGCGCTTGGGAGTAGATCCCGGTGCCGCCCTTGAGCGTGGTGCGGTCCGCAACCTGCCAGCCAAAGCGCAGCCGGGGATCGAAGGTGGCCGTGAAGTAGGGCGACGCGTAGTACGCAACCCGCACGCCCGGGTAGAATGTGAAGTCGTCCGAGATGCCGATCTCACCGGTCGTGTAGATCGCCGGGATTGCGGTGTAGTCGCTGATGTTGACGTCGAACGAGCCCGTCGTCGATCCGCCGTTGCTGTCCGGCAACGGCGGCGCTTTGACGTCCACGTTGAAGAGGAACGACTGAAACTCGGTACCGAAGGTGATCGCGTGCCGCTTGGAGAGCTGCGCCCTCGCTTCGGCGCGACCGTTGAAGTTGTGCACGGTCAGGCCGAACGAGAGGAACTCGCCGATGCCCAGGTCGAAGAAGTCGTAGCGGTAGCTCGGGCTGATCAGGAAGGACCACGGACCCTGCTTCTTTGTGTACGCGAGGTCGGCTCGGTGAAAGTACTGCGTCGTCTCGAACTGGTTGCGCTGGTCCGGCTCGACGTCGTTGGGGTTGGAGGCGACGATCTTCGTACGGTCGTCGGACCCGAACCCACGCACGCTCAGGTTGCCGCCGGCCACCGGGTAGTCGAACAAGACCTGGTAGTCGTAGTAGCGAGGCGCGACGGTGAGATCGAGGCCGGCGTCGTCCGGCAAGGCGAGGGGTAGCAGGGCGTCGATGTAGCTGCGTCGTCCCGACAGGGCGAACGAACCTTCTCCGACGGGTCCCTCGAACAGGATGCCGGTGTCGAAGACATCGGAGTCGATGTAGCCGTGATAGCCGTCGCGGCGTCCTCGACGAGGCGTGACATCGACGATGCCGCCAATCGCATCGCCGTAGCGCGAGTCGTAGTTGCCGGGGATGAAATCGATCTGCTCGATGATGTCGGAGTTGAAGACCGACGTGAGACCCCCGAAGTGAAACAGAGTGGGGATCTCGTGGTAGCCGAGATAGACGGCCGAGTCGTTGGGACCGGTGCCCCGAATCGCGAGCAGGCCGGCGCCGAATGGAGCTCGGGCGACACCAGGGAAGTTCTGGATGGCCTTGAGGGCGTCGCCCTGGGTACCGGGCAGCACGTTGATCTCGGCGGCCGTGATCGTGCGCCGTGCCACCTCCTCGCGCCGGTTCTTCACGTCGACGACGGTGCGGAACGGGTTCGTCGGCGAGCGCGAGACGTAGTACTTGACCTCGATCTGCATGCCCTCGTAGAGGGCCTCGACGAACTCGATGCGCTCGTACCCGGGCGCGAGCACAATGACCTTGGCCTTGCCATCGCCCGTCCCGCTGATCTCGAAGGCGCCACTGTCATCGCTGACGCCTTGGGCCTGCCACGCTGGCTCCTTGAGCGCGGCGTAGTCCTTCTTCTCGATCTCGCCGAGCTCCGCGTCGGCATCGGCGGGGATGACGACGATGGTGGCGCCGACGATCGGCGTGCGCTGGCCGGCTTCGAGCACGACGCCGCGGATGCGAATCGGCCCATCGGCGTCCGGCACGTCGGGTTCGTCTCCGTCGGGCTCGGGCGCCGGGTCCACCGCGGGCTCCGGATCCACCGCGGGCTCCGGATCCACCGCGGGCTCGGGCTCCGGCGGTGGCGGCGGTGCGAAATCGATGCCGAGTCGGGTGACGATCTCGACGGGCTTGCCGTCGAGGGTCGCGGCGTTCCATCGCAGCTTCTCGACCGCACTGACCGCCAAGGCGTCGAGGGTCGGGTGGATGCTCGTCTCGACTTCGAGGTTCTTCGGGATGCCGTCGGTCCCGATGGTCAGCTTGACCACGACCTGCCCCGCAGGGGGGTCGGCCTCGTCCGCCAGCGCCTCGGGGTACTCGACCGTGACGTTGTTCGTCAGCTCCGGAGGGACCAGGCCCTCGGGCTGCGCGAGCGTGGCCGCGACCAATCCGGGGAGCCCGGCCTGGGCCTGGGTCGGGGTGAGGCTCGAAGTCGCGCCGACGAGCGCGGCCACAAAGAGGGCCCTGCGGTGATGGCGGTGTCGCATCCGAAGCGCGGGGCGACTATGAAGCACGGACGACGATCTGTCGATTGGACCCGTTGTTTCGCGTGTTTGGGAGCACATGCTCCATGCGGATCTGGCGCTACTTGTCGTCGGTGAGAGCGCGGCGTACATAGCCGGCCATGGCTCGGCTCACTCGCTTGTCTTTTCTTCTCGTCCTGCCCGCGCTCACGCTGGGCTGTCCCCTCGACAACGAGGAAGACTCGGACACCGCCTCGGAGACCTCCAACGGCACCACGGCATCCAGCACGGGCGAGGACCCCACGGCCGGGACCGACAACCCGACCACGGACACTCCGACCGGAAGCACGGATACCCCGACGACGACCGATCCCTCGGACGGGACGGGTGGCGAGGGCGAAAACACCGATGAGCTGTGCTCGGACGGGATGGACAACGACGCCGATGGGTTCATCGACTGCGAAGACTTCGGATGCTCGGTGGAGAACGGCGTGACCGTCTGCCAGCCGGATGTTTGCCCCACGGAGGGCCCCGAAGACAGCGACGCCGCATGTTCGGACGGCTGCGACAACAATGCCAACGGGTTCGTGGACTGCGACGACTTCGACTGCGCCGGACTTGGGGGCTGCGAAGCTGATCCTTCGAAGACCGAGGAGCAGTGCGGGGACGGGATGGACAACGACGGCGACAGCTTCGTGGACTGCGACGACTTCGACTGCTCTGGGATCGGCGAGTGCGGCGAGAACACCGATGAGGAGTGCGCCGACGGGATGGACAACGACGGCAACGGCTTCACGGATTGTGAAGACTTCGGCTGCAACGACGCGCCCAACTGCGAGAACGGGGACAAAATGTGCGCCGACCAGATGGACAACGACGGCGACGGCAACACCGACTGCGAGGACGCCGGCTGCGCCACCGCCTCCAACTGCGAGACCGGGGACGAGCAGTGCAGCGACAAGATGGACAACGACGGTGATGGCTTCACCGACTGCGAAGACTTCGGTTGCCAAGGGCCCGAGATCACCGTCTGCCCCAAGTAGACGTTCGTAGCGTTCGCGGGCGGCGTGCCCGAGGCGACCTTGGGGTCGGCTCGTGCCCCGTCCGCGTTCTCTTTGGTTCGCGGCGGCGACGCGTCAGAGCAGTCGCTCGAGGGCGGTCCGCGCCGAGTCGAGCTCGCCTCGCGCAGCATCGACGCGCGCTTGGGTCCTGGCGCGGGTCGCATCAGCCTCTTCGACCATGCGCTGCGCCCGAGCCAAGGCGGAGGCGGCATCCTGCACGGCGAGCTCAGCCGCCTTGAGGACCGAGACCGCATCGCTGAGCTCGGCCTCCGCGCGGTCCCGCACGAGCTCGGCCGATGCGCGGCGGGCCTCGTGAGCGCTGAGGCGGGCGGAGGCCGGCGCGGCGAATTGCTGGACCTGGCCGAAGCCGGGTGGGGCCAGGTCGCCGTGGAGGCGGCCGAGCGTGGCGGTGGGTCCGAAGCTACCGCCCGCGGCGCTGGCCTCGAGGCTCTGCGTGATCCGGCGCATCATGGCCATCGAGGTGGCATGCCCGGCGTCGGTGAGGATCTGCTCGGCCGTCTTTCGCAGCGCGAGGATGGCGGCACGTCGGGCCTCGTTCGCGGGCTGACCGGCGACCGACACCGCTTGGCGCTGCAGGGCCGCAAGCTCGGCTCCAGCCGCGTGAAGCGCATCGTAGGCCTCCCGGTGCTTCCACCACAGCTGGTTCACCGCCCAGGCCGAGACGCTCGGTTTCGCAAGCGCCCGAACCGTCGCCGCCAGCTCACGGAGTCCGTCCTCCTGGAGTCGCCGTGCCAGGGCGTTTCGGCCCTCGATAAAGCCCTCACGAGGCCCGCGAAAGAGGTCGTCGATGGCGTCGTCGTTGTGCGGCGGATCGGAAGTCACGGGCCCTGCTGACGTGGTGGCTCCAGCATACGCTGCGTCGGCTGCTATGGTCCGTGGGTCGTGAAAGCACCGGCCGGCTGGGCCGTTGAACCGTTCGCACCATGAGCACGCCGCCCTCCTCTCAACCGCCTCTGTGGCGCTCTCTGCTGTTGGGCGGTGCGGCTGCCGCCAGCGTTGGCATCATCTTGGTCTGGCTGATGCAGGACAACCCCACGCCCCCACCGGCTCCCGAGGGCATGGTGGCGGACGAGGACGGCAATCTGGTCGATCGCAAGGTTCGCTTCGAGGCCGACCGGGACGCCCGCCGCCGCGCGGCGCTTCCCAGGACCGGCGCGTCCCTCATCCTCAGCACGTTTGAAGGCGCTGGCCCCGGAGCGGCCCCGGTCTCCGATCTGCAGGAAGCTCGGGATGGATTCCAGGCTGTGATCGCGGAGATCGAGCTGAAGGCGGAGCGACCGCGGGCGCTCAAGCAGCGGGAGTGGCGCGAGTACTATCGGGCGGCGAACGACGCATTCTCGGCGTTGTCGATCAAGCTCGACGGCAACAACCCGAAGCAGGCCAAAGAACTCGAAGAGGCCCACACCCAGCTGGTCACGGCGCTGTCCATCGTCCGGGTACGCGGCGGCAAGTTCCGCATTCACTGACCGTTCTTGGGCCATTGTCGCGCCGGCCCGGCGAGCCCGGGGTATGTTCGCCCGGTGCGTCGTCGCGATACGATCGTGGGTCTGGGAGCAGCGTTGCTGGCGTCCGGGTGCGCCTCGAACTCGAACAACGACCAAGATGAGTTCGCAGGGATAGGCCAGGTTGGGAACTCGTCCGAGCCTCCGCCGGGCGTGTTCCGCCCGATCGCCGAGGGCGATCTCGTGGGGATTCAGAAGCGGGGGGCCATGCTGTTCAACCTGCAGCGTGCGCTCCGTCTGGGCTACGAGCACGGAGCGCAGTCGGTGGGCACCGCCGAGGGGGACATCATCTTGCCGCTGGTCGATGTCGACCCGGGCGGTCGATCTGCCCAGGCGCTGTTCGTTCGCTGGAGTCGAGACCGCGTCGGTGTCGACGGCAACTTGCATCCCAAGTACGCCAAACGTTGGTTGCTCGTCTCCCTCATGCTCGAGCCCGAACGCGTGCTCGACCGCGAGCTGCTGGCCGGCGATGTGGGGGAGGACACCGTCGAGTTTCACCGAATCGCCGCGATGCTCGCCGCTGCCAAGGCGTTGCAGGCTCGCGCTGCGGACACCTCGTTTCACCTGTTCACGGTGGCCGAACTGGCCCCTGGAAAGAGTCGCCGTCGTTCCTCGATCATCGCGACCCGCGTCTACGCGATGGGCGTGGCGGAGGACGGACCGGACTACGAGGTCCTCGTGGATGAGGCCAAGAAGTCCAAGATCCCCGATGTGCTCGACCTCGTCGAGGTGCATGCTCCTGGCGCAATCGAGGCGGGGCGGATCCGGGTCCCCGGTCCCCAGCCCGCGCCCGCATCGGTGGCGCGCATCATGAGCCGCGGCACCTCGGGCCCCGCCGAAGTCGAGTCGGCCTCCGGCGTTTGGCTCGTCGACGGACGCACCGGGCTCGTCTCACGTCCCTGAGCTGGCTGACGTGGCCGAGTCATGTCCACGGGTGACGGGACGGGGCCCGGTGGGCTACGGTCAAGGCTCTGGCACAGGACGAACCACGCCTCGTTGGCCCGGAGTCGACGGCCGACCTGCCCGCGGGCACCGACATCACGTTCGGAAAGACCTTTCGTGTTCTCGAGCCCCTGGGCGAGGGCGGCATGGGCAAGGTCTTCAAGGCCTTCGATCCGTTCATGAACCGCTACGTCGCCCTCAAGGTGATGAAACACGACGTCCCCGAGGGGGAACAGCGTCGCTTTCGGCTGGAGGCGCGGCTGCTCGGTAGCTTCACGCACCCCAACCTGGTGAGCGTGCTCGATGTCGGCACGATGAAGGAGCGCGGCCTGTACTGGTTCGCGATGGAGTTCCTCGAGGGCACCGACATTCGCGGTGCGATGGACCGCGGCCGTAGCGTGCCGCTGCACGTCCTGTGCGAGATCTTCCGGCAGACGCTCGACGCCCTGCAGTACATCCATCTGCGGGGCATCGCCCACCGCGACATCAAGCCGGCCAACATCTACGTCTGCCGGGATCCGCATGACCCGCAGCTGCGTCCGGTGAAGGTGTTGGACTTCGGCGTCGCGCGGGACCTCAAGGATGAAGCCCCTGAGGAGGGCGGCTGGATTCTGGGCGACCCGCGCTACATGCCGCCCGAGCAGACCAAGCCCAACCTCGACCTGGACCATCGCGCCGACCTATACGCGCTGGGCATGACGTTCTACGAGGCGATCACGGGGCACCACCCGTTCGAGGACTTGGTCGGTCAGCACCCCAAGCTCCTGCTCAAAGCGCAGCGCGAGCGGGAGCCGCTGCCGCCCAGTACCCTGCTCGGATCCGACACCCCGCAGCAGACCGCGGACATCGTCGATGCTTTCTTCGCGCAGGCCTGCGCCAAGAACAAGGAGCACCGTTTTCACGATGCTCGCGCGATGCAGCACGCGATGACCGTGCTGCTTCAGTACGCCTGAGGTGTCCTAGGGGAGCCGCTACTCGAGCCAGTCGCTCGGGATCGACATCCCGGACATGCTTTCGCCCGGGCCCCCGCCGCGCAGGGCATCTCCGCCGACGCGTCGGCTGGCGAGGCCTGCGAAGGTCTGAAGGCTCGCCGAGCTGCGGGGGAGGTGGTGGCGGTCGAGCAGGCTCGACATGTTGGCGCCCATCATCCACGCGGCATCCGAGTGCGCGAGCGTGCGGACGACCAGTTGCTGGGTGACGTCCAGCTCTTCGAACTCCGCGGCGGCGGGCTGGCTTGGATCGAAGGCCAGCCCGACGATGGTCTCGGCGATCGCCAGCGCGGTGCTGGGGTCGGACCCCGCGAGCAGCTTGGTGAGTGCCGGCACTGTGTGGGAGGCCTTGGCGCGTCCGATGGCCAGCAGCGCCCGTGCTGTGGCCGCCGGGGTGTTCTCATCGGCCCACGGCGACTCGGCGTGCAGGGGCTCGATCGCCGAGGGGTCCTTGAGCGCAAACATCAGCGACTCGACGACGGCATCGTCGGCATCGTCGGTGACCAGGAACGCCAGCGAGCGGGCGGAGGCCCACCGAACGTAGGGGGCGTTGTCGTGCTCGACGAGGTCGAGCAGACGCATGCGTGTCAGCGGCTCGTCGCCAAGACTGCCCAACGCTTCGGCGATGCTGGCGCGGACGACCGGGATCGACTCGCTCGCGAGGCGTCCGCCCAACACCGCGATCGTGGTCGGCGCGTCGTCCCGAAGACCACCAAGCAGGAACGCGGCGGCAGCACGGGTGCTGGCGTCATCGTGGGAGAGGAGCTGCTGATACGTCTGCAGTCCCTTGCGGACGGCCAGTGTCGCGTCTCCAACCCAAGACTGCTCCTGAGCGATCTTTGCGGCGAACTCGGGCGTGTTGCGCTCGCCCTCGTAGATGCCGTGCTCTTGATGCACCTCGTGATGCGAGGCGCCGTTCGCCAGAGCGCTGAGGTAGATGAGCAACCAGGGTCGGTCGACATGCTCGGCGTGTTCCAGCAACTCGACCAGGAATGGGATCGCAGGCGGCGCGGCCTCGCACACCGTGCCGTGCGACCACAGCGTTCCGTACAAGTCGTACTGAGCTCGGGCCCGGGGCTCATCTTCTTCGGACGCGAGGTCTCGGATCAGGTCGGGGACGTCGTCCGCGGGACCCTGGGCGTGACGCAACTTCGCCCACGGGACGTCTTCGAGGCCTTCGAGCATCGCCCAACACCTTATTCCAAGCAGAGGCACTCGCGGCAGTTTCGAGCAGGCATGCTGCTCATGATCGAAGTCACGGGCAGTGGCGCCCGGATCGAGTCCCGGACTGCCCGCGGGTGCGCCTGTGCTGCGCAGCAGGCGCGGCCGGAGACATCCGAAGCAGACACAAAAAAACCGAGGCCGGCTCGTGAGAGTCGGCCTCGGTCATGGAGGAGAGGGGGTTCGAACCCCTGACCTACGCGCTGCCAGCGCGTCGCTCTCCCAACTGAGCTACACCCCCATGGAGAACTGTCCCGCCCATTGACGGGGCGCTTGAACTACACCGGGCCGCTGGGCGCGTCAACCGAAAATCGACGCCGCTGAGAAAAACCGAGCCCGGCAACCCGTTCTGCTGCTGGAAGCGATCAACGGCTCGGCCGTTCTTGCTCCACGCGTGGACCCCGGGCCATGATCCGCCCGCGTCTTTGGGTCGGTCCAGTCACCCACGCACGCCGCAACCATCATGGATTTCGCCGAACTCTTCGCGCAGGGCGGAGCCCTCATGTGGGCCATCCTTGGCGCGTCCATCGTGGGCACCGCTGTCTTCATGGAGCGGCTGTGGTCGCTGCAACGATCCAAGGTGCTGCCACGGGACTTCGTCGACCGCGTGCGGGGCTTGGTCGGGCGCCGCAAGACCTCCGAGGCACAGGTGCTGTGCGAGGAGAACCGCTCGAGTATCGCCTCGATCATGGCGGCGGCGATTCGGACCCACGAGAACGGCAAAGCACGCGCCGAGATCAAGGAGGCCGTCGAAGAGGTCGGCAACCGCGAGGTCTCGCACCTCGACCGCAACGTCGAGATTATCGGGACCGTGGCCCAAGCGTCTCCGTTGATGGGACTGCTCGGGACGGTCATCGGGATGATCTTCGTCTTCCAAGACTTCGTGCAGTCCTACAAGGACGGCACCGTGGGCCCGGACTCTTTCGCCCAAGGCATCTGGCAAGCGCTCATCACCACAGCGTTCGGTCTGACCGTCGCCATCCCGATGCTTGTCGCCTACAAGTATCTACAAGGTCGCAACGACCGACTCATCGTCGACATGGAAGAGGACGCGATGGGGCTCGTCGACCTGCTCGAGGACACGACGAGGCGCGAACCGACTCGCTCCCGATCCAAGGACAGCAAGAGCGAGGAGAAGGACGGCAAGCGCGACGAGGATGAGCGGGAGGATGATTCGTGAGCTTCAGGCCTCGAGGCCTCGGAGCTCGAGGTCATCGGCGTCGGCGGGAGACGCTCGTCGACCTCACCCCGCTCATCGACATCGTGTTCCAGCTGCTGATCTTCTTCTTGCTCACGGCGACGTTCCAAGAGACGCCGTCGTTCAAGGTCAAGCTGCCCAAGGCGAAGAACACCGACGTCAACAAGGAGGCCAAGGCCGTTGTTGTGACGTTGGGGTCTGATGGCACCTACGGCATCGACGGCAAGGTGGTGGACTCCGCCGAACTCGAACTGCGTCTTTGTGCCGCCGCTCAGGGCGAGAGCACCGGGGTGAGCATCAAGGCCGACGCCGACACGCCCCACCGCTACGTGGTCGAGGTGATGGGCTTCGCGAAGTCGTGCGGTCTCGAGAAACTGAACATCTTGCACGGTCGGTAACCCCCCGAGGGAAACGTTTCACGAACCGCCGTCCGGGTGGGCTTCGCTACGCTGGGGTCATCGTCTATTCTCTAGGGCCAGGGGTCGTTGAGAACCAGACACGAAATCGCCCGGATGAAGAGCCTCGTCATTGCCAGCCAAAAGGGAGGGGTGGGGAAGACAACGGTGTCGCTCAACCTCGCCTACGCCTTCGCCCGGGCGGGGTACCGCACGGTCCTGATCGACACCGATCCCCAGGGGGCGATCGGGCTGTCCTTGTCCAAGTCTCTGACGACGCGTCTGGGGCTGGCCGACTACGTCGCCGGGGAGGCGACCGTCGATGACGCGCTCGTTCCGACGAAGGTCGATGGGTTCGCCATCATCCCCGTCGGGACGGTTGCGCCGATCGAGACGCAGAGCTTTGGCGCGGCGATGGCGGACGGAAGCCGCCTACGCGGCCTGCTCGAGGCGCTCGGGCCGCGGTTCGACCTGGCTCTGGTGGACACCCCCTGCGGATTCGGCGGGATTACCGCTGGCGCGCTCCGGGCTTGCTCGCATGCCGTCTCCCCGATTCAAGCCGAGCCGATCTCACTCCGCTCGGTGATGCAGCTGCTCGAGATGGTCAAGGCCCTTGGCGCCGAAGGGGAGGTCGCCGGAGTCGTTGGCTTCCTGCTCAGCATGCTGCAGACCAACGACGACGCCTCGCTTCAGGTCGCACGTGACGTCTGGGAGATGTTCCCGCGCGAACTCTTGTTCGACGTCAGCGTCCCCCGCGATGGCGTCTTTCTCGAAGCGACGGCCGCCGGAGTCCCCGTTGGGCTCCTGCGGCGGCCGGCTCCGCCTGTCACCCACGTGTTCGACTTGGTCGCGTCCGAGTTGGCGCGACGCATGGAACTGGACTCCGCGAGGATGGTCGATGGCCCACAGTCACTCCTGGATTGATCTCGACGAGCTTCGATCGCTGGTCAAGGAGACCGCGTATCGGCGGGTCGGGGGGGACGACTCCCCAGCCACTGCGCCGGCCGGGTCTCCGCTGGTCGATGCGGTCGGAGAGGTCCCACCGTCGGCTCGCCCCAACCGCATGCCCTCGCCCCAGCGCGCGGCAGAACCCGCGGTCCAACGGACGCCCGCACCGTCGCGACCGCTGGGTTCCGTCCGGCGTGCGACCCGTCCAACGCTGCCGAACCCCGATCTTGGGCTGCCGGGTTCTCCGCCCCCAGTGCGCGCGTCGGTTGTCGATCCGTTCCTTCCCATTCCCGGCAGCTTGGAGTCGCGGCTCGAGCAGCTCATGGTCTGGGCGTGCAAGGTCACCGGATTGGCCCGGGCCTACGTCGCCGACTCGGAAGGCCTGTTGGTGGCCTCGCTCAACGCGGGCGCACGAGCGGTGGACGACGCCGCGGCGGCAGTCGAGTTGTGTTCACGGTCTGTGCCCGCGGATGTGGGCGGGGCCGATGCGGGCTCGATCACCATGGTGGCCTCTGAGCGGACGCATGTGATCGCTTGGGACCTCACCCGTCACGGCAGAACCTATCTCTCTCTTTCGGGGACCGTCGAGCCGACCCCCGAAGCCCTCTCCACGCTTTCCCGCGCCCTTCGGGACGCGCTTCGCTGAACGAGACTTGTCCATGACGAACCCCGAATTCGCCGCACTGGTTCGCACGATCGAGCCGTTGCGCGCATGTTTCATCATCGAAGCCAGCAGCGGTGCGTTGCATCGAGAGTTTCGTCGAGGCGCCCTGACCGTCGAGCCCGATGTCGTCGCGCGGGCGGTGGCCGGACTCGCGCGGGCTCAGACCGACATCGTCGGATCCTCCGAGCCGGCCACCCTCACCACGCTCGAGTGGCCAGGGGTCACCGTCATCGTTCGCTCGGTCTCGGCCTCGGCGCTCGTCGTGTTCTTCTTCGACGCCGAGATGTCGCTCGGGTTGGCCCGTATGCACATCACCAACGTGGTGGACCAACTCGATGCGCAGCTTCCCGTGGCGCACGCACCCACCGTGCGCGCGATACCTGCGGTGTCGCCTCGCAGGGATCCGGTGGCCAAGGTTGATGCTCCGGAACCAGAACCGGCACCGGCGGCCAAGTCCACCCGTGCGACGGCCGAGTTGCCCGTCGTTGGAGGATCGAGGGCAGGGAAGCTCCTCGAGTATCTCGATGGCAACGCCCCCGATACGCACGCGGCTCTACTCCGCGTCTCTTTGCAAACGGGCTTGCCGTTGTCCCTTCTCAAGACGCCCGAGCGCCTCTCTGGGGAGGAGTTCGATCAGGTGACCGCATCCGTTCGCCGAATCCTCGGCGTCGAACAACTCCCGCTTTGAGGAAGGCTGACCGATGGCAAACACGATCGATTCGGCTCGGCTTCACCTTTCGGAGCATCAGTTCGACTTCCTCGCTGGAAGTCCTGTGGTGGTGCACTGCCACCACTTCAACCTGTTTTGGGACCAGACGATGGACGACGCGCTCGGCGAAGAGGTCGGCCGACGCATCCGCACCCACGCCTCGCACAAGGCCAGCTACAAATTCTTGCGCGGCCTGGTCGACGAGGTGGGTGCGACGTCTCCCGTGGAACGGCTGCGGTTGGCGGCGACGGTCTTCTCCGCGATGGGGCACGGCAAGCTCCATCTCGCAGTCGGTCGCAGCGGGGGACTTGTGCGGGGCGAGCAGCTCCACTACGGATTCGGGTGGAGCGAAAAGTACGGCGGTCGTCTGTCTCGCAGCGAGCCGGCCGATGCGTTCGCGACAGGCTTCAGTGCGGCCGCGACCGAGGTCGCCTACAACCTCGACCCCGGGTCTCGGCGTGCGACCGAGGAACGATGCATCGTCGACGGCAGCGCGGGGTGCAGCATTCGGGTCTCGGGCACGGATGCGGAGCCGATTCTTCCGCTGGGGGTTGACCCTCAGTCCGCGAAGGAAGTCCTTCCGCCTCCCTTCGATGGCCTGCACGAGGACCAGATCGCGCCGATTGTTTCGGGCCTGCGAGAGTTCCTCTCCGGCGTCGCCGGGGACGACCGTGGCGTGATCGAGGCGTTCGGCGTGCTGGTCACCGCGCACCTGGCCGACTACTACAATCACTCGGCCAACGATGTCCTCGACATCATCGCCAAGGACAAGCCGGCGGGGGTCCAAGCATTCCGAGCCCTCCTGCTCGAAGCGGGAACGGCCTGCGCATTCCATACGTTCGGCGGCGTTCTGGCGTCGCCGGAATGGGAAGGCCTCGTCGGACCGCCCACCGGAGACCCGCTCGAGGTCGTCATCGGGTGCGTCGCGCTGGCTCGGGCACTCGGCTTCGGTCGCTGGGCGATCGAAGAGTTCGCTCCGGATGAGCGACTCGTGATGACGAGTCCAGGGACGTATGAGTCGGTGTTCTCCCGGTTGATCTCCGCCAACGCAGCCGAGGGTCCCGGTGGCATCTTTGTAGGGGCCGGGATCGGGATCATGCAACTCGCCCACGGCGTGGGCTGGAAGCCCCGCGCCAACATCGACAGCGAGCTCTACCTCAACCTGGCCCGCAACAACCCGTGGACGGTCACGCAAGAGAGCTCGTTCGCTGCCGGCGATGTTCTCGATCGGATCGTGGTGACCCGGCGATGAAGCTTGCCGAGGGATTTGCCCGCGACGTCGGCTGTCGCGCCGACCTGCTGTGGCGCTGCGACCTGGTTGACGGAGCGCAGACCCCCGCTTGGGTCGAGTTCGTCGCCACCGCGGGCTTTTCCTCGGTTCCTGGTTCCTCTCGGCTGGGTGTGGCTGTGTTGGAGGACCCCAGCTCCGGTCACCGCATCGTCGCGGTGCTGCGGACCGGAAGATTGCAGATCCGTCTCGATGCCATGACCCCCAAGCCCGCGCGGGTACAGCAAGCGCGGGAGCTCTTTGACCGGCTCCGAGCTCTTGGATCCCAATCGGAGCGCTCGCCCGCGGAGGCTCGATGAGCACCAAGGTCCTGCTGGTGGACTCCGACCTGGCGCTGCTCCGAACGATGCGCAGCGCAGCCGCGGCCGAAGGGGGCAGCATCGAACTCCTCACCGCGCAGACCTGGGACGCGGCGTTCGAGTTGCTCACGATCGCCGAGCCTGGGCTGGTGGTCGGTGCGGTCGAGCGAACCACCGCGCCCGAGCTGGCCTCGCTGGTTCAGCTGCAACGCCGCGGGCTGACCGTGGCTGCTTTCGGACCTGATGTCCCCGAGCTGGTCCGCGTCGCGGCGGCGGCCGGCATCGCCGAGTACATCTGCAAGCCGATCAGCAGCGCCGCCTTTTTCGTTCGGCTGCAACGACTGATCCGCGGGTCCGCGGGGAGCAGCAAGACCGGACTGACGGGATTCGCGCTCGCCGACCTGCTTCAGCTGGTGTCGATGTCTCGTCAGAACATGACGCTACGCGTTCGCAGCGGGAACAACGCGGGGGAACTCGTGGTCGCGGAAGGGATGCTGGTGCACGCCGAAGCGGGCGAGCAACGTGGGCTCGAGGCTGCGGTCTCGGTGCTCGACTGGCCGAACAGCGAGGTTTCCTCGAGCCCCGACGTCCCGCTGAAGGTGTCGTGGACCACGGACATCCCGTTGATGGAACTCCTCGTTGATGCCGCCAGGCAGCGCGACGAGAGGCAGCGCGACAACGCGAATCGTCGCTTGGAGGAACTCGTATCCGAGGCGTTGGAGCTACCCGGTGTGGTCGCAGCCGCGCTGATCCACGTCGCGTCCCGGACTGAGATCTACGGGGATGGAACGGCCGGCAAGGCTCGGAGCTTCGCTCGCGATCTGGTCCTCGACGCGCTGGCACTCGCGGAGGGGGGGCCCGACGGGGAGCAGCCCCTGGAGGTTCAGTTGTCCCTGGGTTCGTGCGACGTGCTCGGGTGTGCAGTTGGCGCGACCGGAGTGGTGATGGTGGTCTGGACCGACGCCGGGGAGCTTCGCTCTGGAACCCAGCTCGCTCTGCGACGAGCGCGCGAACGGGACGCCGAGCAGACGGCGATCGCGTTCTCCACCGTAGGCATCGATCTCGGCGACGCAGACGACGATTTCAGCCTCGAGTAGTGCGCGGGGCCGCCGTGGGCAGACCCACGACCCGGCCAACTCGGGCTTCGATGGCAACACTGTGCAGATGGGGGCCCTGCCAGAGTGCGTTCACGGGGTCCAGTTTTTTGGCGGGCACGGTCCAGATGCGTAGCTTGGCCGTGGGAAGCCTCCGCGCGGCGTTCCCTCGGTCCCATGCATTGGCTCAATCGCATCCTGCTCGCATTGTTGGTCGCCGGCGTCGTGGCCATCGCTCCGCGGCAGTTCGAGGCGGCGTCTGACAACGACGACCTGACAAGGGTCTCCGAAGAGAAGGCCGACTTGCTGCAGACCAACACTGTGCTGTCCGGGGAGATCGAACTGCTGCGCGCTGAAATCTCAGCGCTCAAGGGGGACAAGGCGGAGGTCGCACGCATCGCCCGGGAGGACCTGAACCTCGTGCTTCCCGGTGAGGTTGTCTTCGAAGTCGACTACGGCCACAAGGAGGGCTCCAAATGAGCGCGCTCGCCCGAAGCCTCTATGGACTGCGACGTCAGGTCAGCGGTCGGTGGCCGGTCCTGGTGTTGTTGCTCGTCTGGCCCATGTTGTGGACCGGCGCGCTGAGTGGAGCCGCGCTGTGGCAGGCCCGACTCCCCCAGGTCTCGGCGGTCGCGCTGCTGACCGTCGCGCTGGTCTGGTCCGTGCTTCGAGAAGTCTCGGGCCCCCGCGCGAGCGCGGAGCGGTCTGCGGCGGCCGAACTGGAGCTGGGCATGCTGCTGGTGACGGGCGTCTTCGTCCTGCTCGCCGCAACCGGGGGCGCGCGGTCGTTCCTGTACCCGCTCGCGTATGCGGTCGTCTCGTTCCTGCTGGTGGTCCACCGACATCGCGTCGTGGCGACGGGGCTGTTGCTGTCGACCGTCGCGCTGGAGCTGGCGCTGGGATTCAACGCCGGGTTCGAGGGCGCATGGACCCTCACCGCGTACCACCTCACGTTCCTCGGCTTCTTCGCCGCCGGCAACATGCTGGTGCTGTCCTCGCTCGTTCGTCGTCTGCGAAAGACCCACGTGACCGAGGTCGAAGCGTCGCTGGCCCAGATGCGACAAGAGGCCCGCGACTTTCGGTTGATCGGGTCCTCGCTCCCGCCGGAGAGCCGGGCTCGCTCTCGCGAGGAAGAGGAACTGCGGATGGCGCATGCCGCCGTCGAAGGAATCCACGAGCAGCTCTTCCACACGCTGGAGCTGCTTCGTACCTCGATGCGGCTGCGCTCCTGCGTGCTGTTGTGGTGCGAGCAGAACGGCAGCGGCAAGCTCAGCGCTCGCAATCCCCCGACGCTCGTCGTCAAAGAGATCGCCACGCAGAGCGAGTACGCGGTCGAAGAGCGGGTGCTGTCCGGGCCTGGCTTGCTGACCTCGTTGATCGCCGACCCCAAAGAAGTTCGGCTCCACACGCTCAAGGGGAAGCGGCTTCCGCCGTACTACCAAGGGCCCGAGCCGGTCACGGACCTGTGCGCTGTGCCGCTGCTCGACGGGGCCAGCTTGCGCGGGATCCTGTGCGCCGATCGTATCGACGACCAGCCTTTCTCCGATGAGGACGCCGCGGTGCTCAACCGGGCCGCGAATCACATCCGCCGGGTCATTGAGCACGAGCGGGTGTTCGCGGCCGTCGAACGCAGCAAGTATGAGCAAGAGCAGTTCTACCGAGCTTCCGAGATGCTCTCCGAGGCGCTGACGCTCGAGCAGGTCTACGAGAAGACGTTCTGTGCCATCCGGACCATCGCCGGCTACGACCTCGGCGTGATCAGTGTGGTCGGGCCCGGCGGCGAGCACGAGGCGCTCGCGGTCGATGCCAGCGAAGACGAAGGCGAGTGGGCATCACTCGCGAGCGAGCTCCAGGGCCATCATTGGTCCAATACGCGCTCGTTGGTCTCCATGGCGGTCAAGAATCGTCACACCATGCCCGCGACCGGCGACCTCGCGGATCCCGACGCACCGGTCTTCGGAGAGAGCCTTCGTTTGCCCAAGGCCAAGAGCATCATCGTGCTGCCGCTGCTTCGAGGCGAGCAGGTGCTGGGCGCCATCACGTTGGTCGCCAGACGCGGCGCGGTGTTTCCCACCGCGACCCGCGAGATGCTTCGAGTCATTGGCCACCACGTGGCGGTGAGTCTGCAAAACGCCCGCATGTATCAGTCGATGGAGATGCGGGCGACGACGGACGGCCTGACGGGTCTCACCAACCACCGCGCGTTCCAGGAGCGGCTCGCTCAGCTTCACGACCTCGCCGAGCGCACCGGACAGAAGTACTCCGTGGTGCTCACCGACATCGACCACTTCAAGAGCATCAACGACACCTACGGACACCCCGTCGGCGATCAAGTCCTCAAGCGAGTGTCGTCGATCTTCACGGGCCGGGCCCGCAAGGTCGACACCGTCGCCCGCTACGGCGGCGAGGAGTTCGTGCTGGTGCTTCCCGATACCGACGGCAAGAGCGCCGAGCAGCTCGCCAACAAGCTGCGTGAGGAGATCGGCGACCAGGTGATGACCAGTGAGCACGGCACCTTCAAGATCACGATCTCGATGGGCGTCGCAGAGTTTCCGCTCGACGGCAAGGAGCGGCTCGGACTGGTCGAGAAGGCCGACCAGGCGCTGTACTACTGCAAAGAGCACGGCCGGAACTGTGTGCGTCGCTGGTCCGACGGGGCCTGATAGGATCCCCGCGTGTCTCCGCTTGCAGGCGCTGCTGCAATAGCTCTGGCCGTTGTGGTCGCTCGCCCGAACCCGGCCCCTTCAGGGGACGTTCAGGCTGCTGCGTTGCCGAGCGTTGGGCCCGGCGAGCCCGGCGAGTTGTCCGCGACCATTCTCGAGACGCCGCAGCCGGGCGTGCCGATCGAGCTTCGGCTGCGGGCCGGGGCTGTCAAGGTTACCGAGAACCGTCTGGGCTGGTCGAGCGTCGTGGATCCGCAAGCCCAACGGCCACGGCTGCGGACTCGATTCGTCGCTCCAAGCGAGCCGGGGACCTACAGCATTCACGGCGTGCTGCGATACGTCACCTGCGAAGACGACGGCGTGTGCCTGCCGCATGCAGCGGCTCTGCAGTGGACGCTGGTCGTCGCCGAGCCCGCCGTGCCCCTCGACGAGGGCTGAGCCAACGGGCCGGCCGAGTTGGCGAGGCTCTGCGGAAAAAGTGACGAAACCCGTGATCCAAATGGGAGGCGGCGTCTCTACCGTGCGCGATGAAGAAGAGCCTCTCTTTCCTCGCGGCGGTGTCCTTGGGTGCGTTGATGACCGCGTCGCTCCCCGTTGCAAACGCGCATGAGTCGTCGGCCGGCCAGGGGTCGTGCCAGGGCGACATCATGAACGAAGACACGCTCGATGGGTTCCTGGTCGTGCTCGAGAGCAACGCCGGGGCGGACCCTCAGGCAGTGCATTCCGCAGTTGCAGCAGCACCCGCCGCGGCCGCTCCGGATGACTTGCGCACGGTGATCGTTGACGGAATCGTCATGCAAGTGCACGAGATGGTCGTCCAGGGCCTGGTCGCCAACGGTACGTGGATCGTCGTCTATGCAGGCACATCGATCCCGATCACGGACCAGCAGGATTTGCCTTGCTGGGTGAACCCCAACTGCCCGTAGACGCAAGGCTCAGCTCTCGCGCTTGGGCTCGCGCAACAATCGCTCCCGCACCCGCTGGTACTGCCGGCGCTTGTAGTTGCTGTGCGAGCTCTCGCCCTCTTCGTTCGCGTCCCGGCGGGCGAGGTCGACGACCTGGAACTCCGCCAGCACGAACACGACGTTGCCCTTGCCCTCGGGCAGCTCGTCGTAGAGGTCGTCCACGCGGACCGGAAGGTCAGCCACGAAGTTGAGAATCTGATAGCCGCGTCCGGAAAACTCGTTGGCGAGGCCGGTGAGCGCGACGGTGGGTAGGGCCGAGAAATCTCGTGCTCGCCCGACTTTGCGTTCGATCGAGACAGCGTCGACCAGAGTGTTCACCGTCTGGGCGGGGACGACGAAGTTGAACGGAATGAAGCGCTGCAGCATCACGTGCAACGTGGGAATGATGTCGCGCGGGCGATCCACGACCACCCGGAACCGGAGGCGGTCGAACACTCTCGCGGCGCTGGACTCTCGCTTGACCAGTAGCTTCGTGATCAGGGAGTCCTGGGTCTTTCGAGACCACGCAAACTCCTTGACCGGGACCCCCGCGGACACCAACTCGTCGAACAGCGTGACGACGCTCTGCTCGACGTGGGCGTACAGCGCGTTGTCGGCGATGGGCAGCAACAGTCGGAGCTCCCGCGCGTCGAGGTGATAGATGATGTGCATCACCTTCAGCAGCGTGCAGGCCTCCCGGCGGTGCTTTCCGCGGGTCGAGGCCATCAGGAACATCTCCTCGATGCTGGCTTCAACGCCGACGCCATCGCTCAGACGCAGACCCAGCGTCTCGCGAATGTAGGTGACCGCACGCGCCCGAACGTCTTCGGCGCGCTCGCGATCCGCGGGCACGCTGGGGTCGATGCCGTTGACCTTCAGCAGCCGGGTGACATCACCCTCGTCCCGCAGCCCGAGCCGATGCCAGTCGATGACCGAGTCACCACGCAGCAGCAGCCGAATCTCGTGGACCTCCTGCAGGGAGAGGCGGGCCAGGGCGGAGGCGAACGGCTGCGTGGGTCCGGGAAGGAAAACACGCGGCTCAGCCGCTTGTGGTGGGCGCTCTGCCATCGGGGCGGCGAAGACTTACCACGAGCGATTCGCGACCCGAGCGACTCGCGACCCCTGTCGCGAATCGCGGGGAGGCCCGGAAGCGACTCGCGACCCCGGTCGCGAATTGCGTGGGCCTGGTGTCTGCATCCGTAGGCCTGTACCAGCCCAACAGCACACCCGGGCGGTCCCACCGCAAGGCCCCGCCACGCCTCACTCAAATTGTCCGCGTCGTTGGCGGGTCGTCAACGCGACCGCAGCCCGACACAGGCTCGTGGGCCGACTCGCTAGCTCAAGCCCCGCGTGAAGCGGAGCGTGCCAACGAGGAGTCCGACGGTGATGAGCGCGGCGCAGAGGTTTCCGAGATAGATGGCGGTCATGGGCTCTTGGGGCGGGTCAGGGGTGAATGGCAGCTCCGACGGGAGTGTAGGTGCTGCGCTGACAGGACACTACCTGTCGGATGTGTGGATTCACCAAAAAACCGCGAGGGTGAGGGGGCATCCCAGAGACGCGGGCGGGTCCCTACCACATTCCGAAAGTTGAAGGGAAGGGGCTCGGCGCGACTTGCGGGAGATGCGCTGTTGGGAAAATTGCACCGTGCGGCCCGGCTCTGGCCGGACTACGGTTGCGCCAGGTCATGAACGACGACGAAGACCGCGAAGACCGCAACCGCTTCAAACGGTTCGGCGACCAGCTCTCAGGTTTCCTCGACCCGGAGTCCGCGTTGCGGCGTGGCCAGGGCCTTGTCAGCGGAGTCACCTCCACGACGAAGAACGAGATCACGCGCATCGTCGGCGCCGAGGTTCGCAACTTCCTCGACAAGATGGACATCGCGGACTTGGCCCAGCAGATCGTCGCGGGGCTTCAGGTCGACGTGCAGATGACCGTGAAGTTCTCGAGGGACGAGAACGGGCGCACGCAGCCGGAGATCACCAAGAGCGAGGCGAACGTGAAGACGTCCGGCGACGAGGACGAAGACGCCGAGGCGGACGAGACAGACCCTGCCGAGGCCGCGGACGCCGCAAAGAGCTAGCCAGAGGTTGGTCCGGCGCTAGGCCGCGGTCTCGCTGCTGAGCGCCGCACCGTCCGACTCGCCCTCGGGCTCCCCTTCGCCAAGGTCGGGGTCGTCGGGATCGGGGCCTTCGGTCATGCCCGTGGGGTAGCCACTGTCTTCCTCGGCGGCTTTCTTTTCGTCGGGCTTTTTGGCCAGCCCGACCTTCTCTGCAACGAAACGGCCGAGTTCGGCTCCGATCTTGTAGCCGAAGCCGGTGACGATGGCGCGTAGCAAGAGGGCAGGCATGAACCCCTCAACTCTGACACGGATGGAGGCTGCGGCCCGCATCCGGTGTGATTCGACGAGCTGACGAGATGAGCACGGGACACACGCACACACTTTATGCGTGTTTCTTGGACAAATCGTCAGTCTAGGAGATCTCATCAGCGGGTGCCGAGGAGATCTCGGCGCCAATCGCCCGAATCGTCACGAGATCGCTCGCTACGCTTGACGTCGATCTCGATTTACAGTACACACGTTCAGCAGGAAGGCGCATCATGCGCGGCTCCACCTTGTCCAGCACATCGACCCCGCCCCTCAGTTCCGGAGATCGCTCCATGCGACCCATGCTCACCGACCGTCAGCGCCAAGCGCTCGACTACATCGCCGAGTGTCTTGATGTCCGCGGATACCCACCCACCCTTCGCGAGATCGGTGAACACATGGGCATCCGTTCAACCAACGGCGTCAATGACCACCTCAAGGCGCTCGAGCGCAAGGGATACCTCCTTCGCGAGGAACTCAAGAGCCGCGCGCTCCGTCCCATCGACTACGGCAACAACGCCAAGGAGAAACGAGACGACTCCCTCGAGATCAACATCATCGGCCGCGTGGCTGCTGGTGAGCCGATCCTCGCCGAGGAGAACGTCATCGACAAAGTCGTGGTCGATCGCCACTTCCTCGGTGCTGTCGCTCAGCGTGAAGTGTTCGGCCTCGTCGTCCGCGGTGAGTCCATGATCGAAGATGGCATCTTCGATGGTGACTACATCTTCGTTCGCAAGCAGAGCACCGCCGAAACCGGTGAGATCGTCGTCGTGATGGTCGACGGTGAAGCCACGTGCAAGCGGTTCTACCCAGAGGGGGACCGCGTCCGTCTGCAGCCCGCAAACGAGACCATGTCGCCCATCTACGTCGATCGCGCCGAGTTCCGCGCTGTCGACATCCTGGGCAAGGTCTGCGGCGTCTACCGCCGCGTGCACTAGGCCGAGCGTTTCGCGACCCCTGTCGCGAGAACGCGGGAGGTCCGGCAGCGAATCGCGCAGCGATTGGCGTGGACCCCAAACGGTCGCCCAGTTGGGCTCCTGGTTGCTGCGCTTCCCCTGCGCGCGGACAAGCCTCCGACGCGAACCGGACGCGGGGACGTAGTCCAAGGCTGGTGTCGCAGCGCGGCGCCCGCTGGCTCCATAGTTTTGGCGAGTTCGCCATGTTGGTGAGAGGGAGAACCCCTTTTTCCGGCATGGCGATTCGCTGTTAACGGGCCTGGGCCGGTTTACGTGGAGATGACGCGGACGGCGGTTGTGGGAGCGGGCGGGCGGTGGGCACATCCGGTACATTGGAGTAGTGCGTCGGCGCCGATCATCGCCGCTCGTGCTTGCAGCGTGTTTGTTGCTGTCGCTCGGGCTCAACGCGGCCGCGCTGGTTGGCGTGGGTCTGTGGTGGAGCGATCGGCCGCGGCCACAGCGAGAAAAAGAGGATCGTCCGCCGGAGCCGATCGAGATCGCGCTCGAGGATGTCGAACTCCCCCCGGAGCTGAAGGAGAAGGAGGAGCCGCCCCCGCCGGAGAAGAAGAAGCCCAAGCCGGAGAACTGTCTCTTATACACATCTCCGAGCCCACGAGACCTCTCTACATCTCGTA